>JAEEGL013423657.1_pt1 | contig 16807 bp, 9 predicted proteins | sample 9134231 | NCBI WGS metagenome assembly JAEEGL01 (sample SAMN16246548, study PRJNA631951) | gut metagenome | biome: gut microbiome; feature: rumen; material: fiber-attached | host: Bos | place: Iran: Karaj | collected 2018-10
ATAAACCATCAGGTAAAGCACCAAAAGCAAACCGAAAAACACCACAAAAGGCGTGGTTTTTTCTTTCCAACCCCGACGGGCAAAGGTGATGGCCAGCACTTTGTGCTCATCGGCACGATACACGTAATGTTTCATTCTGGGGCTATGGCTAAAGGAATTGACAGGATGCTTGTAATCCACTAGATAATTGGGGAAAACATACGATCCGAACTTATAGACCAACAAGCTGTCACGATAGCTCGCCACGGATGTTTTGGTCAAGAGCGCATTATGATCGTCCCAAAGGATTTTGGGCAGGCCGAAACCTGTCGGGGTAACCGGTTTGGAGAACTCCAGGAAAACCGTCCCTACCAAAGTATCACCAGAACTCAAAGTGAGGGTGGATTGATAGCCGGGGTCGAGGGTGTTATCGTCCAGCCACCAAAGACTGTCACCTAAGCTGACTCCGTGGTTAAGCTTGATCTTTTCCTGAAAATAACGCTGGCAATCCGTCACAAAATCGTAAGGCTGAACCACCAGTTCCTGATTGGGAATACAAAGGGTTACCGACACGTTATACTGGCTCATGACCGAGTCAAACAGAAAAGTGTGCATGTAATCCTGCATCACATCCTCCATCATGTCCTCTGAAAATATCATGTGGTTGAAAGTGGTGTCTATTTGGATTTCATCCAGAAAATGTTGGTACGATTGCTCAAACAAGGTGTCACGTTCTTGTGACAACTCACGTGCGAATTCACGAATTTGCTTGTTTTCATAACGGTTGTATTCCAAATTGTAAACGATGGTGAGGACCACGCCCCAAAACACCAACTGGCTAATCATTAATAGTGTTTCGTTGCGGCGTTGGATCCATTTCCCTATGGTATGACGAAAGCCCAACGACAACGCAACCAAAGCCAAACAGCCGAAAAAGAGCGCCAAAAAGCAATAGTCCAATCGGATTGCTCCTGGAATCAAAAACCCTTGGCTGAAACCATACCGGAACAATAACCCAAAGCCAATGCACATCACGACCAACATAACCAAGGAGGCTATTACGGCTACCATAAACGGACGTTTTTTTGGTATTTCTTCATGCTGCGCTTTTTCTTTTTGTTTTTGTCGTTTCAGTGCCAACCGACGAACCACCAGCAAAAAGAGCGAAAGCAGGGTTAACATGCCGCAAACCACCAAGATGGGCAAATTGCCGGGATGTCCGAATTCGGCATATTCAATACTGAGGTACGTAAGAAGTTTTCCAGTGCGAGAATAAACAGGATAGGCATCAAGCAAATCGTTACCGAAAACTAATTTATGATCCCCAACTTCGGGTTGAAAACGATTTGTAAAGTATTTGTTCTCAACAGGATAGGTGGTGTTAAGCAAGGAAAAAAGATAAAATGAATAGGAACCACTGGCCGAGGAGGTAATCAAAAAGTCACCCACATTCAAATTCATGATGGTGTCGCAAGGATTTCCCACCCGTTTCCGCAATACCTTGGGTTCAACGAGGTTACTATTCCAATAGACAAGAGAATCATCCTTGAACACAAAGGCGCACACGGATGGGGGCAACACCAAATCGCTGGTTTGGAAAGCCTCTGCTTCATCCCAAAGGTCGTATGTGACAACCAGCCTTTGTTTGGATTGTTGAAGGGCATCATCCATTTGAAAAACGGCGTTTTGAACCCGTTTAGCAAACCATCTACGCGAAAGCTCAGTAAAAGAGAAAAAGTGAAAGACAAAGAACAAGCCGAATACAACAAGAAAGGTACCAAGTATCCAGGATAAAAAGTCTCGATTTTTAGCAGGGGTATCCATGGCTTTTTATTTTAGGGTTTTTGAAAACGATAAACCAAACTGGAATATAACCCATTTTTATGGGCTTTCATATTCGATTGAAACCCGACCCAGGCACCACGAAGCAAAGGAAGCCGATGACCCAAAAAACGCTCACTCATAAAGGAAATATAATAAGCATCCCAAATAAGCTTTTGAGTATCAACAACTTGAAAACCAATAGTGGAAAACATTCCCCGAAGAACATCTGGAGCAAAATGATTCAAGTGTCGGGGAACATCCCAAGCGGCCCATTTTTCTTTATAATATTGACAATCAAAGGATTGAAAGTTTGGAAGAGCAATGATTAGCCGACCGCCGGGTTTTAACAAACGATCGATTTCGGATGTCTGAAAATGGAGATCATCTATGTGTTCCAAAACGTGCCAAAGGGTAATCACATCAAAAGAATGATCAGGGAACGAGGCATATTCCTTAGGCGATTTAGGTAAGAAACCAAGACGAGATTCAGCAATTTTTTTAGCTTCATCGGAGGGTTCAACACCTTGAACTTCCCAACCCAATTTTTTGACATGCAACAAAAAATCACCTACCCCACAACCGATATCAAGCAATTTTCCTTGTGGCAAACCACCAACTGCTAATTTGGCTTTGTATTTAATATTGAAGGATTTAACAAACTCATAGATTCGTGGAATGAACCCTTTATTATTATTTTGATGACTATAATAATCTTCACTTTGGTAATACTTTCCGATCATGTCGGGAGCAGGACGAGGACTCGTAAACCTCAAACCACAATCAGGGCATTCCATTATTTTAAAATCTTCTTTCGACAGAAAGTAGTCTTTTAATTCAAGAACGCTATTTTCAGTAGCTCTTCCGCACCAAGGGCAATTATTCATATTGGTTGTTTTCACGTGAAACAATAAGCTATCTTCCTAAAAATATGGCTAGTACAGTTATATCAGCTGGTGAAATACCACTAATTCGACTGGCTTGACCCAACGTTTCTGGTTGGTATCGATTCAATTTTTCGCGAGCTTCATAAGAGAGTGAAGTGAGCGTATGATAGTCAAAATCCATAGGTAGTTTAACAGATTCCAATCGATTAAGCTTATTTGCCAAATCATATTCTTTGTTGATATACCCATCATACTTGATCAAAATCTCGCTTTCTTGCACACACTCTCGCACAAACCGGTCGTTTAGATCATATCTTGCCGCAAGAAAATCTAAAGCCTGAACTAGGTCGAACAAATTCAATTGTGGTCGAAGCAAGATATAACCCAATTTGGCACGCTGCGAAATAGGCGATGTACCTTGTGAGGCTAAAAAGCCATTGATTTGTTCTGGGGTAACACTTGTGCTATTCAAGAATTCCACCATTTCCTCAACCCGACGTTTTTTATCCAAGTATTGGAGATACCGTTGTTCAGTAGCCAATCCCATCTGATAGGATTTCTCAGTCAAGCGAGCATCCGCATTATCCTGACGTAATAAGATCCGGTATTCCGCCCTACTCGTAAACATCCGATAGGGTTCATCAACACCTTTGGTAATAAGATCATCTATCAACACCCCGATATAGGCCTCCGAACGGGACAACACCAAAGGTGCTTCATCGTGGATCAGACGATGGGCATTGATTCCCGCCATCAAGCCTTGGCAGGCAGCTTCTTCATAACCCGTTGTACCATTGACCTGTCCAGCAAAGAACAAACCGTGTATAGCACGGGTCTCCAAAGAATGATGAAGTTGTACGGGTGGAAAATAATCGTATTCTATGGCGTAGCCAGGACGGAAAATCTTGGCGTTTTCAAAACCTTCAATGGCTCTTAAGGCTTCGTATTGTATGGTATCTGGAAGCGATGAGCTAAATCCATTCAGGTAGAATTCTTGCGTTGTCCAGCCTTCGGGCTCAACAAACAACTGATGAGAGTCTTTGTCAGAAAAGCGCTCGATCTTGTCTTCAATGCTAGGACAGTAACGAGGTCCAACACCTTGAATTCTTCCTGTAAACATGGGAGAATACTTGAACCCTTTTCTTAAAATATCATGAACTTTTAACGAAGTTCGGGCAATATAACAACTACGCTGTTTGGCAATGGGTTCGTGCCGAAGGTAAGAAAAGCCTGTCACTTCCGTATCACCAGGTTGTTCCACAAGTTTGGAAAAATCAATGGTTCTGCCATCTATGCGCATGGGGGTACCGGTTTTCAGCCGTTTTACTTCAAAACCACGTTCGCGAAGTTGTTCTGAAATACCCTGACTGGCAGGTTCACCCATACGCCCCCCAGTGAAATGCATCTCCCCAATATGAATCAAGCCGTTCAAAAAAGTGCCATTGGTCAATACTACAGCCTTGGCCCGGATATCACCCCCCATAAAGGTATGCACGCCGCATATCTTATCCCCATCAAACAATAAACCATCCACGCGGTCTTGCCAAAAATCCAGATTGGGCACTTGTTCAAGTTGATTTCGCCACTCCAAGGAGAACAACATCTTGTCGCTCTGGCAACGTGGACTCCACATGGCGGGTCCTTTGGAACGATTCAACATCCTAAATTGAATCATGGTTTTGTCAGATACAATGCCCGAACAACCACCCAAGGCATCCACTTCCCGGACAATTTGTCCTTTGGCGATTCCACCCATGGCGGGATTACAGGACATCGAAGCAATCAGCCGTAAATCCATAGTGACCAGCAAAACCCGGCTACCTAAACGTGCGGCCGAGGCAGCAGCTTCACAACCAGCATGACCGGCACCCACCACTACAATATCATATTGCTCAAAGTTCATTTTCTCTGTGTTTCACACGAAACAATATTACAAATTGTTGATATTCAAGTTGTTATAGTAAGTATTCAAACATTCTTCCTCTTTGGATCGCATTTCAGCCCGTTCCATATCGGTTTGATCGTCAAACCCTATCAAATGGAGCACTCCATGAATGATTACACGCAACAATTCGCTCTCATACGAACGACCAAAGTTAAGGGAATTCTCGGCAATACGATCCAAACTGAGACAAAACTCGCTAGAAATAGAAGTCGCCTCGACCAAAGGAAAGGTGACGATATCCGTATAAAAATCATGCCCCAACCTTTGCCGATTGATTTCCAACAAAGCCTCGTCGCTACAAAAATAATAGTACAACTCTCCTATTTTGTATCCTTCATAGGCAACAACAGCTTCAATCCAAGCACGAACACGATCGTAATCGAGTGCTGGCATCTTCACATCTATTCGCTGGAAACGTATCATTTATCGGTTCTTTTTAAGGTAATACTCGTTAATCTTCGATTGATAGTAAGGTTGGTAACGGACTGGATTTTCTTGTAAAAATTCCTGGTTTTTCTTTATCTGCTGACGATAGAACAATTCGTCAACAGTACGATCGAATTTAGAGCCCTTATATTCATTCGATTTGCGTTTTTCTTCTTGTTCACGCTTTTGTTGGGCCTTTTCCGATTCAAGCATTCGCGACAGAATCTGTTGGTTGCGCTCAATGGTTCGTCGGTTCACCCGCTTGTTTACCATGTCTTCCTCCAAACGCTCCATGTCTTTGATGATTTGATTCAAACCATCGTCACCCACTTGACCATTACGTTTCATCTCATCCAACATCTGTTGCATTTGTTGACGAATCATTTCTTGTTCGGCGGCCATGCGGGCAAACTCTTCCGACATGGAAGGACTACCGTCGGGTTGTTGCATTTGTTTTTGCAATTTTTCCAACTGTTGTCCCAATTGTTGTTGCAATTGTTGCATTTGCTGCATATTCTGCCCCTGTTGTTGAGGCTGACTCTTGCGCTTGCAGGAAGAACCAGAACCTATCATTTGCATCGACATTTCCATCTCATTCAGGGATTCTGCTAGCATCAAAGAAAGGTTGTTCATCGATTGCAAGGCACGGTGTTGATAGCCAACCGCTGCGGAAAAACGAAGATCATTCATGTTCTTCAAGGCTTGCTCGGTTTGTTGGTCGATGGTGGCGAGTTCATCAAAGACAAAATTACGGATGCTAAGCTGTCGGAGGGCCATGGCACGAAGCGAATCCTCAACCATGCTGAAGTTGGCAGAAAGCTCCTTTTGTAATGAGATCTTGTCTCGCAACATAGGATCGTCGACACGCAAATGACCCAAAGCATTCATCAGGGACTCTTGCTGATGCGAAGCCCTAACGACGTTTTCAAGCAAGATGCGAACCAGTTGGGCGTCCTCGGCCATCTGTTCCATTCCTCCTGACATCATTCCCATCATCATGTTGTTCGCCATTTCCTGCATCTTTGCTCCAGCGTCATTTTTGGCGCCTTGGTCCAAATCGTTCTCAATCGATTGTTCCATCGCCTCGTCTTTTTGAATAGGAAACGGATCGGTCAACTGCTCATTACGTTCCGCAAGGCTGTCGAGTTGTTGCATCAGCTCCTCAAAGCGTTCTTTGCCTTCTTCGGGCGACAAAGTATCCTTTTCGTTTTGGAGTTCCTCGCCTAATTCGTTCAGTTGATCCATCCACTCGTTGAGTTCTTTTTCCATCTTCAGTTGTTCGAGAAGCGAAAGGTTGCGGTCCAGCAAGTCTTGCATCTTCTTATTGTCTTTCTTCATGTCTCGCAACAGATCCTGCATCCGGTCACGAGGCATCTCATCAAGAAGCTTTTCTATTTCTTCCATCATTTTCTTGAGCTCTTCGGGGATCAGTTCCTCAAACAATTCATTGATCTTTTCCTGCTTCTTCAGCATTTCCTCATCGGCAAGGTCATGCTGTTTCATAAAGTCATTCAACTTTTCCTGCTCTTCTTGAAGTTTGTTCCATTCTTCCTCGATTTCTGCTTCTTTTTCCAACAAATCCTTTATTTTTTCCTTGTCGGACCAATCCAATTCCTTCTTGGAAGTCAATTCTTGAAGCATCCTTTCGATATTGCTTTTCAATTGGTCTGCCTCTTCGGATCGTTGGGCCATCCGTTCCATGATGTCGTTCTCCGCCTGCTCAGCCACCGAATCAAGCGCCGAAAGCGACGGCTTATGATAGGCGAAGGTTTCGGACCGTTTCGACTTGGGTCCATGGAATCCGTCATTGTCCCACACCTCAAAGCAAACTTCAACTTGCTGGCCAGGTAGTACACCTAAACTGTCAAGGTGTATGGAATAGAAAAAAGAACCCTTGGTGAGTGATTTGTCAAAAGCCACGGGAAGGACCAGCTTGCGTTCGACAGGTTGTTGGACATCGCAATGGCAGACCAACTTGCTGAAGCCGTAATCATCGGCCAAGAGTCCCGAGAAATAGATTTGGGAGGAGAGTTCCTCCTCAAAAGATTCCACATGGATGTCAGGATAGGCATCGGGGATGACGTCCACCATGAAATGCATGGGATCAAAACCGTCTGACCAGGCATTGCGACAACTAAAGAAAAAACCCACCGAATGAGCAGCGGTCATAGGAAAGGAAGCCAACCCTTGTTCGACCTTTAAGGGTTGTAGCATCCGTTCGGCATCGGTCAGGATCGTTGTCGTGTCAAGCTGAACAAAGGCCCCGTCGCAGTCTCTGGTAACAAAGTCGAAGGCCAACCGTGAACCTTGGGGCACAATAAGGCGGGTTTTCCCCTGAAGGATCTCTGGTGCACGGTGGATATAGGCAGGGTAGGAGACCCGACATTGGTAGGAAAGCAACACTGGGTTGGGCCGAACGGTAATGGTAACGGGTTTGCTGACATATTCGCCTCCCACCACTTGAAAGGTGACATCGTGAAAAAGATTGCGGAAAGTATAGCAATAGTCAGTCACCGAAACCTTTTCAAAGACTTGCCGGCCAGTAGGGCTTTTCACGTAAAAGGCGTCGGGGATGCGGCTGCCCTCCACATGAATGGAGAAAAGCACGTCGGCTCCTTGGGTGGTCTCAATGGCCTCTTCCGATAAGCGGACAGAAAAGGGGAGGGGCTTTTCAAATTCCTGATCATAGCTAAGAATACGCTGGGTGGGCTGTACGGCAAAACGAGGAAGTAAGACCACCAACGCCAGCAATAAGGCCAACAAGCCCAAAAAGAGATATAGGTAGCGTAGGTTGCCTTTTAAATCGACAGCATCAGAAAAACGCAAGGGGGCCAGTTGGCGGGTACGTTGTTCGATGGTCGCCATCAAGAGTTCGTCGGACGGATCGCTTGCTGAAGCTTCGGAAAGCTGGAGTGTATTGAGCAGCTTATCCTGCACTTCGGGGAAAAAACGCCCAATCAATAGCGATGCCTGTTCAAGCGACATCTTTTTCCTGAACCGAAACAGATTGACCAAAGGAAGCATGAAATAAAAGGTCAGCACAGCCGCACTACCAGCGAGCAACAACACAAACAAGACAAAGCGTACCTGAGAGGAGAACCAGGAAAAATACTCCAAGGTGTTCACTAACAAGTAAAACACAATCCATAAGGCAGCACCGATCAAAATGCCTTGAATCAGTCGGTTCAAATAGAACTTCCTGACAAAACGCTCGATTTTATCAATCAAAACCTTCTGGGTCGCCATCATGCAAAAATAATCAAGGTGCAAAGATAGTTGATTTCTGAGAATTATTGTATTTTTGCCCAAAAGTTAAAAACCATGAAAAGAACAGCGGTCTATATGGGGGTTTTGTTGTTAGCCCTCACTATATTGGCTCCCTCCTGTGGCAAGAAGCAAAACATTACGCTTTCGAAAGAATCCTTGACCTATACCTATTCCGGCGGCAACGAAATGTTTCGGGTTGAGGCTGACTGTGACTGGGAAGTAGTCGGAATGCCCAACTGGATCACGGTCAGTCCAGCCAGCGGCAGTGGCAATGGGGCGGTAGCGGTCAAGGTCGACCGAAACACTTCCTCGCAAGACCGAAATGCCCTGCTGAATGTGGTGTCAAGCAATGGAAGAACCAAAAAGGGGTTATGGGTTTTCCAAATCAAGGCCGACATCAACACCATCCTCAATAAAGTGTGGTTTACCGTGACCGACGAACGTTGGGACACCGACTACCTGGACCGAATCATCCCCGAATCCTATCGGTCGTACCGCTACTATTCCAATCCGGGCTACGAAAACTGGTTTTTCTATTTCTACGACGACCATAACGGGGTCCAGATCTACACTAATAATGGCGACACCATCTATTATCCTTACACATTTACGTTCTATCCCGATGTCGACAGCCTCGACATCTGTTTTGAAGTCATTGCCGATTCCACCCTCGTTGCCGATTCCACCGTTATGGAAGACTATCACACCATTGTCCATCAAATCGACAATGAATTTTTCTCTTTTAGCCATGACTATCGTCCGCACCAGTTCGAGATGGTTACTACCGCCAACGTCACAGGCAACCAAAAAGACGTGATTAAGATCAACCCGAAAAAAACACAGACCAAACCGAAGGGTCCGCTCATTCCTGTGAAGTAATTATGCCCGACAAACTGCACAGACACTTTCAATGGATGGGTGTCGCCCTCTATTTGGCGGCCCTCCTAATTGTGAGTGTTTGTTTCCGATCCTATGCCCTCAAACCGCTTTGGATGGTTTGGGGCATTGCTACCATATTGTTTTTCTTCGGTTTGACGTATTACTGCCATCGTAACTGGCAACACAATGAAACCCAATCCTTTTTGCGCAAAGTGTTTTGGTGGGCTTTGGGAATCCGGATCGTCTACGTGGTAAGTATTGTATTCTATTATTATTGGCAAACCGGTGTCAGCTTTGAGTATCAAGCTGCAGACAGTTGGAGGTATCATCAAACGGCAACCTTCCTTTCGAGAATGGTCCGCAACGGACAGATAGGGGAGGCTTTTTACCTATTAAATAGCAACACCGTTGGTTTTTCTGACCAAGGCTACTTACTTTATCTGACTACGCTCTACACTTGTTTTGACAACAACATCCTTGGGCCGCGCCTATTGAAAGCGTTGATGAGTGCCTATACTTGCGTTGCCATCTATAAACTGGCCTCACGTAGCCTTGGAGAAAAAACAGGTCGGCTTGCTGCGGTGATGGCGGTTTTTCTTCCACAATTCATCCATTACAACGGCACGTATTTGAAAGAGACGGAATTGGTGTTTTTAACCACTTTGGCCCTCGAACGCATGGATTATCTGATCCGTAGCAAACGCCATACTGTTTGGAACATCCTCGTCCCCATCCTGCTCACCGTACTGACCTTAGGGTTCCGCACCATCGTCGGCATGGTGTTGGTAGCCTGTTTTATGGTCTATGTTGCTTTTTGTCCAAAAGAACTACTCTCCCGAAAAGCCCGACTCATTACCCTGGGTATTACCGTGGTGATCGCCGTTTTGTTTTTGTTTACTCCAATAGGATGGGAGATGTACATCGTCTACAAAATCAACTTCCTTACGGGTAACGCTTTGGTGGAGAAATATCAGAATATGGGGCTGCGGTATGCGGAATTGGCCAATTACAGATATATGGCTCCGGGAGCGTTTACCTTACCGTTGACCAATTTGGTAGAGGTGGCCAATGAAAACCAGAAGATGATGAACGGCACTTATTTCGTGAAAAACTATCTGGCCTTCTTCGCCATCTGGTGTTTTGTTGCAGCCATCCGCCAGAAACGCTATCGCGACTTTAGCTTGATTGGATCTTTCACCTTGTTCTATGTAGTGATCATTGCTTTTTCGTTTGCATTCAACAGCGAGCGATACCACCAGCCCGCTTTGCCTGGCTTGCTCATCCTGGCCGCTTATGGAATGACGCGATTCAAACGGAGGGATTTTGCCTTTTATTACAGCTATGACCTTTTGTTGTTGGTGGCCATTGTAGCGTGGAATTACATCAAATTGGCAGCAAGAGGATTAATTTTTTAAGATAATTGTTGCGGTATTGGGTTTTTTGCGTATCTTTGCACCCGCAAAAGGGTACCTTGCCCGAGCGGTTAGGGATCGGTCTGCAAAACCGGGGACGGCGGTTCGAATCCGCCAGGTACCTCAGAAAGTCTGCCAACAGCAGGCTTTTTTTGTTCAAGAACAAACTAAAAAGGGGAAAATTAAGTTTAATTTGAAGCATGAAAAAATACTTCCGTTATATCACCCTTTTGGTTTTTCTTTCGACAAGTTTCCTATGCCCCGCCCAAGTTATCGATTCCATTCAAAACCATTCCGCAAAGGAGTATGATAGCCTGATGCTGTCCAACAGACAATTACAGGAACTGCTGGAACAAATGCGGCTAAAGACGGAACGATTGGAAGAGAAGCAGCGTTTTTATGAAGAGAAGGAATCGTTTTATAAAGTAGAAATGATGAGGGATCTTCGGGAAACCAACGAACAGCTTCTCCAAGAGAAAGAAAAATACCAGCATTTGAGCGACTCCTTGAGAACACGCCTTATCGAAACGGAGAAAAACATCATTCGTACCAACGAAGCGCTGAAATATACCCAACAGCGTGCCCAAGATGCCGAAGCCAAGGTCAGTGCCGCCACCGCTCGAAAAAAAAAGGTGTGCGCCATCCAAGGCATTGCCATGAAAACCTTCCGTACGCCCAATTGGTCGCTTGCCCCGGACAAAACCGAAGACGGCAACGTGTTTTATAAAATCATCAACAAAAACGGCGGAGACGTGGAGTTCGACTACACGGCCGGGGCCTACGTGATGCTTTGGGACCTCACCCACCTTGGCAAAATACACGAAAACGATAGCACTAACAAAAAATACTTGGACATCAAGAAGTTCGACCAGGAGTTTTCCTATAGTCTTGGGCTTTATGTCGGCTTTGGCGGGAGCAACCTGTTCAAGAATTTCTATGTGGGACCTTCGTTCAAGTTCCTCGATTTCTTTTATTTCACCGCAGGTATCAATGTCTGCGAATACGAAATGCTGACAGGTGCATACCAGGAAGGTGCGGAATTGCCAGCTGGCTTTTCGTTGAACGACCAAATCTCGAAAGTATGGAAACCCAAACCTTTCTTTAGCCTGTCGTTCGACCTCGATTTCATCTCCTACATCAAAAAATAAAATCGAGACCCCATAAGGAATCCCGATTGATGAGCCACATGTCGGACTCGAACCAACGACCTACGCATTACGAATGCGTTGCTCTACCAACTGAGCTAAAGTGGCTTTTGCGGCTGCAAAAATAACAATTTTTAACAACACCGCACAAATTTTATTCAATTTTTTCATTCCCTAGACCAGCATGGATTTCATAACGACAAGATTTGTCGTAGGCTTTCATGGCTTCAAGCGTCGGAACATTTAGGGTAATCCGGCTGGCTTGAATGCCTTTGGTCGTAGTGAAATAAGACATCAGCTTGCTGTTTTTCCGTTCAATCATTCGGGTCAGCAATTCGTCGGACTTGTCGCCAAACAACTTCAAGGCAATCGCCTCGACTTCTTGTTTCGATTGTACAACCTTTCCTTCTTCCGCAAATTGGGATGCGTATTCCATCAAGCCCTTGTCGTTCAACTTGATGGAACGAATCTCTTCGTTGGTCAGGAAGTCCATGCCGGTGGCCTGCAACTCAGGATGGGTGGAACGATAGTAGTCGCGCTGAAGCTGAATGTCGCAAAGATTTTGGATCACCTCATGGTAATTGATGTGCTGTTGGAGCACCAGGGTCAACTCAGGTTTTTCCAATAGGGTAGCCGCCACCTCATCAATCTGGCTGTACTCCAAGGCGGTGAAATCAAAATGAAGTTGGTCGTATTCAATATATTGCACCTCGTCGTTGGCACTCAACAAACGGAATGGTGCCGTGCAAACCTTTACAATCAACCCACCCAACACTTTCAGCAAGGCACGCGTGTAGGAAAACTCCGGATCATCGAGGCTGCCAGCGACTGGAAGGTCGACCTTGAGTTTGTTTTCCTTGTCGGTCAGCAGATAAAGCCCCAATTTCAGGGGAACGTGCTTGATTTCGGGTTCAAAGCCTTTGAGTTTGTCGCCTGCCTTGGGCTCGGCAATTTCCAATTTATTAATGCCCTTCAGGTTCCGGTCGGTGATGATGTTCTGGCTGTTGAATGACAACGTACCGTTCTCCAAAGGATAACCGAAGAACTGGATGCTGTAAGGGGAGAAGTCCGAAAGTTTCAGGTTGTTCAGCAGCAAGGTGAGATTGTGGTTGTCCAGACTGGTGACCTGACCTTTCCATACGACATTCAACTTGCCCATCTGGTTCAAGAGCGCCCGCAACTGTACGTTGTTTTCACCGTTGAAGTTGAAGTTCTTGGAACTCATGTTGATGTCCGTGATTTCATATTGGAAAGGAGAGGGGAGGGTATTGTCCTCATAGTAAACACGGGAATTGGCGAGTTTGAGGTCTTGCACCAATATTTTCAAGGACTTGTTTTCCTGAACCTCATTGAACTCGGCTGCAATGGTATCGCCGATTTTCTCAAAGATGGTCGTGTCGCTGTATTGTTTCTTCTTTCCAAGAATGATATCAAAATTGGTGCTGTGGTCTGCTTTTACGATATATTCCGTATGGATTCCGGAAAGTTTCAGTCGCTTCAAGTTCAGGTAGTTCTCCTTGATGCTGAATTTCTGAATATCCGTATTGATGGAGTCGATGGTCCCAATGAGATATCCCGTGTTGTCTTGCACGGCGATGTCGCGCAGTGCGATATCACCTGTCAGGTCGAAATCAAGGATGTGTTCGGTGTGACCCAACGCCTGAAGGTTGAAATCGAGTTTCCCGCATACCGAGTCAACGGCCAGGGACTGCTTCAGATAAGGTTCAATGATATTCAAATCCAGGTTGTCCAATTGCATTTTCAAAATGTAGTCTTCGGCATTCTCAGAGAGATGAAGCTGTGTATGCAAATTGGCGTCTTTGCCCAAGACAAGATCCAGTCCAACTTGGCTCTTTAAGGTGGAAAGGTCTATCTTGGGAACCTTCAGTTCGATGTCATTCAACAAAAACTCGCTACCTACCGCCACATCGGCATAACGAATATAACTGCTGTCGATCAAGATATCGTAAAGCGTAACCCCGAAATCCGATTTTTCTGTCTTTTCTTCCTTGGGTTGGTCTGATGCAAAATGATCTATTAAACTATTGAAATTAAACCACGTACGGTTTTGCTCGATGTTTACCTTCAAACCCAAAAGCCATAGTTTTTCCACGGTCACTTGACGATGCAACAAGTCACGTAGTTTCAGGCTTGTCTCAAAGTCACCTAACTGTACAAAGGCGCGTTGCCCATCGTCTTCATAAAGTGTGAGACCTTGTATCTTCACTTTGCCGGCCAACACGTTCACCCGAAGCTTGTCGATGGTGATCTCACGACCCACCAGCTCCTTGTCATGTTTTTCAACGTAAGCTTTCGCAATGGGTGAAACCAATAGCAAAGCCAAGGCGATGAGAAGAATCAGGACACCCAGCACGATCCCGATGATCTTTAAAATTTTCTTCGCTTTTTTCATGTTGCAAAGTTATCTTTTTTTGCTTGATTTCTTCTTTTTGTTCTCCAAAATCAACTCAAAGTCCATCTGACGTTTCAGCAGGTCAACATGCTTCACAATCACTTGCACTTCATCACCCAATTGGATGACACGGCCCGACTGTTGGCCTATCACACGGAAATTTTCTTCGTCAAGGTAGTAATAGTCGCCTGGCATGTCGTCGTAACGCACCAATCCTTCGCATTTGTTGCCCTTCAACTCCACATAAAGGCCCCATTTGCTCACCCCTGAGATCAGTCCATCGAACACCTGACCGATCTTGTCTTGCAGGTATTCTGCCTGCTTGTATTTCACGCTCTGGCGTTCCATCTCTTCGGCCTGCTTTTCCATCTCACTGGTGTGTTTGCAGTATTCATCAAAATCCTTTTTGTTGACAGAACCTTGGTTTTCAAAAAGATAATGTTCAATCAAACGGTGAACCATCAGGTCGGGATAACGCCGGATAGGGGAGGTGAAGTGGGTATAATAGTCGAATGAGAGGCCATAGTGACCAATGTTTTCCGTACTGTAGACCGCCTTGGCCATGGTACGGATGGCCACCGTTTCCACGAGGTTCTTCTCACCCTTGCCTTCCACGTCCTCAAACAGTTTGTTGTAAGACTTCACCAGTTTGATCCGCGAACTGATGTCCATGGTATAGCCCAATCGTGAGATTAACCTCAAGAAGTTGTTGAGCTTTTCAGGATTCGGTTCGTCATGGACACGATAGACGAATGTATGGTTGTGCCATTTGCTCTCGGGTTTGCCGAAGGTCTCTGCTACGGTACGGTTGGCCAATAGCATAAAGTCTTCAATGAGTTCATGGCTTTCGTTCTGAACCCGGATATAAGTATCGATGGGCTTGCCCTTCTCGTCCAAAATGAACCTCACCTCCTCCGAATGGAAGTTGAGACTGCCTTGGGCCATACGTTTTTCACGAAGTTTGGTAGCCAAATGATGGAAGGTGAGGATTTGTTCTTTGTAATCTCCTTCGCCACCTTCGATGATGGCCTGCACTTCTTCGTAGGCGTAACGCCGACACGAACGGATGATGGTCCTGCCAATCCAATAGTCCAGCACACGGGCTTCATCGTCCATCTCGAACACTACGGAAAACGTCAGTTTATCTTCGTTTGGTCGTAACGAACAAACATTGTTGCATAGCTTTTCGGGAAGCATGGGAATGGTGCGGTCCACCAAATACACCGAAGTGCCTCTATTGTAGGCCTCCTCGTCAATGGCAGAGCCTGGTTTGACATAGTACGACACATCGGCGATATGCACCCCAACTTCCCAATGGCCATTGGGCAGTTTTTGCAGTGAAATGGCATCGTCAAAGTCCTTGGCATCCGCCGGGTCGATGGTGATGGTGAACACCTCTCGGTAGTCCTTCCGATTTTTAATTTCAGACTTTTGTATTCTACTAGGAGTCTCCGCCGCCTCTTTCTCCACCTCTTGGGAAAATTCCAAAGGATAGTCATGGGCAAGCAGGATAGATTCCATTTCCACGTTGTTCTCGCCAGGAATGCCCAGCACTCGGATGATTTCCCCAAAGGGGTTGCCTGAATTCTCGGGCCAATCCACCAAATGCACCACGACTTTCTGTCCGTTTCGGGCACCATGCACGGCCTCTTTAGGCACAAAAATATCGATCGGTACCGAATCCATGTCAGGCACCACAAACACATAACCATGCGAAATATGAACCACACCGACAAAATCGGTATGTTTGCGCTGCAAGACTTCCACAATCTCGCCTTCCGGTTTTTTGTTCTTGCGTTTTGGAAACATCGCCACACGAACGCGGTCTCCGTGCAAAGCCTTTCCCGTATTGCCGGCAGCAATGAATACATCCTCGCCCGCCTCGTCATCAAGAATCACGTAAGCCTTGCCGGTCGACTTCATATCGACCGTGCCTTCCACATAGTGTTTCTTTGGACCATACTCCTCCAAGTAAGCTGGGTTAAGCACGTAACGGTAAGGACGTTCTTCCAACAAGATGCCCTTTTCGAACAAGTCTATTAATATATGGTAGACAACATCTTTTCCTGCCGCATCCCTGATCGCCAATACTTTGCAAATCTGCTTGTAGTTCATTGGCCGGAACGGGTTTTCGCCGTAAATACTTAAGATTGCGTTGGTAAAAACGCTCAATTTATTCTCGATTTTTTTCTTTTTCCCCATAAAACCTAAGGATTCTACAAATTTTTATTTCATTCGAAAATTAATGATTTGCAAAAATAATGAAATCAATGGATTAGTGTGTTGATAAATTTGTTGATAAGTAAAAAGGCTTTGATTTTTATTTTCAATCTTCAAAAACTTATACCTTTGCAAAAGAAGGTCCCAAGGGGAAAATCACGAGATACTTTTTTCACAAACCATTGTAAACGAGCACATTATATGAGCAACGGCGGATTGTACATTAAAAAAAGGGACGGCCGCGAAGAAGCTTTTTCGATTGACAAGATCAAGAATGCCATCAGCAAGGCATTTTTGGCTTCGGGCTTTTATGAGAATGACGACGACCTCAACGCCATCCTCAGCCGTGTAAGAATTTTCAACGGCATCACCATAGAGGAGATTCAGAACCAGGTGGAGACCGCCCTGATGGC
>JAEEGL014817515.1_pt1 | contig 16807 bp, 15 predicted proteins | sample 9134231 | NCBI WGS metagenome assembly JAEEGL01 (sample SAMN16246548, study PRJNA631951) | gut metagenome | biome: gut microbiome; feature: rumen; material: fiber-attached | host: Bos | place: Iran: Karaj | collected 2018-10
GCATGTGGGGCAGACGCTCCGACTGAATGTCAACCTCGGCCAAGTCCCCGGTTCATCCCCACGCATGTGGGGCAGACAACGTCCATTTGCGTCATGCCGTTGAGAGTGATCGGTTCATCCCCACGCATGTGGGGCAGACAACGTCCATTTGCGTCATGCCGTTGAGAGTGATCGGTTCATCCCCACGCATGTGGGGCAGACGCGCTGATCGTCCCGCGGGAAGCGGAAATCGACTCGGTTCATCCCCACGCATGTGGGGCAGACGCTTTCAACAAGGTAGCGGCAACTACCTTGTTTCGGTTCATCCCCACGCATGTGGGGCAGACAACTGGTGAGCCAGCTCTCGACCGGCAGCGATACGGTTCATCCCCACGCATGTGGGGCAGACGAACCGGGGGTGCCGAGGATCAGCCCGTTCGGGTTCGGTTCATCCCCACGCATGTGGGGCAGACTGATGAATTCGATCCGCGGCGAGATCTGGCAGACCGGTTCATCCCCACGCATGTGGGGCAAACCGCGAACAAGCGCAAGCCCGTTCGCGCCGTTGTCCGGTTCATCCCCACGCATGTGGGGCAGACGCGTAGCCTTTCTCTGCCATCTGGTGTGCCTCCCGGTTCATCCCCACGCATGTGGGGCAGACCTGTGGGAAGCTGTGGAAAAGCCGAGGTTGTCGCCCGGTTCATCCCCACGCATGTGGGGCAGACATTGCACGTGCAGCTGAAACGCCCGCAAGGGGCGGTTCATCCCCACGCATGTGGGGCAGACTGCATAATCCAGCTCCCCGGACAGTTTTTGATGCGGTTCATCCCCACGCATGTGGGGCAGACGCCCACCCGGAGGCGGCGGGCACAGGTTCGCAGCCGGTTCATCCCCACGCATGTGGGGCAGACGTCGCGCTGCACTGCCTCTACGCTGCCCGTGCGCGGTTCATCCCCACGCATGTGGGGCAGACGCGGGTATCTCGCACAAGTCCCTCATTGAGGAACGGTTCATCCCCACGCATGTGGGGCAGACTTTCGGTACAGGCTGATAAGGCGCAAACCTCGGCGGTTCATCCCCACGCATGTGGGGCAGACGCGAACTACGCCAACTATATCAATGCCGGATTCGGTTCATCCCCACGCATGTGGGGCAGACTCCATAAGTGTAGAGACCTTGAATGTCATTTTCGGTTCATCCCCACGCATGTGGGGCAGACTTGAGACAGAAAACACTTTCCTCTTCGATGTCCGGTTCATCCCCACGCATGTGGGGCAGACTGGGAAGTTTTGTCCATGCAGAGCGCGGCTTGATGCAGCAAATTCAGCGAACTGCGCGTTTCCCCGAGACCCGTTGCGTAAAACCGTCCCAGTTTTTCACCACACCAAACCGCAAGACAGCCGTTGTCACAGATCGCTTTGATCGCCGCATGTGTGACGCTCGTTCCCGGTCCGATCAAAAGACAGGTCGTGGAAGCGATCGGAACCGGGATTCTTCCGTCCTTTGTCAGCAGAACAACGGAGGAATCCTGCTGCTCGATCACGCTGTGCTCCACATAGACGTAACTGATACTGTCGCTCAGTCTTGGAAGCTCATGCAGATCTTTCGGCATGGTTCACCTCACCATCAGCATCCCGAGGCCATATGCCTTTTCGGGACCGATGCCGTTCTTCCATGCGGGGAGGAACCGTTCGGGTGCTGTGATCTGCAAAGCACCAGTGAACCGCGTCGTATGGAGATACAACGTCCCGGTCGGCTTTTTTGCCCGGAGCGTTTCGCCCTCTTCATCCGAGACGGACAGGACCCGGAAGCCGCCCTGCTCTGCCTTTCTTTCCAGCCATGCGATCCGTTCCGCGGGTTCTCGGAGGATCCTGCGCCGGCTGTTTTTCCGCGTACGGTCCGATTCCTTTTTTGACGGCATGGTCAGAAGATCGAATCGGAAGATCCTGCCTTCCGTAAACAATGCTTCAAGAGGTGTGACATCCCGGCTTCCGGCGCAGATCATGCCGCTGCGGGCAGATTTTTCGTCAAAAACAGGTGCCTGTTCCGACAAGATATAGACGCTGCATCCCGCATCGTTCTTCTGCGCCCGATACAGGACGCTTGCCTCTTCACGGGAGGTGCCGAACAGCGACTGGATATTCCGGTGCATATCACCGCAGTCGATCAGAGCCTGCCTTGCAGAGGGAGAGCGCAGGTCAAGATTCACTTTCGTCAGAATCATTCTCTTCCTCCTTTATTTGTATCGCTCTGTCGGCAACGCGCCGATTCTGAAAGCTGCGCAGACCGACGGTCAGATCGGGACGCAGTCTGCCGTCCCCTTCCATACTGTCGAATTCCACCCGGATCTGGTTTTCTTCATGGCGCGCAGGCAGAGGTTCGCTCTCCATCGCCTGAAGGAGCGTCTCGTAGTTCTCCGTCAGCTTTCCGATCACGGGGACGGCGGGTACGCAGCTCTTTCGCCCGAGATAGACCGGCCAGACCGGATCGTCCAACGCGTCCTTCAGCCGTATCAGCAGGGCGGCGTCTCCCGTAATCCCGACAAGAAAGCTGGCGTCTTGCAGATAACCGCGGTGGGAAATAATCGTCCCCGCGCCGCTTCGCTTCTTTCCCTCCGCGTTCAGCAGATTGTCCGAGCTGACCGTATGAAAATCCGTAATCAGCTCCCCGGGTCTGTCGGCGCGTACCGTAACGGTCAGTTCCCGGTTGAGGCGGGCAATCTCGGGATTCTCCCGTTCCAGCCCGAGCGCGCAGGCCAAAAGCCCGATCACGCCGGATTTGGACGGGAAATCCGCAGTATCGCGCCAGTCCCATTTGGAACGCTCACCCCAGCTTTGAAGAGGCCCTTCCAGCCGGAACAGTAAAATGGGAGTTCCCATAGTCCGTCCTCCGTCACGCCTTGGGCAGAGCGGCAATCAGTTCGGGCAGGCTGGCGCAGTTCACCGCTTTGCCGTCTTCAAACACGGTATTCTCCGTTGTGAACCAGAGCCGCTTTGCGGATTTCAGACCGTACAGCCGCTCCGTTTTCAGGCATTCGTCCTTCAGGCGGCTGACGCTTTCCGCGACGATGCCTCCGTCTCCCTTGGCCCGGACGGGTTTTTCGTAGGCGTTGACGTAACTCACGGGGATCTTGCGCTCCCGGCACTCCACCAGCACGGCGGAGGGGAGGGAATGACCGGCGAACGAGTTCTGCTTGCCGGACGGATTGGAAAACGCCATCGTCTCGATCAGAGCGGGAATGGCTTTCTTCACGATCTCCGCCGCCTGATCGCAGTTTTTCAGATTATCGAGCAGCTTCTCCGTGTCGAGAGAGGCATAGATGTAATAGCAGGAAGAGTTGTAATCGATATCCCCGATCATGCCGCTGCCCGTCTCGTCCGCGCTTTCCGCGATCAGATCGTCCACCGCGGTAAAATAGTCGGATTCCATGTTTACTTTGTTGGTGCTGACGGCATGGGCTACCTGCATGGCGGCTTCCACGTCGGCAAACGCTTCAGACGTCACCATCCGTCCGAAAAGCGCCATGTCGAGCGTAACGGCGCGGGCATTGCTTCCTTTCATGGCCGCCTGCATGTCCTTCGCGGACAGCTTTGCCACATCCTTGGCAGAGGCGCAGCTGCTCAGCTTTTCGGCAAGCTGTTCGGCAACCGCGTCGATGTCGGCCGGGCTGTACGCGATGATCTGCGCCGTCTTGCCGTCGGTCGTCTCTTTTCCTTCTTTGTTACCGAATCCCGTGATCTTCTTTTTCGCAGCTTCGATCAGCTCGTCCCGAATGCCTTTTTCCGCAAGTCTTTCCGCGACCAGATCGGGGAGTTTCCGGGTTCTGATTCCGATATTGTCTTCCCCGACTTCCGCCCGAAGCAATTCGGATGTACGCCAGCTCCGTTTCAGGCATTGGCTGGAGATCCTCCCGCGCTGTACGCCGCCGAATATACAGGTTTTCGGCGCGCCGGTGTCGTCACGGTTGAGATTTGTCGGGGCATAATTCTTGAGCATGTGGATTTCGATCAGCATTTTTTATTCCTCCGTATTGTTTTCGATATTTGTTTCCGGTTCCGTATTGCAGAAGGCTCTTACCCATTTTTTCTGAACTGCCCGGCTTGCATCGTTCCAATGGATCAAGGCGTCGAGCAGTAGTGCGCCGTCCACCGGATAGCCCTTCTGCTTCAGCATCTTTGCCATGCGGGTCAGCTTCTGATTGAGGTAGCCGTCGTCGTTCCACGGCGTGTCGAGAAGGGCTGTCAGCCGGTGCTCAAAGCTGTCCGTCAGCTTTTCCCGCATGTTCATCAGAGAAATCTGCTGTTCCATAGGCTGTCGGCGGGCATTGTCGTCTTCGTCCCAGAGGCAGTGGATGCAGAGCGCGAGGAACCATTTGTCTTCGTCGAACTGCTTTACCGTTCCCGGCAAGAGCCGGTAGAATACCGTGAGCGTCTTCCCGCCCGCCTCGGACAGCATCGCGCCGCAGCTGCGTTTCAGGAGAACGCGGTCTTTCTTTTCGAGTTCATCCGAACAATTGAAAAATACCTCAAGATCCGTCATGTTTTTCCCTCCTTCCGGACAGTTTGAGCTTTGATTTTTTCCGCTTCCAGATACAGTCGGCTCTCCGTACCGAGCCTGTTGACAAACTGATGATATTCGCTCCAGCGGATGCCGTTGATCCGGGTTTCCCATTTATCCTCCGCATCGTTCAGCTTACTGCTGTCGAGAGACGGTATTTGATCCATTTCCTCGAAAAAAGCCTGTCTGCATCGGAAATAGTACCGTTCCATCGTTCTGGTCCGTTCCGACGCTTCGGCTCCATCCGTTCTGTTAAGAGCTTTCTGGAGAAAATAGATATTCTTGGACAGGTCTCCGCCATGTTTTTCCGTCGACTGAATCATGCGACACAGATGATCGTAATACAAATTGTTATTCAGTACCGATATGGGAACCACATACTCGCCGCGCTGTAAATCCAGATAATTCATCTGATTCGTAACGGCGGAATATGTGACCAGCACGATATGGGATGCCTCCGTCATTTCTGCCGATTGAAGGACAACATAAGGCGCTCCGTCCGTTTTGTTCAGGATCGTCCCCAGATTTCGCCAGTTTTCCTTGTCCATGTTCGGTTTCAGATTTGTTCTCCCCTGTTTTCCCTGCGCGTAAGTAACAAAGGGATCGTTCCATGCTTCGTAGTTTTCGTAATTCATCCCCTGTTCAAAATCGATGGCATATACTGTTTCTGCCTGAACACGAAGTCTTACGCGGCGGCAGGGGAACAGCAATCCGTACAGCAGGGAAACAGAAGCAACTTTCTCTTTTGGGATGACCAGAACCTCCTCCCTCCAGACCGCCCCGGGATGATCGTAAGGTTCGAAGAGAACGGAAGGAACCATGCCGAACGTCAGCGTTTGAAACAATGTTTCACCCTTCACGATGGTATACACCGGGGGAGCTCCGCTCGGGGTAGAAGGATATCCCTGAACGCCCGCAGCGCAGAACAGATTGATCGCGCACAAGGCTTTTGCGGCTTCTTTCAGTGTCATGCTGCTCGTTGATTCCATGGTGTGGTCAAAGTGCACGTGATTATTGCCGCTTGGCAGTGCGGGATTCAGATTGGCCGGAGATTTCCGTTCAGCTTTGTCCCACCCATCCGCCTGCTGCATGAACGGATGCTTTTCATCGAGCAGATCGAACCTCTCCCCGTCCCGATTGCATCTCTCTACATATTCGCGGATCACGTCCATATCGAACGAGCCCTTTTCCAGCAGCGCCCGGATATCCCGCTGACGCTTCGGATGAAAAGCGTCCATCAGAAATACGAACAGGAAGCGATACATCCCGTATTCGTAATTCGGCATGGCGTCCGTGATTTCCGTCAGCTCATGGGCGTGCTCCAGCAGATCCAGAACACCGTATTCCCGGACGCTTCCGTCGGGGTGCCGCGCCGGGATCCACGGCTCCGTCAGCACATTATAGTTCATTTTTACCCTCCTCCTTATTCTGCCAGAAATCCGAGTTCACGATCCAAAACCAGACGATTGCCGCAGATCGAGGCCGTGAGCGTCATATTCGGTTCTCCCTCGTTCTCCGCGCGGAGCATCCTGACGCCGAACAGCTTCCCCTCTCCGTTGAGGAAGGGCGTATCGGAAGCACAATTCCCGGTGATTTTGTCCCAAGTCTTCTGCCGGATCGACACGCTGTACCGCATAACACGCCTGGCCAGATCGGAACCGATCCTCTCCGCGGCTTTCATCCGTTCGTTTACAAGCGCGTACAGCGACGGCGGCAGAAACGCGATCCGAACGCTGTCCTCTCCGAGTCTGGTTTTAGCGGCCACCCATGAATCCTCGTCATCCAGGAACGGAGAGCCGGTTTGGGAAAGCAGAAAATCCTCGGGATCCGGCGGCTTCAGTTCATATGTTCCCGCCTGCGCTGATTTGAATTTGTCACCGTACTGCTGTCGATAGAAGATTTCCGCTTCGTTTTCATTGAGAATCACCTCGGAATAGACCTGATTGACCAGTTTCGGAATATCCTCCGGTATGGAAATGACCGGATGCCGCGCGAGGATGTCCCTTGTCCGCTTCAAAAAGAGTTCATAATAGATCGCGCCGGACGCTCCGAAATCGTCGCCCTTCGGGACAAGGACAGTCACACTCGGTTTGCGAAGAGCTTCAGGGCGGACGGTATTCTTATGTCTGTACAGACGTCCCAACCGCTGGAGGAGAAGATCGATCGGAGCGAGCTCCGTAATCATGGTGTCAAAATCCAGATCGAGGCTCTGCTCCACCACCTGCGTCGCTACCAGAATCACCCGGCGCGGTCTGTCGGTATGATCCTTCCCGAACAGGCGGAGACATTCTGTTTCGATTTCCTCTCTCCGCGCGGCGGAAAACCGGGAATGGAAAAGCATGATCGGGCAGTCCGTGCCGCTGTTTTTCAGCAGTCGGTAGATTTCCTGCGCGCGTCCGACCGTGTTGGCCAGCAGACACAGACAGCCGCCGTTCCTCGTCTTTTCCAGCGCAAGCTCGACGACTGGCATATTGCCGTCCGGACTGCATGTCAGACAGGAAACTTCCACGCGGTTGCGCTGTTCGCTTCCCTGTACCGGGATCTGTTCAATCCTGCCGTCCGGATATACGGACGTGATCAGAGGATATCCTTCCGTCAATTCGGTTTTCTTCCCGGGTTCGCGGTATACCTCTAAAAACGCGCTCTTCTTCTCTGCCGGAAGCGTCGCCGAGAGCATCACGACAGGGATCCGCAGAACGCGGCACCATTCAAGAAGCCGCACAAGGATATCCGACATATAGGCGTCGTACGCGTGAACTTCGTCGATCACCAGAACCTTGTTCGCCAGGCCGAGAAGCCGAAGCACGCCATATTTGATGTGCAGAACCGCCATCAGCGCCTGATCGACCGTACCGACTGCCCAGGGAGAGAGAAGAGCCCGCTTGCCCGGCTTGAGCCAGTTTTCAAGGCCGTCCGAGGAATCCGAGCCTTCGCTCTGACGCAGTTCTCTGTCATCGTCTTCTTTCAGCCATGCCATGCCGTGCATCAAACGTGCTCCGGGGATCCCGTGTTCCTGCAGAAAAGCATTGACCCGGTCATACATCTGATTTGAGGTGGCGGCAGTCGGCATCGCGACATACACGCCGGTTTTCCGCCAGAATCGAGTCATCTTCACTGCCGCGAACAATCCGGCTTCCGTTTTCCCCTCTCCCATCGGCGCTTCGAGAATGGTCAGAAAGGGCATTTCGTCCTGTTTCCGAAACTTGTTTTCCATGGCTTTTTGCAGAGGACGCAGCGAGTCTTCCGTCATCCATGACCAGAAATCCGTCATGCTTTCTCCCGTGACGGACGGGCACTTATCCAGTCCGATCTTCTGAAGAAAAGCGCGGATTTGTTCCGTTAGAGCGTCTTCGGGGATTGGTTCCGCGTTACCGGCGAACGGAGAGGATGAGGCGATCCAGTCCGTCAGGATCAGAAGCGCGGTCATCGTCGTGCACGCGGCGTCCACATGTTTGAGCTGATCGAAACACATCACCGGAGGGGTAAAACGGTCGCGAATCCTTTTCTCGATCGTATCCTGAACCTGTACCCAGTCAGGGTAAGCGCTTGTCAGAGCAGGGACGACATATCCGCCTTTTTTCCCCTGATGATGGAACTGCAGGATCTGGGAAAAGCAGATTCGCAGATCCGTATCGAACAAACCTTCTCTTTTCCATATTCTTTTAACGATTTCCGCACTCCCTCTCTCATGACGGTACGTATTTTCTGGTATCCATACGGAGAGTTCGGGGTGTTTTTCCAAAAACACCTGTACAAAGCCGACGAGTTTATTGAAAGCAAAATACGGGAACGCCTTTCCTTCGTCATGCATCCCGGCAAGATACTGCGCCAGACGAATCGTGTCCTCCTCCGACAAGCCCAGCCACTCCGCCAGATCCGGCAGCAGGTTTGAAAAAACGCTGTTTGTCAGCAAGATCTTGATGACGATCGCCGCCTCATACAGGTGGCACTCCAGCGATTTCCGCGGCTCGCTCTTTGACCAGACAAAACGATCAAGTTCACTATTCACCATCAGACTCTCCATCACACCTTGATTCCGTTATCATTTCACAAGCAGCCCTCAACATTTCGGAATAGGCTGTCTTACTCTGTTCCGGCGCCATGATCCGCACCCGTCCGCCAAACCCGAACACCCAGCTGTAAAACACATGGTTGACTGCAATCTCGACCTCGATGACAAACTCCGTTTCCCGATTCTCCGTGACCTTCACGTCCGTCCCGAAGCGGTCGATCATGGCGTCCATGACGTCGTTGTCGCAGGCCAGCGTAACGGTCTCCCGTTCCGTGCTGTACATCCGGAACATCGTCCCGACATAATCGGAAGGAGAGAAGTCCTCCGGCGGCGGGACGGCATCCTCGTCCAGGATTTCCGGTGTCCGATATATTCGCTCTATCCGGTAGTTGCCCATCCCGCCGTGCGTGTCGCACCATCCGATCATGTAGTAAAAGTCCCCATTCCAGACCAGGGCGCAGGGGCTGAACACATACGGCTCCCCGTCCCGTTTCAGCTGTTTGTTTTTGCAGGCGTCGTACTGATAGTACTGAAAGCGGATCTTCTTTTGGAGCCGGATCGCGCGGGACACGGTGTCGGCGATGTAGTATATCTGCTCGTTTTCCGGCTTCCGGTCCGGCGTCGTGACGAAATGATGCCGAAGTTGGTCCGCGCCGCCGACGCTGGCGAGTGTCAGCAGCTTATCCGTCAGGGCCTTGCTCTTTTTCTCCGTCACAAAGCGGGAGGATCCCACGGCGTCGATCAGAAGCTGCAGCTCGGGAAGCTCGAAGAGGCGGTGGGAGACATAGTACCGGTTCTGGGTCGAGCGCACCGTTTCAATACACATCCCGACTTCTGTCAGAAAGCGGATGTCCTCATGGATCGTCCGAGCGTCGGAGGACAGACCGTATTTTTCATTGAGAATCCGGTTTATCTGTGCTGCCGAAAGCATGTGCGTTTCGTCCGTCTGTTCATACAGCAGCTCCGCGATGCGCCAGAGCCGTTGTTTTCCGGGATTTTTGACCATATCCGTCCTCCCTGTTTTTTGCCCATATTATACCATTGCTGTCATGGAATGTCAATCAAGATTATCGCTCCGAAGAGGAGGATGACATTTTTTTGTCGACCTCCCGGATCCGCAAAGAAATATCAGAGAAAGTGTGCACGCCCAAATCATTTCCGTAAACTTTACCGAAAATTTACGCCTTCCGTGCTTTCTTTTCTGAAATCTTGTTGATTTTTCCCGCGCGATGCGCTACAATATCCTCGTATATCCCTGACTTTTCCCGAATGAGGATGACCATGCGCCAGAAAATCCGCCGTATCCTTGCTTTCGTGATCGCCGCCGTCCTGATCCAGGGGCTCGCGCTCCTTTTCTTTACTCCTGCCGGGATCGAACGGCTCCTCTTTCTTCCCCTCCGCCTCCACGCGGAGAAATTCAAGCCGGACAACAACGCCTACGCCGTCTATTACGACACCCGCACGGACGTCGCCGCAGCCGATCTCATCGTCGTCGGCATCGACACGCACGTTGCGGAGTCCTACGACGCCCTCGGGCATTTTTCCCGCTATGTCAAGCAGTACAACGACTTCTCCGCCGTGCTCATGCCCTTCACCCGCGCGCAGATCACCATCACGGGCTCGCTGATGAAGCAGACCGACGAGGAAAAGTTCCGCAAGCGCATCCAGTCCCTGAACGAGAGCTACGGTCTCTCCGCCGACTGCTGCGACTATCTCTCCGAGCTTTTCTACGTCAACACCACCATGTCCGCGGCGAAGAAATTCAACGTCGTCTCCTTCTCGGACGATGCGGAGGGATCGGATGCCTCCCGCCCCGCGCAGATCGCCGAGGCCTACCGCGAGACCGAACGGAGCGCGCTCTGCGTCGTCGATACCGCCTTCCTGAAAGAAGAGGCCGATGAGCTCGCCCGCCTTCTCCCGGACGCGACGATTCTCACGATCGGGATGTACTATGACCGCGACACCGTCTCTCCGTGGACGCACGAGGCCGTCACCTTCCCGGATTTCTCCGCCGGGCCCGCCTGCTTCTTCGTGAAAAACAGCACGCTCGGCCGGTATTACCGCTACTACCATTTCGTGACGGATCTCTTCGACGCCGAGCGCGAGGATCCCGTCGACGCCCGCTTCACCGATTACTTCTTCGTCATCGCGAACGGAACGCCCGCCACCCCCGGCGGAGAACTGGAGACCCCATGATCGTTCTGGAAAACCGTGAATTCGAAGCATCCGTTTTCGCGAAGGACTGTCCGCTTGCCGTCCCCGTCGAGATCACCGCGGAGGAGGGCGGCGGACTCACGCTGCTCGTCTATTCCTTCTGCGTGGGGATCACGCGGGAATTCGAAGACCGATTCTCCGCCGATCCGCTCGGGGACGCGGCGATCGGCTGGCTGCGGGACGAGCTGAGCGGGAAGATGCTCTCCCTCGGCTACGACGAGTGCGACATCGAGAGCTATCCGCTGTACGATTACCGCCCCGACCGGCTCGATGGGGACGCCGTCCTCCCGGGCTGCGAGATCATCGAGACCCTCGACGGCGAGGAATGGGAGGACTTGCCCCTCGACGAGTTTGTCCTCGATCCCGCCGATCCCGCCGACCGGATGGCGGTGATCCGCGAGGACGGAAGGATCGTCTGCTATGCCGGGATCAACGACATTTCCGAAGAGGACGGGTGCTGCGAGCTGACGGTCGAATGCGAAGAGGCATGGCGCCGCCGCGGATACGGCGCATCCTGCACGGTCCTGCTCGCCGATCATCTTCTGCGTCTCGGCAGGTCCGTCCAGTATGTCACCTCGCACCTCAACGAGCCGTCGGTGAAGTGCGCCGAACGCGCCGGTTTCGTCCGCCGCAGATCCGTATTCCCCTTCGTCTTCCGCAAATCCGGCGTCGACGACGGCGAATTCTTTGACTTTACCTGAACGGAATACGGCCCCCATTCTGAATTCTTTTTCTCAAAAGGTGCTCTATGGCTTACGATGCCGCAATGCTCCGCTTCGTCGTGCACGAGATCAACGAAAAGCTGACGGGCGGAAAAGTCGATAAAATCTACCAGCCGGGACATGACGAGGCGGTCTTTGTCATCCGCTGCGGAGGCGAGGAACACCGCCTTGACCTCTCCGCGGGCGGGAACGGCTCCCGCATGAACCTCACCGCGCTCAGACCGGAGAATCCCGTCACGCCGCCCATGTTCTGCATGATGCTGCGCAAGCACTTCTCCGGAGCGCGCTTTGCCGGAGCCGAACAGCTCGGATTCGAACGCGCCGCGCGCCTCACCTTCGATACCCACGACGAGATGGGCTTTTCCACGCAGAAGCATGTCATCGCGGAACTGATGGGGCGGTTCTCGAACATCATCATCACGAACGCGGAGGACAAGATCATCGGCGTTCTCAAACCCGTCGATTTCACCACGAGCGAAAAGCGGCAGGTCCTGACGGGGATGACCTACGAGCTTCCTCCGAAGCAGGACAAGGAGGACCCGCTCTCCGAAAAGGTCGACGAGCGGTTTTTCAAGGCGCTCGCCGCCGCGGAGGATCCGGACCGGCCGGCCGAGAAATTCATCATGTCGCATTTCGCCGGACTCGCGCCCGTCATCGCCCGTGAGATCGCCTACCGCGCCGCCGGAAAGACCGACGCCACCATGCGGGAAGCGTCCCGCGACCTCACGGAACAGTTTTTCCGGATGATCGGACGCATCCGCGGCTTCGACGGCGTCCCCACCGTCGTGAAGGACGACACGGGCAAGCCCGTCGAATACGCCTTCACGGAACTGCGGCAGTACGGCGGCCGGATGCGCACGGAAACGCTCGATTCCTGGGGCGCGCTTATCGACACGTATTACGGCGAGCGCAGCCGGGAGGAGAGACTCCACCGCAAGGCCGGGGACATCTTCCGCCTCCTCACGAACGCCGAAGCCCGCATCACGAAGAAGATGAACCTCCAGCGGGACGAGCTCGCGGCCTGCGACGACGGCGAGCGGTACAAGCTCTGGGGCGATCTCATCACGGCGAACATCTGGCAGCTCTCCCGCGGGATGACCGCGTGCACCCTCCCGAACTGGTACGACGAGGCGGGCGGCGAGGTGACGATCCCGCTCGATAAGAGACTCTCCCCGCAGGCGAACGCGCAGGTCTATTACAAGAAATACAATAAATCGAAGACCGCGCGGGTGCACCTCACCGAACAGCTCGCGGCGGCGGAGGAAGAGCTTCAGTACGTCTACACGGTCCTCGACGCGCTGAGCCGCGCGGAAGGGGAACGGGAGCTCGGCGAGATCCGGGCGGAGCTCTGGCACAGCGGCTACGCCTCGAAGATGAAGAACTACACCGAGCACCGCGCCCAGACCCCGACCCTCGCCCGCTACCGCACCACGGACGGCCACACGGTCCTCTGCGGGCGCAACAACGTCTCGAACGATTACCTGACGACGAAAGCCGCGGCCCGGAGCGACTGGTGGTTCCACGTGAAGAACCAGCCGGGCTCGCACGTCGTACTCGTATGCTTCGAGGGGGAGAGCGATCCCCCGGAAGCGGCGTTCACCGAGGCGGCCGAGATCGCGGCGTACAATTCGAAGGCGCGGGGCGGGGTGATGATCCCCGTCGACTACACCCGCGTCGCCAAGGTCAAGAAACCGGCCGGCGCGAAGCCCGGATTCGTCATCTACACGACGAACTGGACGGCCTACGTCACCCCCGACGAGGACAGGATCCTCGCGATGAAGCAGAAATAAACCCACGCAAAGGAGACGCACCATGGAGAAAAAAGTATTTGCATTTGACCTCGACGGAACGCTCACCGAGCACCGGACCTGGATCACCGACGAAAACCTCGCCGTCCTCGACGATCTCGCCGGGAGAGGGATCCGCGTCGTCATCGCGGGCGCGGGTCAGACCAGGCGGATCTTCACGCAGATGCGCGAGCACCCGGTGGACATCATCGGCAATTACGGTCTCCAGTACGCCGAATACCGCGACGAGCGCGGGGACCTCGAGATCCTGCGCGATCTCACGCTCCCCTGCGACCGGGAGTCCGTCGCCGAGCGGATCGAGCGGCTGCGCGGCGTCATCGGCTTCACGGATTACGTCGGCGGAAGCGTCGAATTCCATCCGTCCGGGTGCGTGACCTTCCCCCTGCTCGGGACCAAGGCCGACATCGCGGACAAGCTCCTCTTCGATCCCACGCGGGAAAAGAGACGCGCGGTCTTCTCCGAGGTCGCCGCCGCTTTCCCGGAGTATACGGTCTTCGTCGGAGGCTCCTCCTCCTTCGATATGGCGCCGAAGCCCTACAACAAGGCCTATGCGCTCGACCTTTTCTGCCGCGAAGAGGGCTATGAGCACGCCGAGCTGACCTATTTCGGCGACGACTACGGCACGGGCGGAAACGACGAATGCGTCTATCTTTCGGACTTCGATTTCGTCCCGGTCGACAGATACATCCGGCTCCCGGAGATCGTCTCCGCCTATCTCGCGTCCCTCTGATCATCTTATCCGACACCGGGGAATGACACATGAAGATCCTGATTCTATCCTGCTCTACCGGCGAAGGCCATAACGCCGCCGCCCGCGCGCTGATCGAAGCGGCCGAGCTCCGCGGTGACCGGGCCGATCTGCGCGATCCCGTCTCCTTCGGCGGGGAACGCGCGAGACGGGCGGTTGCCGGCGCGTACAACGGCATGATCCGGCGCACGCCCGTTCTGTTCGGCGCGGTCTACGGCATCGGCGATCTCGTCGACCGCACGAACCTGACCTCCCCCATCTATCTTGCGAACGCGCTGTACGCCGAAAAGCTCTCGCGCGAGATCGTGCGGGAGGGCTACGACGCCGTGATCTCCACCCACCTCTACGGCGCGGAGGCGATGACCGCGGTCCGGCGGCGCGAGGGGAATCCGATCCCCTCCTACTGTGTCCTGACGGACTACACCATCATCCCGTTCTTTACCGAGCCGGACGCGGACGCGCTCTTCATCCCGCACGCCGATCTCATCGAAGAGGGGATCGAGAAGGGCGCCGTGCCCGAAAAGCTGATCCCGACGGGGATCCCGACCTCGCCGCGGTTCCCATCCCCCGTCAGCCGGGAAGAAGCCCGCAGACGCCTCGGCCTCCCCCCTGCGGCGCGGGTCTATCTCTGTATGTCCGGCGGCGTCGGATGCGGGAATATGAGCCGGCTGTGCCGGAGACTGGCGGAAGCGGAGGAGGGCGATGACTGGCGCGTCTGCGTGCTTACGGGCCGGAACGCCGGCATGCGGGAGGCGCTCGAAGCGCGGTTCCCCGGCAACCATGTGACGGCGGTCCCGTTCACGAAGGAAGTCCCCCTCTGGATGCGAGCGTCGGACGCGGTGATCTCGAAGGCAGGCGGCCTTTCCTCGACGGAGGCGGCGGTCGCGGGGGTCCCGCTCATCCATCTCATGACCATTCCGGGATGCGAGACGAGAAACGCGGCATTCTTCGAGGCGCGGGGCATGTCCCGCCGGACGAGGAGCGAATCGGAAGCGGCGGAGGCTGCGGCAGCTCTCGTGAGGGACGGCGCGGCATCGGAAGCCATGCGGGAAGCGCAGCGGCAGAACACCCGCGCGGATGCCGCAGAGAGGATCCTTGCCTATGTGGCCGACCGCCTTTGAATTTCCGCGAGCCGAATGGATCCTCTGGGTCCTGCTGACCGTCGGCGGCTATCTTCTCGGAAGCGTGCATTTCTGCCGCTGGATCCCCCTCCTCGTGAAAAAGGTCGACGTCACGAAGGACAGCCGGGACGGCAATCCCGGCGCGGCGAACGTGTTCATGACCTGCGGCTGGAAGACGGGGCTCTTCTGCCTCTTCTGCGACATGGCGAAGGGGTTTCTACCGGTATTCGCCGCGACGAAATGGCTGCCGTGGCATCGCTGGCCGATCGTCATGGTGATGCTCGCCCCGGTCCTCGGCCACGCGTTCTCCGTGTTCTGGCATTTCCGCGGAGGGAAGTGCATCGCGACGATCTTCGGCGAGATGAGCGCGCTGCTCTGGCACACGCCCGTCGGACTGATCCTCGCGGGCCTGTACATCTTTTTCTCCGTCGCCGTGAAGATCGATCCGCACCGCCGCCGGAGCATCGTCACCTTCGCGCTCTTTCTCCCGGCCGCCGTCATCCTGGAGCTCTGTCTTCACCAGACCGCCGTCGGGATCGGCTGCGCATGCGTCTCCGCCGTCGCGATCGCCAAGCACGCCGTGATGAAGGACGACGGCGCGTGAATCAAACGGAAAACCCCCGCCATGGGATCGCGATCCCGGACGGGGGTGATTTGTTTTGCCAATATTCAGTTTTTCAGCCTCGCTTCGAGACAGTCGCCAAGGCTCCTGATGATATGGCCGTCCGGCGCGGCGGTTTCCTTCGCCGTGACCATCGAATTGAGGATCGCCTCCTCGGTCGCTTCGCCCGCTGCCCGGAACAGACGGTCGAGGCGATCCTCGCGGACGGCGGTGAAGGAGAGCATGTCGCCGTCACCCGGGCGGATCACGTTCGCCGTCGAGAAGCCGAGGAAGATCTCGCCGCTCCCGTGCCCGATGTACGAGCCGCACCGCGCGATGCCGACCGAGCAGCGGCGGATCACCCGGCGGAGCTGACGGGCGGTCAGCGGGACGTCGCAGGCGAGGATCACCATGATCGAGCCCTGGTCGCATGCCTCCCCGCGGATCCGGCGGCTGATCTCCTGTCCGACCGGTTCGCCGTTGATCTGCAAGTCGGCCGTCGCGCCGTAATTCGACTGCACGAGCACGCCGACGGTGCAGTCCCGTCCATCGAGCGTGATGACCCGCGACGCCGAGCCGATCCCGCCCTTCAGGCCGTAGCAGGTCGTTCCCGCGCCGGCGCCGACCGCACCTTCCTCGAAGTCCGCCGACGCCGTCCGGAGTGCCTCGAAGACGTGCTCCGCCGTGACGGCCCGGTCCGCGATGGCGTTCAGCGAGGCATCGTTGCACTCTCCGACGACCGGGTTGACGGAGCGGAGCGCGATCCCGTCCTCTTCGCACCGCCGGAGCATCCAGGCGACAACGGCGTCCGAGACCGCCCCGACGTTCAGGGTGTTCGTCAGCGCGATCGGGGTCTCGAGGGTGCCGAGCTCGTCGATCTGCACGGTCCCCGCGGTCTTGCCGAAGCCGTTGTGGACGAACGATGCCGCGACGAGCTTGTCCCGGAAGATGTTGCCCTCCGACGGCTGAATGACGGTGACGCCCGTGTTGTGACGCTCGTCCCGGATCGTCGCGTGTCCGACGGTGACGCCCGGCACGTCCGAGA
>JAEEGL016306429.1_pt1 | contig 16807 bp, 11 predicted proteins | sample 9134231 | NCBI WGS metagenome assembly JAEEGL01 (sample SAMN16246548, study PRJNA631951) | gut metagenome | biome: gut microbiome; feature: rumen; material: fiber-attached | host: Bos | place: Iran: Karaj | collected 2018-10
ATCAGCTACAGCAACACCTCCGCCTGGCTGAGCGTGCTCGACAGCGTGGGCGACGGGCTTATGTCGGCCCTGTCCGGCATGGGCGTTGCGTTCTACACATCCCTTGTGGGCGTTGCCTGCTCGATCCTGCTCACGGTGCTGCGCTCGATCTTCTCCCCGCAGGCTGCCCGTGAGACGCTGGTCAACCAGACCGAGCTGTGGCTGGACCACATCGTGGCCCCGCAGCTGCCCACCAACTCCGCCAAGGACGACGCCACGCTGGTGCGCCGGATGATCGAGGCGCTGGACAAGAGCACCGCCAGCATGGACCGGACCCTCACCACCGCCACCAACGAGTTCAAGGAGACCATGGCCGCCGAGAAGAAGATGCTGGACAACTTCAACGGCACCGTGAAGAAATTCAACGACGGCGTGCGCGATTTCGGCGAGGTGGACTATAACCTCCGCGGCACCGTGGAGCGTCTCGACGTGAGCGTGCGCGATCTGGCGGGCATTTTGCGCAGGTCCTCCCGCCCCGCAGAGAGGCAGGATGAGCAATGAGACGGGTAAGAATGGGAAAGTCCGGCGCGCTGACCGGTGAATCCGGCGGCGAGCAGGGCTTCTGGCCGAGCTACGCGGACATGATGTCCGCCATCGCGCTGATCCTGTTTTTCCTGATGCTCCTTTCCTATATCCAGAACCTGATCACCGGCAACGATCTGCAGAACACGCAGAAGGTGCTGGAGGATACGAAGCTGCAGCTGAGCGAGACGCAGGATTCCCTCGCACTCACGCTGGTGCAGGTGGAGGACGCGGAGTCGAAGCTGAGCGACGTGACCGCCGAGCTGGATTCGGCCCAGCTCACGCTGGACCTGCAGCAGAAGGAGATCGCGGGATACTCCGCGAAGATCGAGGAGCAGACCGAGACCATTGCCTCGCAGGAGAAGCTGATCTCCGACCAGGGGGCCTACCTCAACTCCGCCAACAAGCAGATCAGCGAACTGCAGGATCAGATGAAGGCACTGTCCGAGGTGGCTGTGATCCGGCTCTCCATCCTGCAGGAGATGAGCGACAAGATCTCCAAGGTCATGGGCAGCACGGACAAGGTGAGCATCGGGGATAACGGAAACATCATCCTCGGTGAGAGCATCCTGTTCGACGTGGGCTCCGCGGCCATCAAAGGCGAGAGCCGCGCCGTGCTGGACGAGCTGATCGAGGTGTTCACCGAGTTTCTGAGCGATCCGAACAACGCCAAATACGTGGACAGCATCGTGATCGCGGGACATACGGACAGCACCGGCACGGACGAATCCAACCGGGTGCTCTCCACCAACCGCGCAAACTCCGTGCTGGGCTATCTGCTCACGGGCAAGAACGCCAAGCTGAACCAGTACGCGCAGTACTTCTGCGCCGCGGGCTACGGCGAGACAAGGCCGGCCAAGAGCAACGACACGGACGCCGGCAGAGCCGCCAACCGCCGGATCGAGATCTCCATCATCCTGAAGGACGACACCGTTCTGGACATCGTGGAGGAATACCTGGCGCTGGAGACGCCGGGCGGAAACGGCTGATCCATACAAGAAAACACCCGGGCTGCAGGGATGCAGTCCGGGTGTTTTTGTATCTCTGTTTTTGGTTTTTTACTCGGTGACGTCCAGGACCTGGATATTTTTGTTTTCCGCGGTGTAGGGGGCCCACTCGGGAACACCCTCGCCGTTCGGATCCCCGGTTCTGGCAAAGTTCGTCCAGTAGGTGGACATCATGTCCGCAAGCTTGTAATCCGCTTCGGTGAACAGAGGCAGTCTCCAGCATCTCTCGAGAGTGTTGAAGATGTACCAGCATTCGCCGGTGTGGAACGCGCCGTAGCAGGTGCTGGAGGGATCATCGATGCCGGGGATGAAGTGCGTGAAGAGGTAGCAGTAGGCGGGCTTTCTGCCGGTTTCGATCTGCTTGTCGCCGAGGAGGGTGACGCCGGAGGCGAACATGCCGCCGAACTCATCGGAGTTGGAGCCGATCATGTAGTCGATGTCGAGGTAGCGGCCTTCGCTGATGACCGCGTTGAGATCCTCGGGGAGAAAGCTGCCGTCCACACAGAAGCCGCTGTAACTCAGACCGGAATCGGCAACCGCGTTATACAGGTCCATGTCGCCCATCTCGCGCAGCTCCGCGACAGACTTGCCGAGCGCTTCGGTGAGCTTGGCACCTTCGGCCTCAGCCTCGGCCATGGAGGTGGTGGTGATGACGTTCAGGAAGCCGCCGCTCTGGAACAGGGCGCGATCCACAAGACCTTCCATGCTCGGAGCGCAGACAAGGGCCGTCATGTCCATGGCACCGGCGGACTGGCCGAACATGGTGACTCTGTCGGGATCGCCGCCGAAGGCTTTGATGTTTTCATTGACCCATGCGAAGGCGGCCTGCTGGTCCATAAGGCCATAGTTGCCGGCAGCGCCGTTTGCCTCCGCGGCAAGGTCTTCATGGGCGAAGAAGCCGAACACGCCGAGACGGTAGTTGATGGTTACGAGGATGCAGTCCTTCTGAGCCATGATCTCTCCGTCGAATTCCTTCTCATAGCTCCAGCCGCTTCCGTTGCCGCCGCCATGGATATAGACCATGACCGGGAGGAGCTCATCGGAGACCTTGACGGGAGTCCAGATATTCAGATAGAGGCAGTCTTCGCTCATGGTGGGGTAGGGATCGCTGTAGAACTCGGGCTGGAAGTCGCCATAGGCGAAGGTGCTCTGCGGGCAGATGGCGGAGAAGGTATCACAGGCGCGAACGCCCTCCCAGGGCTCGACCGGCTGGGGAGCCTTCCATCTCAGTTCGCCCACCGGGGGCGCCGCAAAGGGAACACCCTTGTAAATGACCGTCTGTCCGTCTTCGGACAGAACACCGGTGATCAGTCCGCCGGTGACGCTGACGGGGTCGTCCGCGGAGCGGACAGCGGGGGCGGCGGGCTCTTCCGCAGCAGCGGGAGCTTCCGCCTCAGCGGGCTGAGCAGGCGCGGGTTCTTCGGCAGCAGGAGCGGCAGGCGCAGGAGCAGTGGTCCCGCAGGCTGCGAGCATGCCGGCCATCAGGGCGCAGATGCAGAGGAGAGCAAGAACTTTTTTCATCTTTTTTCCTTTCTTTTCTGGTGGTTTCCGGAAACGGCCGGATCGCCGCTTCCCTTTTCCCTCACAGCTATGATTATAGAGTTTCCGTTGGGAGTAAGAATCAATTTCCTGCTGTTTTCTATCAGATATTTGCGTTTTTCGGCAGGATGCGATATACTGAAGCCATAAAAAGCCGAGAGGGGGTGAGCCGATGGAAAGACGGGTGGAAAAACATCTGGTGCGGCTGATGGTCGACCGGTCCGGCGATGTTCAGCATGCGTTCCGGTGGGAGGACGAAAAGGCTCTTCTGGAGCTGATCCGTATGGGAAAACCGGAGCGGATCGAATCCGTCCTGAAAAAACACCGTGCGGATTATCAGCAGACCATGGGGGACGTCCGTTTCTCTTCGGACAGGCAGCGGGAAAGCAATTATCTGCTGGTCTCCGCCCTGACGCTCTTCTGCCGGGCAGCCATAGAGGGTGGGCTTCCCGAGACCCTTGCCTTCTCCATGATGGAGAGCTATATCTACTGTGCAGACCGATATCCGGGTGACTATTTTCTCGACGCCCTGTATGCCTTTGCGGAAGGCGTCGCCGAAAGGCGGGCACAGTCCGGGACGGAAGATCCGCAGGTCCGGAAGATTCGGAACTATATCCTGGACAATCTGAACAACCCCATTACGCTGGAATCGATTGCCGCGCATATGCGCCTGAGTCCCTCGCGATGCTCCCATCTGTTCCGGGAAAAGACCGGGGTGACCATCCACCGCTTTCTGGAACGCGAGCGGATCGCCGCATCCTTTGCGTATCTGGCCTATTCCGACCGGCCGATCTCCTGGATCAGCGAATATCTGACTTTTTCAAGTCCGAGCCATTTCGCCTCAGTATTCCGGAAGTACGCCGGCATGACGCCGACGGAGTGGCGGCGGAAGAACCGCATCACCGATATGAGCGGAAGCGAGCCACATATATTTCCGGAGCGGAAGGAAAACTGAAACATACAAAAAAGGACCCGTTCCGGTTCGGAACGGGTCTTTTTTTCAGTTCAGGTATCCTTCTCTTGCTTTCACGCCGAAGCGGTCTTCGAGCAGATGCATCTGTTCGTCCGTGATGGTGTTCTTCAGCGGGAGGTGGGCGATCTTCATATAGATCTCCGCGGCTTTCTCGGCGGTCTCGATGAGGCCGAAAGTCTCGTCGAGGTCTTTGCCTGCACCGTAGATCCCGTGCTGGGACCATACCACAAGGCGGGCCGTCTTTATCTTCTCGGCCGTGGCCTCGCCGATCTCGTTGGTGCCGCAGAGCATCCAGGGCAGGACGTTCACGCCGTCCGGGAAGACCACGATGCACTCGGTGCACATCTGCCAGAGGGTGCGGGTGAAGGCTTTTTCGTCCAGATCGTGCACATAGGTCATGGCGAGGAGGTTCGCCGGGTGGCAGTGCATGACCACGCGGTTTTCGGGATCGACCCTGAGGCGCGCCACGTGGCTCATCATGTGGGCGGGGAACTCGCTGGTGAACTTGCCGCCGTCACTGAAGCCCCAGAGCAGCTCCGCGGTGCGGCCCCTGTCCTTCAAGCGGACAATGCCGAGGTTGGAAGCCGGGTCGTACTGGACGTTCTTGAAGTACTTGCCGGTGCCGGTGACAAGGAAGTATTTCCCGTCGAGCTCCGGGGCCTCGAAGCCCGTGGGAATCTCGCGGATCGCTCCCGCGAGCACGAGATGCTCCTTCAGGTCTGCCTCGTCGAGCAGTACGGAGACGTTGCCGCCGTTGCGCTCGTCCCAGCCGTGGGCGTACATGTTGGTGACGGTGCGGATGAGTTCCGTCATTTCCTTCAATTCAAATATGTCTTTCATGCTCTTGCCTCCATGATCTTCTTCTCATATGCCTGAACTTCGGGGAACCACTCGCCGTCGACTGGTCTGCCGCAGCGGCGGCAGTATTCGTCCCAGATCTCGCCGAAGGGAGCGGTCTTGAGTTCCTCCTGCGCCACCATGAGCTGTGTGAAGTCGCCGGAATCCTGCAGGGCTTTCAGCCTGTCGTTGGGCTGCAGCAGGGCGAACAGCAGGGCCTTCTGCACGTTGCGGTAACCCGTGACCCACGCGGAGATCCTGTTGATGGAAGCGTCAAAGTAATCCAGCGCGATGTCCACGCGCCCTTCCAGGCCGCCGCAGCGGACGATCTCCCGCGCGATCTCCCTCGTCTCATCGTCGAAGAGCACCACGTGGTCGCTGTCCCAGCGGATGGGGCGCGTCACATGCAGGGCAATCTCCGGGAAGAAGGCCAGCAGGGCGGGGATCTTGTCGCTGACCACCTCAGTGGGGTGGTAGTGGCCGTTGTCCATGAGGGGGATGCATTTATCCCGGTTCATGGCGGCATAGCTCAAGGCGAACTCCGCACTGCCCACGGTATAGGCCTCCACGCCGATGCCGAAAACCTTGCTCTCCACACAGGGCTTGACCTTGTCGAAGTCGAAGGGCTCGGAGAGGATCTCGTCGATGCTCTCGCGATAGCGCTGGCGGGGGCCCATCCGGTCGGCCGGGACATCCTTGAAGCCGTCGCCGGTCCAAATGTTCATCACGCATTTTTCGCCAAGCTCCTCGGCGATGTAGGAGGAGATGCGGATGCAGGCTTTTCCGTGCCCGATCCAGAAGCGGCGGGTCTCCTCATTCGGGGAGGACAGCGTGAGCGGGTCGCACTTCGGGTGGGAGAAGAAGGTGGGGTTGAAATCGCAGCCGAGGCCGCGCTCTTTGCAGAAATCCACCCACTTTTTGAAGTGCTTCGGCTCGAGGGCGTCCCTGTCTGCCCACTCGCCTTCCTCGAAGATGGCGTAACTCGCGTGCAGATTCATCTTCGGGCGGCCGGGGATGAGCTTCAGGACCTCGTCCAGATCCGCCATCAGTTCCTCGGGCGTACGGGCTCGGCCGGGATAGTTTCCGGTGGTCTGGATGCCGCCGGTGAGGGGCTTGGAGGGATCGGTGTCGAAGCCGCGCACATCGTCGCCCTGCCAGCAGTGCAGGGAAACGGGGACGGTCTTCAGCTTCTCCATGGCCGCTTCGGCGTCCACGCCGAGGGCCGCGTATTTTGCTTTTGCTTCCGTGTAACTCATCTGTCTGCCTCCATCTGGTTTTTCAGATTTCCGATCGCCGTGGCCTCAATGGGCAGGGCGATCACGGTTTTGCTTGTTGCCTGTTCGGTGAGGCGGTTGAGAAAGGCGTTCCTTGCGCCGCCGCCCACGATATAGATGCTGTCGTACTGTCTGCCGGTATTGCGCTGCAGCTCCCCGATCGCCTTTTTGTACGAGAGGGCAAGGCTCCTGTAGGCGCAGCGGAAATAGTCTCCCGCGGTACCGGGCTTTGCGGGAAGCGCCGCGTCGAAGGCGGCCTTCATGCTCTCGGGGGCGAGGAAAGCGGGCGCGTCCGCGTCCACGGTCTCCTCGAAGCCGCTCTTCTCCGCATCCGCCACGATCTCATCAAAGGGGCGGCCGGGACACAGCTCGTCCCGCAGGCGGTTGATCAGCCACATGCCCATGATGTTCTTCTGGTAGCGGTTGTAGCCCACTCCGCCCTCGTTGGACCAATTGGCAAGCTCGCTCGCCGCGTCGGTGATGGGCTTTGGGGTCTTTACGCCCAGAAGCGACCAGGTGCCGGAGGAGATGTACGGCGCGTTTTCTTCCATCGGGATGCCCTCCACGGCGGAGCCCGTGTCATGCGTGGCGCAGAGAACGACTTTGATCCCCTCGTATTCGCCGATGACCGTGCCGGGCTGCTGCAGCGGGCAGAACAGATGCTTCGGCAGGTCAAGTGCCTCGACGATCGCGGGATCGAACTCCCCGGTCGCCGCGCTGACCATGCCGCCGGTTGTCGCATTGGTATACTCGTGCGACTTCACACCGCAGAGCCTGTACATCAGATACTCCGGGATCATCAGAAAGTCCGTGACGCCCTCAAGACGTCCGGCCAGCATATCCGCATAGAGCTGGTAGATCGAGTTGAAAGGCTGGAACTGGATACCCGTATGACGGTACAGTTCGGAGAAGGGTATTTTCTCATGCACAAGGGAGATGACAGCCTCGGTTCTTTTGTCGCGGTAGGCATAGCACGGGCGGACTGCCTCGTCGCCCTTCATCAGGACATAATCAACGCCCCAGGTGTCGATGGAGAGACTTTCGATCCCGGGATACCTTTCTTTTGCGACCTTCACGCCTTCCCTGACGTGTTCGAGGATCGCGTCGATGTCCCATGTGAGGTGCCCGTTCTGTTCTATAACGCCATTGGGGAAACGGTAGACTTCCTCGCTTTTGATCTCCCCGTTTTCCATCCATCCCACGATGTGACGGCCGGAGGAGGCCCCGATATCAACAGCAAGACAGACTTTCAAAGAACAAACCCTCCCATTTTTAACCTGTAAATTAATTATACAGGAAAAGGGGAGGGTGGATTCAAGGACGGATGTTGTCTAAAAAAGTGTCGTTATTTGCAGTCTCTGAATTTCTTCGGGGTCATTTCGAAACGGGCAGTAAAGATATGGTGGAAGTAACTTATGTTCTCATATCCAACGGAAATGGATATTTCATCCACTTTTCTGTCGGTATTTCGCAGGAACCATGCCGCCTGGCTGAGCCGCTTTTCCTGCAGAAGGTCCGTAAAATTCTTTCCTGTAGTGCGCCGTATCAGGCGGGAAAGATAGGAAAGCTCATAGTGGAGTTCATCGGCGATGCTGCTGAGGCTTCCGTCAACATAGTTCGCCTCGATGTAGCGCAGAACCGAGACCACCGCTTCATGCTCCGGTTTCTCGAACTGGAGGGTGTCGGTGTGGATCAGGAGGAGAGTGAACAGCAGGCCCATCGTGCTCTGAAGGATGCTTCTCCGGTTGGGGATCTCCACCGTCAGCGTATACAGCAGGTTTTCAATCAGATTCTGGATCGGCAGGATGCCGGAAACGCGGAACAGAAGATACCCCGTTTCATTCCGGCCGGTCAGACAGTTCACCACAAAATCCCGGAGCGGTGTCTTCTCCTCGCCGAGGTAGGGAAGCGTTCCCGTAAAGAATTCCGGCCGTACGATGAAATTGACGGCGATATCCTCGGCGGACGCCGGTGCTATCGACTGACGCGCGTTCTGCCCGAGCATCAGCAGCTCCCCTTCCTGGAGCGTGATCTCGGTCCCGTTCACGATGTGGCGCGTCTGTCCGGAGCACATATAGATCATTTCCACATAGTCGTGCGTATGCTCCGGGAAATCGATGAATCGCGCATGCGGGCGGATCGTGATTGTCCTGCCGAAGGGAAGCAGTTTGTCCCCGGAGATGACGTCCTCCGAGCCGTCCATATATATGCTGCGGTCGATCTGTTTCTCACCGGAGAGGATCTTTTTCTCCTCTTCTGTGATAACGGAGAGTTTTTTCAGCAGCGTGGCATCCATTCTTTCGTTACTCCTTCGAATCGGGGCTCGGTTTACCGGTAAAGACATGTTTCTTCTTAATAATAATTATGAATGAATTGCCATCCCATTGCAAGCGGAAAAGTCCGATCCGGCTTCCGGCTGCTGCTTCGGATATTTGAAAATAAAACGGACGCCCGTAAAATGATACGGACATCCGTTGAACAATATGCCGGAAAAGTTGCCGTACTGTTTGTTATTCCTCTGTGTATGTATGCTCGCCCGCGTCCACGGTCTCCCATGTGCCGCCGGGCAGGCGGATCTCCGCTCTGCAGTTCGCGGGTACGATGATCGTATAGACGGTCTTTCCGTCCTTTTTCTCCCACTTGCTCCCGACCAGTCCGTAAACGCTGTTATAGACCGCCTCGGCATGGGTGAAGCTTCCGCCGGGCTGCGGGGCGATGACGAAGCGGTCCGCCCCGTCCACGCGGATGCCACACATGACGGAGAACAGCCATTCCACCACAGCGCCTTTGGAATAGTGGTTGAGTGAGGCAACACCTTCCTGTGAGTTCGGGCCTTCCCAGCTCTCCCAGATGGTGGTGGCACCGGCTTTCGGCATGGACAGCCAGCCGGGAATCTCCTCGTTCTCCAGTAGCCGGTAGGCCGCCTCGATGTCATAGGAGGCCAGCACATAGAGGATCAGCGGCGTGGAGAGGAAGCCCGTGCCGAGCCGCCAGCCGTAGTGCTCCAGCGCGGAAAGCAGGCGCTTTTTCGCAAAGTCGGTCTGCTCCTCGTCCAGAAGGCCCATGTAGAGCGGACGGACGAGCTGCGCCTGCCGGTCCGTGTCCAGCGTGTAGGTCCCGCCGGAGACCAGCTCCCGGTAGGCTTTCATGCAGCCCTCGGCATAGCTGCCGAATTCCTTTGCGTCCTCGACGTGTCCGAGCTTTCCGGCGATCTCCGCCATCAGGCGCATGATATAGGCAGTGTAAGCGGTGGACACCTCGGGATGGGGCGCGACGAAATCCTGCCAGCGGAAGCCGCCGCCGACATCGACGGGCTCGGCCCATTCGCCGTAGCTCTGGCCCATGTTGACAAAGTATTTCTGCGCCTCTTTGGAAAGCCTGACTTTTTCGGAGAAGATCGGCGTGGTCTTGCCGACGCGCTTCTCCATGAAACGGGCGTATCGGGCCATGCCGTCGTAGTACTCGCGAAGGATTTCCTCGTCCCCGAAGATCTCCGCATAGCGCCAGGGGATCAGCACGCCCACGTCTGACCAGCCTACCGAGCCGTTCATCGTCCACATGTAGAAGTCCGAACCGCCCTCCGGCGCGATGTGCGGCAGGCGTCCGTTCTTCTTCTGCCAGTCATAGACATCGTGCAGGTACTTGCGGGCAAAGGGAGCGAAGTTGAACAGATACGAGGCGCTCGTGAAAAAGAGCTGCGCGTCGCCGGTCCAGCCGTGGCGCTCGCGGGTGGGGCAGTCGGTGGGGATGTCCAGATGGTTGCCCTTGGCCGACCAGACGGTGGCCTCAAAGAACCGGTTCAGCAGTTCGTTGGAGCTTTTGAACCAGCCGGTCCGCTCCAGATCGGAATAGACGGCGTGCGCCGTGAAGTCCTCCGGCGTGAAGGGCACGTCGGTCTCCACCAGCACATACTGGAAGCCGAACACGGCGAAGGTCGTTTTATATTCGTTCCAGCCCTCGGCGCAGGTATAGTCCACCTGCTGCAGGGGCGTCGTTTTGCCGCGGTTGGCAAGCTGGATGTTCTTCTGGGTGAACTCCCCTTCTTTGTCCAGCAGCTCGCCGAAGCGAAGGAACACGCGCTGCCCGGCGTGCGCCGTCAGGGCGAAAGAGGCGTAACCCTGGATGTTCTGTCCGAAGTCAAGGACCGTTTTGCCGGAGGGCGTGGTGATCAGCACAGGCTTGAACTGCTCATGCTCCCGCACCGGTACATTGTTGGAGGCCGTGGGGCACACCTTGTTCGCGGTTAGCTTCGCCTTGGCAAGGTACATGGGCGTGCGGAAGGCCTCGACGGTCTCGCCGTCCTTGTTATCGGCAAAGCGGATGGGGCCGTCGTTCGACCAGTCCCAGCTTCCGTCGGTGCAGACGGTCTCCTCCGAGCCGTCCTCATAGCGGAGCTCCAGCTGCGCGAGCAGCTTCGTCTCGGTGCCGTACTGGTTCACGATACCGTTGGCGCCGCAGGAGCCGCGGTACCAGCCATCGGCCAGCTGCACGGTCATCTCGTTTTCGCCCTCGCACAGCATCTCCGTCACGTCATAGGTCTGGTACTGCACGCGCTTGCGGTAGTCGGTATAGCCGGGGGCCATCACGAAGTCGCCGATCTTTTTTCCGCCGATCCTTACCTCATAGAGGCCGCAGGCCGTGATATACAGCCGCGCGCTCTTCACGGGCTTTTCCGCCGCGAAGACCTTGCGGAAGCAGTCGACAGGATAGCGCTCCTTTTTGTTCACCGTATAATTCCCGGTGATCCAGCCGGCTTTCCAGTCGGAAGGCTGAAGGAGGCCCATCTCGAAGAAGGCCTCGCTCCACTCGCCGGGCTCGCCGTTTTCGTCCCAGAGGCGGACTTTCCAGTTCACGCGCTCGCGGGAGGAGAGGGCCTGCGGGTATTCGGCCTGCATCACGTCACTCTCGATGACGCTGCTGTCCCAGTTTTCGGACACGATCTGATACGCCGTCTGCTTGACGCCGCCCTCGCAGTTCCACATGAGGCGAGGCTTTATGATATCCATCCCAACGGGATCGAACAGGTATTCTGTACGAAGTCTTACAGCTTTCATGCTTTATCCTCCGTCAGCTTCTTCGCCATCCGTAGGATGCGCGCTGCGTTGATCTCCAGCTGCCTGCGGGTCACGGTACCTTCTTTCAGTCCTTTCAGCAGAGCCTTGAAGTCGGCTGGTCCGCCGGGCATGGTGATGTCGTTTCCCGCGGCGGCGGTCCTTGCGGCATCGGGGGCGGGATATTTCCGTTTCCCCGCGTACATGGCTCCGATGATCCAGTCGGTCATCACAATGCCCTCAAAGCCGAATTCGGCACGCAGGATATCCTCGATCAGGTCGCGCCGCTCGCAGGTGTGTATGCCGTTGAGCAGGTTATACGAGGTCATAAGCGCATGCGGCTGACTCTCCCGGACGGCTATCCCGAAGCCGCGCAGGTAGATCTCACGCATCGCGCGCTCGCTCACCTGACTGTTGCTGCTGTAGCGGTTGGTCTCCTGATTGTTGGCCGCAAAGTGCTTCACCGTCGTTCCGCGGCCGGGGTGCTTCTGCACACCGCGCGTGATGGCGGCGGCGAACTTTCCGGAGATCAGCGGATCCTCGGAGAAATACTCGAAGTTGCGGCCGCAGCGGATGTCGCGGTGGATATTGAGCGCCGGAGCGAGCCAGAGGTTTACGCCGAAGCGCTTCATCTCGTCGCCGACAATATCGCCGCAGCGCTCGGCAAAGCCAATGTTCCAGCTCTGCGCGATGGCGGTGCCGATGGGGATGGCGCTGCAGTTTTGCTCAAAGACCTCGCCTTCCGGCTTGGCGTTTCTTTCCATGAGCTTCATCACGAACGCGGCGGGCGCGGGCATCAGTTCCATGATGCTCTCCGGCATGCCTCCGCCGACAGCGTGGATCCCCTTCTCATCTTTCGTATACTGACGGCTCAGACGCAGGCCGGCAGGCCCGTCCGCCATCACCATCGCGGGAATGTTCTTATCAGGAAGGCTTACAGTCTCTCCGGCGGCACCGGCAACGCTTGCCGAGGCCTCGCCGATCACGCTCGTCTGGCCCTTCCGTTTGAAGGCGCCGATATTCATCAGGATGAGCTCCTCATCGCTCAGGGACTCTGTGACGGGATCGATCTCATGGGAAATCGAATAGTCCACGGTCTCCGTTTGAAATGCCGTGACATCGAGTGAAAGGACGGGAAGATCGGACGGCGTTTCTTCGCTTTGTCTGTCCGGCTTCCAATCGGTGAAATCCGGTTCTCCGAGGCAGTTCTTTACCTGCTTCACAATCGCCTCAGCGTTCAAACGGACGATCGCAGCCGCTTTCGTGTCACGGCTCGAGGTCCCGATCCGCAGCACATAGTCGCCCGCCTCGAGGATCCACGCGGCGCGTTCGGCGTCATAGGAAGCGAGATCCCGCAGGCCGAAGGTGAGAGACAGTTCCTGCTCTTCACCCGGCTGCAGTTCCTCTGTTTTTTCAAAGGCCGCCAGCACCTGATACGGCTTGTCCAGCCGGCCCTGCGGAGCGGAGACATAGAGTTGCGCGACCTCTTTGCCCCTGCGCTCCCCGGTATTCTTTACGGAAACGCCGAGGCTGATCCTGCCATTTTCCTCCGCAACCTCGCCGACAGAAAGTGCGAAGTCCGTATAGCTCAGACCGAAGCCGAAAGAGAACAGCGGCTCTTTGCCCACGCTGTCGAAATAACGGTAGCCGACATAGACGCCTTCATTATAGCGCGTGTCTTCCTTTTCGCCGAACTGTCCGACCGCCGGATAGTCCTCCCAGGCGCTCCAGGTGGTGGTCAGTTTGCCGGAGGGCGTGCTTCTGCCGAGGATGATGTCTGCCAGGATGCTCCCTGTCTCTGCGCCTAGCTGGCTGAGCAGCAGGATGTTTCCGACTTCCGTGAGTGGTGAGAGATCGACCGGGCCGCCCACATTCAGTACCAGCAGGAAATTCTTGTATGTCTTGTTGAGCGTCAGGATATCCCGCTTTTCGGTCTCCGTGAGCAGGATGTCGCCGGGGACAAACCTGCGGTCGGAGCCTTCGCCGGAGATGCGCGACAGGACATAGACGGCCGTATCACCGGCAGCGTCCAGCGGAAGCTCGTATTCCGGCTCCGGCATCACGGCGCCCATGCTGTCCAGGATTGCAAGCGTCCCGCGCTTCAGGGCGGAAAGCTTCAGCTCGCGGATGAAGTTCTTTTTCGCTTCTGCATATATCAGGCTGTAGTGATCCATCCAGGACCTGCTCGTGATGCGGAAGCCCGCAGCCTCCAGCCCGTCCTCGACGGTGACGAAATACCGGGAATTGACTTCACCGGAGCCTGTGCCGCCCTTGATCGTGCGGCGGGCGCCGCGGCCGTAGAGGGCAAGATCGCAAGGGCCGTCAAGGGGAAACGTCCCGTCGGTCTTCAGAAGGACTGCGCATTCCGCGCCGAAGCGGCGCAGAAACTCGCTGTGTTCTCTTTCGTATCCGTTCATACTTCTTTCTCCTTTGCTTCGTGGCGGGCCTTTATTTCCGCCTGTTCCGCGGGAAGATTCTTCTCAACATTCAGGAAGAACAGGATGACGACCAGAGCGATACCGGTGAATACTTCAAGACCGAGAAAAGCAAAGGAGATCACCCAATTGACGCTGTTCAGCTGCGCGACAGCCACCGTCAGGACACCATCGGCGGCAGGCTTGAGGTTCTCCAGCGCCACCTGCGCCGCCCAGCCGTTCTCGGCCAGTTTAGCGGAGGCATCCGCCACACTCGTGGCAGTAAAGGGAGCAATATAATGGGCCTTGGCCAGCATCCAGTTGAAAACGCCGGTCATAATGCCGACCATTGCCACAGCAATGATATTATAGATAGACATGGCCGCACCGTCGATACGCATATCCGTCTTCCATTCGAGATGGTCGAGACAGTCGGCGAACAGAGCCATGAACACGTAGGCACAAGGCAGACCGCCGATGTTCTTGATGAACTGACCGATGAGCACGATCACGAGATTCCGTGAGAAGATCCAGCAGATCAGCGAACCCAGCGCATAGAGGACAAAGCCGATCATGGTGACATTGCGCTTGCCGAACCTCTTTGCCAGCGGCCATACGGCGAATATGCCGATGCCCATCGGGATGCCGCCGATCACGGAGACCAGCATCTGGGTGATGCCGTCGTTGTAGGTGCCGAGGACATAGTTGCAGTAGTATACAAGCCCGAGGTTTTTCAGCGTCACGCCTATAGTGTATACAAGGAAGTAAACATACATGAGCACCATGTACTTGTCTGAAAAGAGCAGTTTGAGCTGTGCTCCGAAGCTCAGTCCGTTGTCCGCCTCATCCGCCTTTTCCTCCGTCACACGCTCCTTGGTGAAGAAGCACTCCATCAGCGTCAGCGGCAAGGCGCTGATTGAAAGGATGCACAACAGCGTGATCCACTTGGACTTGTCCACGCCGATGGCCGGCATGATAACCATCGGGAATACCAGCGCAACGAGGATGCCGCTCATCATGATGGTGGTGATCTGGTTGAAGACCGAGAGCCCGCCGCGGGCCGTGCCGTCGCGGGTGGACAGGGGCACCATCAGGTTGTGGCTCATGTTGAAGATGGTGTAAGCGAAGGAATAGAAGAGGTTGTAGGAGATCATCACCCACAGGGCCTTCACGGTGTCGTTCCCCTCGGGAACGGTGAAGAGCAGGATGCCGGTCACCGGGACCAGCACGGCCGAAAGGAGCAGCCAGGGTCTTGCTTTGCCTTCCTTCGTCCTGGTACGGTCGATGACCTGCCCCATGATGATGTTCGTGATCGCGTCGATGATCTTGGACACGATCGGGAACACGGTGAGGAACAGGCCTCCCCACAGCGGCGTGAGGTTGAGAACGTCCGTATAATAGACGTTCAGGTAAGTGGCCAGCACCGCATTGAGCAGCAGCGCGCCGGCGGGACCGAGCAGATAGCCCAGCCACTTTTCCTTTTTCGTGACTTCCGGGGACTTTACAAGACTCGCAGGCAGTTTCATGTTGCGTTTCCTCCCAGGGCTTTCTTTCTAGGATAAGTATAGCAGAAGCGTTCCGTGAAGTATTGCATAATAGTAATATATTTAGTATTATCGTAATGAAATCTGATGCGGAAGGTGATCGTATGGGCAGCATAGATCATGCGTATATCGCGAGGTCGATGGCAAGGCTCTCGGGCATCCCTGTTCGGGTATACCGCGGGGAGACGGAGCTGTGCCGGTGCTTCCCCGTTGCCCTGCCGAAGGATCCGATGGATCTTTGCCGCAGGGAGGTATTCGCCGTAAGCGAGCACGTGGGCTATTACGTCTCGCCGCTGTTCCACTATTACGGCGTGCTCAACGCGGGGGACATCCGGATCGTCATCGGTCCGACGGCCCAGATCATGGCGGACGAGCAGAAGCTCCGGGAACTTGCCTTCCGCCTGGGCGTGCCGAAGGAGGAAGTCCCCGCCTTTACGGAGGGCATGAACGCCATCACGAGGCTTCCCGTGGAATCGCTCCTGCAGATGCTCTGCACCGTGAACCATTTTCTGAACAGCGGAGAAAAGCTGGAACTCCCGGATCTTGCCATCCATGATTCGGAGCAGATGCTCCTGAAGACGGGCATCGAGCGGCAGCGCACCGAAAGGGTCTATGAGCGGGAGGAACCAGCCCGGCAGGCTCACAACACGCTGGCTATCGAAGAGGCGCTGATGGGCATCGTGCGTAAGGGGGACAGCGTGGCTCTCAGGCGTTGGCTCGCGGCAGCTCCCCCGGTGCAGGGCGGCACGATCGCAGGTGACCAGCTGCGGCAGCTCCGCAACCTCTTCATCGTCACCGCCACGCTCACCTCACGGGCGGCCATCCGCGGCGGCATGCGGGAGGATGACGCTTTCTCGCTCTCGGACGCCTATATTCGGCGGGCGGAACTCCTGACAAGCCACAGCAGTATAACAAATCTGCAGTACAACATGCTGCTCGAATACACCGAGCAGGTGGAAAAGCTGCACCGCGGCGGCCACGCCACAAAGCTCTCTCTGGATGTGGCAAACTATGTGCGGCACCATCTCTCCGAGAAGATAAGCGTGGAAAAGATGGCCGACGAGTTCTTCCTCAGCAGGCCGTATCTCTCCGCCAGATTCAAGAAGGAGACCGGCCGGAGCCTGACGGATTTCATCCTGAGCGAAAAAACGGAGGAAGCCAAACGCCTCCTCCGCTATTCCGAGCGGTCCGCCTCCGCCATCGGAAGCTATCTCGGTTTTTCCTCCACAGCGCACTTTTCCCGCATGTTCAAGAAATACGCCGGCATGACTCCTGGCGAATACCGGGAGAAGCATCGCTGAACTCTGAACAGAAAAGACCCGTTCCGGTTCGGAACGGGTCCTTTTTGTATCGTCTTACATGATGGGGATCTTGATCTTGAGATCGGTGAGGGGCCAGGAGGAGCAGGCATGGAACCAGCCCATCTCCTTGTCCATCTCGCGTCTGCCGTCGCCGATGGGGGAGACGAAAATATCGCCTTCCAGCAGGTGGCTGCGGCAGAAGCCGCATTCGCCGTTGCGGCAGTGGGTGTCGATGGCGATGCCGGCGCGCTCGAGAGCGACCGCCACGGGCTCGGAGGCCGCAGCATCGATGACGTCCTCATGGAT
>JAEEGL011704412.1_pt1 | contig 16806 bp, 12 predicted proteins | sample 9134231 | NCBI WGS metagenome assembly JAEEGL01 (sample SAMN16246548, study PRJNA631951) | gut metagenome | biome: gut microbiome; feature: rumen; material: fiber-attached | host: Bos | place: Iran: Karaj | collected 2018-10
CTACTAGCCCCCACCTCCCTCTGTTGTCCGCGTGTTGTCCGCTTGTTGTCCGGTTGTTGTCCGCTTTTAGAGCGGACAACAGCCGGACAACAAGCGGACAACAAGCGGACAACAGTGCTACTTGATAGGGGTTTTACCCCGCCTTGGGGTCTCGTCGGGCCCTGCCGTCGGCCATAAAATTTTGCACCTCCCGGCGGGCGCGATACAATAAAAACGTGCCCCGCGAGTTATTGGGTCAGACTATGTACGAATACCACACCTTGCCTAACGGCATCCGCATCATATTGAGCCACACGCCTTCGCGGGTGGTCTACTCGGGAGTGTACATCAATGTCGGCAGCCGCGACGAGGCGGGCGCCGACGAGGGGATGGCCCATTTCATCGAGCACTCGCTCTTCAAGGGCACCGAACGCCGTCGCGCGCACCATATACTGAACCGCATCGACGGTGTCGGCGGCGAGCTCAACGCCTTCACCACCAAGGAGGAGACGGCCCTCTACGCCACCTCGCTACGTGAACATCTAGAGCGTTGCCTGGAGCTCTTCGCCGACATCCTGTTCCACAGCACCTTCCCCGAGGCCGAAATCGAGCGGGAGAAGGATGTGGTGCTGGAGGAGATCAACAGCTACAACGACTCGCCGTCCGAGTTGATCTTCGACCAGTTCGAGGAGTTGGCCTACGAAGGGCACCCGCTGGCCCACAATATTCTGGGCACCAAGCGCAACGTGCGCCACTTCACGGCCGAGCGCCTGCGGCGCCATCTACAGTCACGCTACACTCCCTCGCGCATGGTGATCACCGTGGCGGGCGATGTACGCTTCGACCGGCTGGTGCGCCTCTGCGAGCGTTACTTCGGCGCCTACGGCAACCATCCGTCGTCGGTCGACCGCTCGGTGCGGCCCGTCTTCAGGCACTTCGAGCGCCATGTCAACCGTCACACCCACCAGGCCCACCTGCTGATAGGCTGCGAGGCGCCCGATGTCTACCATCGCGACAAGACGGCTTTCACACTGATGAACAACCTGTTGGGAGGCCCTGCCATGAATTCCCGCCTCAATGTGGCCATCCGCGAGCGATATGGTTTCTGCTACACCGTCGAGTCGCAGTATGTGCCGCTCTCCGACACGGGCCTCTTCTATGTCTATGCCGGGGTCGACCTCGGGGCGCAGGAACGCGTGGTGGAGCTGATCAAGCAGGAGCTTCGCCGCATGGCCGACACGCAGCTCACCGAACGGCAGTTGCGTCGTGCGCAGCAGCAGTTCATCGGACAGATGGCCATCAACAACGACCTTGGTCTCAATGAGATGCAGAGCATCGGCAAGGCCTGTCTCAACTTCGAGCATGTCGACACCCTCGAGGAGATGAACGCCGACATCATGGGTGTCACGGCCGCCGACCTCCAGCGCGTAGCCCAGGAACGCTTCCACCCCGACACCTTCTCACTCCTAACCTACGGCAACTGAATTCTCTATTATGTTACTGACCGATCATCCATGGCCCTTTGCGTTGCTCTGCCTTTTGGCAGGCGTGGTCTATGCCGGGGTGCTCTACTTTGTGGGGCGCAATCCGTTGGGCCGAGGGTGGCGTTGGGCATTGGCCGCGCTGCGGTGTGTGGTTGTCGGTGCCATCGCCTTCCTGCTGCTGGCCCCTATGACACGCCAGACGGTCAATGAACGGCAGAAACCCCATTTGGTGCTGGCGCAGGATGTGTCGCTGTCGGTTCGCCAAAGTGCCGACTCGGCGTTTTCGCTCGAGGATCTGATGCCTGACCTTGAGGAGCGTTTCCGTGTCAGTTATCTACCTTTCGGTACCGAGGGGGCGACCGATATCGGTGCCGTGCTCGACCGCTTCCGGGGCGACGATGTGGCGGCTATGGTGTTGGCTAGCGACGGTTTGCACAATCGTGGTGTGGCTCCTGCCAGTGCGGCCGAGGGGTTGTCATTCGCGGTGCATTGTGTGGCCCTGGGCGATACCACGCCACAACGCGACGCCATGCTGACCGACCTTCGCTGCAACCGTATTGCCCTGTCGGGCAGTACATTCCCTGTGGAGATTACTATTGCGGCCTCACTGCTGGGTGGTCACAACACACAGCTGACGGTACGTGATGCGGATGGTCGGCAGCTCGCGACCCAACCGATAGCATATTCCGATGACGACTTTTCGGCAACATATAGTTTCAATCTCCAGGCCAACCATGCTGGATTGCAGCGCTATGTGGTGATGCTCGGCACGGTTGAAGGTGAGCGGTCGGTCGAGAACAACAAGATGACGTTCTATGTCGATGTGATAGACGCCCGTCGCCATGTGGTCATCTTTGCCCATGCACCGCATCCCGACCTGGCGGCCCTCAAACGTGCCATCGAGAGTAACCCCAACTTCGAAGCTGAGGTGGTTATGGCCGAGGATGCGGAACGTGGAAAGTGGAAGGCGGAAGGCGACGTCAGCATGGCGGTGTTGCACAATCTGCCGTCCTCCAGTCATCCTTCGGTGGCGTTTGCCAACGGATTGCCACAGCTGTTCGTCATCGGGACGCAGACCGATTTAGGTCGTTTCAATGCCTTGCATTCGGGGCTCGAGATTGTGGCCAAGGCCCAACGTATGAATGAGGTGACGGCCCTGTGGCGGAATGACTTCTCGTTGTTTACCCTCGATGCCGACGATGCTGCCGTCATCGAGTCGTTGCCCCCGCTGACAGCCCCCTTCGGCGAGGCAAAGACGGCTGCCGGGGTGCAGACGCTGCTGGCTGCCCGACTGGGGCAGATCGACACCCGTCTGCCTTTGGTGGCGGCCAGTGCCCAGAACGGGCTACACCGTGCCTGGATTTGGGGTGAAGGCCTATGGCGGTGGCGTCTGGCCGATTATCAAACACATAAGAGTCAAGAGCACCTGGATCGTCTCGTGTCGCAGTTGGTGACCTTCACCGCCATGCAGTCCTCGCGTGAGCGCCTGCAGGTGGAGGCTCAGCGCAGTTATGCCGAAGGGGAGCCGATTACACTCAGGGCTGTACTCTACAATGAGAACTTTGAAGCGGTCAACAACGCCGAAGTAGACCTCAAGTTGAAGGGCGATTCGGTACAAGCCGACTACACTTTCCGTCGTGCAGCAGGTGGCTATAGCCTGACACTGCCGCAACTGCACGAGGGCATCTATCGTTACCAAGCCACTACAGCCGACGGGCTCTCCTCGGAGGGTAGCTTTGCCGTCGAGGCCATCAACCTGGAACAACGCCGCATGACGGCCGACCACACGTTGCTGGCCACCGTCGCCAAGGTGACAGGCGGTGTCATGGTTGGCCCGGATGACCTGACACCGGTATTGGACAGTCTGGCCTCGCTCAAGCCCGTTATCTACACCCATACACGCTACGCCGAGTTCCTTCGTCTGCCATTGGTGCTGGCGTTGATTATTCTTCTGCTGGCGGTCGAATGGGCCTTGCGTAAATTCAACGGTACACTATGAGACGGCCATCGACCATAGTACGTGAAATGGGCACGCTGCTGAGTGGCAACGTATTGGCGCAGTTGATCTCGCTGGTGGCTTATTTTGCGTTGACACGCATCTTCTCACAGGAAGACTATGGCCTCTTTGCCATCTTCTATTCATATATCGAGGTGCTGATCATTATCAGCACCTGCAAGTACGAGCTTGCCGTGGTGGCTGCCGATAGTAGTGAGGAAGCCACAGATGTGGCCAGTTTCACGCTGCGACTCAACGCAATGGTGTCGTTCCTACTGCTGACGGTGGTGCTGGTGTTGTGGCAGACAGGCTCGCTGCCAGGCAATTTCAGCCAGTTGGGTTGGATGGTGATGCTCATCCCACCGATGGTGTATTTCTGTGGCACATCGCGTATCTACCGTGCGGTATACAACCGTTTGCACCGCTACCGCACGATGGCTCTCTCCGAGACTGTCAATGCTGCCGCTGCGGCATTCTTGAAGATAGGGCTGGGTCTGCTGGGTGTTCTGCAGGCGGGTCTGCCGGTAGGCACGGTGGCCGGACGTGCGGTGGGCAATCTCGTCTATCGTCTCAAGCTGAGGGAGACAGGTATGATGCCCCGCCTTGGAGGACGGCATGCCGAGGTTCGACAGGTGGCTCGCAAGCATCGTAATTTCCCCCTGTTTGTGGCCTCCAAGGACTTTGTCAACAGTTTCTCGTCCAATCTCCCTTTCCTGTGGCTGGCTCTCTATTTCGATCGTGCCGATGTGGGCCTTTTCAGCTTGGCATTGACATTCACCTTCCGCCCGATCAACATTCTGAATGTAGCCTTTGAGCAGGTACTTTACGCCCGTACGGCCGAGACAGTGCGGGGCCGTCAGTCCATCGGACATATGATCGGTCGATTTCTATTGACGGTCAATGCTGTCGCCCTTCCGCTGTTTGTGGTGGCGTGGTTTGTGGTCGAGCCGGTCTTCGCCTTCTGCTTTGGCTGGGAAGGATGTGGTGTCTACGTGCGGGCTCTGCTACCGTGGGTCTACATTATGCTGAGCAGTACATCGCTGATGTTCATTAGCAACGTCTTCAGCACCCAGCGTATAGAGTTTGGTTTCTATCTGGTGCTCCTGGTGTTGCGTGTGGCTGCCATAGCGGTTGGCATTGCCAACGGCAGCTTCTTGCTGGCCATACGTCTATATGCAACAGCAGGAGCGCTGGTGGCAGCGTCCCTGCTGTTGTGGTACCTCTGGCAAGTGCGCCGCTATGAGCGCTCGCTGAGGAAATGAAGTAATCTTACTGAGCCTGGCTCGACATGCTGAGGAACATCACCTGAGGATCCTCCAGATCGGCACCCTTGCCGATGGTGATACGATACACACCGTTGGCTTCAGCGGCATTGCTGGGCAGGTAGTCGAGCAGTACTTCCATGTTGGTGTTGACACCGGGAGTGAGGTTGATGGGACCGTATTTCCAGGGGCAGGTACCGGTCTTGCAGGTCTCGCCGAAGCAGATACTCAGGTTGTTGAAGGATTCAGGCCCGTTTTCTACCTCCACCTTCATGTAAGTCTCGAGGGCGACATCGGTTTTGTTCTCCATAAAGAGGTGTACGGTAGCCCAGTTGTTGGCAACTTCCTGGGCGGTAGGATAATAATAGATCGTCTGGTTCTGCTCGAGGGCACGGTTCTGATAGTGGAACGCATACGAAGTGGACTCGGTCGTAGGATTGTCAGGACCCGGTGTAGGCTCGGGGTCGCAGGCGGTCAGACCCAGGGTGGCAATACTGATGACTGTCACGGCCAAATACTTGAAAATGTTTTTCATAATGGTGTTGTATTAATGTTTTATTAATCTAATTTCAATACTGCCAGGAAGGCGCTCTGAGGCACCTCGACATTGCCCACCTGACGCATACGCTTCTTGCCCTCTTTCTGCTTCTCGAGCAGCTTGCGCTTACGCGTGATATCGCCGCCATAGCACTTGGCAGTCACGTCCTTGCGTACCTGACGCACCGTCTCGCGGGCGATAATCTTGCTGCCGATGGCGGCTTGGATGGCCACATCGAACTGCTGACGCGGGATGAGGTCTTTCAGTTTCTCGCACATCTTGCGCCCGATGGGGTAGGCATTGTCGACATAGGTCAGCGTACTGAGGGCGTCGACGGGGTCGCCGTTGAGCAGGATCTCCAGCTTGACCAGCTTCGAAGGCTGGTAGCCGTTGACGTAGTAGTCGAACGAGGCGTACCCTTTCGAGATGGATTTCAGCTTGTCGTAGAAGTCGAACACCACCTCGCCCAGCGGCAGATCGAAGGTGATCTCGATACGGTCGGTGGTGAGATAGTTCTGATTTTTCAAGATGCCACGCTTGTCCATACACAGTTTGATCACCGGTCCGATGAAGTCGGCCTTGGTGATGATCTGGGCATGGATGTAGGGCTCATACACTTCGGCGATGTTATTCGGCTCGGGCATCCCCGAAGGGTTGTAGACATCGATCTCGCTGCCGTTGGTCAGCTTCACCTTGTATTGCACGTTGGGCACCGTCGTGATGACGTCCATGTTGAACTCACGCGTCAGACGCTCCTGCACAATCTCCATGTGCAGCAGACCCAGGAAGCCGCATCGGAAACCGAAACCCAGCGCCAGCGAGCTCTCGGGCTCGAAGGTCAGGCTGGCATCGTTCAGCTGCAGCTTCTCGATAGAGGCGCGCAACTCCTCGTAGTCGTCGGTATCGACGGGGTAGACACCGGCGAAGACCATCGGCTTGACGGCCTCGAAGCCCTCGATAGGCTTGTCGCACGGCTCGGCGACGTGGGTGATGGTGTCGCCCACACGCACTTCCTTCGAACTCTTGATGCCGCTGATGATGTAGCCCACATTGCCGGCACTCAGCTCCTTGCAGGGCTCCATGTTCAGTCGCAGCACACCCACCTCGTCGGCATCGTATTCCTTGCCAGTAGAGAAGAACTTCACATGGTCGCCGGTACGGAGGGTGCCGTTCACGATACGGAAGTAGCTGATGATGCCGCGGAAAGGATTGAACACCGAGTCGAACACCAGGGCTTGCAGCGGCGCCGTGGGGTCGCCCTCGGGGGCAGGGATGCGGTCGACGATGGCATCCAGTATCTCGGGCACTCCCATGCCGGTCTTGGCCGAGCAGCGCAGTATGTCGTCGGGCGAGCATCCCAGCAGATCCACAATCTCGTCGGCCACCTCTTCGGGCATGGCGCTGTCGAGGTCGATCTTGTTCATCACCGGGATGATCTCCAGGTCGTTCTCCAATGCCAGGTAGAGGTTCGAGATGGTCTGGGCCTGAATGCCCTGGGTGGCGTCGACCACCAGCAACGCACCTTCGCAGGCCGCTATAGCACGCGACACCTCGTAGCTGAAGTCCACATGACCCGGCGTGTCGATCAGGTTGAGTACGTAGTCGCGGTAGTTCATCTGGATGGCGTGGCTCTTGATGGTGATGCCGCGCTCCTTCTCCAGCTCCATGTCGTCGAGCACCTGATCCTGCATCTCGCGGGCGGTTACGGTGTTGGTAACCTCCAGCAGACGGTCGGCCAACGTGCTCTTACCGTGGTCGATATGAGCTATTATGCAGAAGTTGCGTATGTTTTTCATAACTGCAAAGATACGCAAAAAAATTGAAATGGAGACTCTTTTATACGACCTTTTTTGGCCGGGGGTGCCAAACCGATCCTCCCCATATACCACCCTCCAACATGCTATCAACTCCCTCTGTTGTCCGCTTGTTGTCCGCTTGTTGTCCGGTTGTTGTCCGCTTTTAAAGCGGACAACAACCGGACAACAAGCGGACAACAAGCGGACAACAGAGCTAGAAAGGGGCTAGTTGGGAGGTGGAAAAGGGGGTGTTTGGGGGTGTTTTGAGGCGCTCAACGGGCGATGCTGAGGGTGGCCACGCTCAGCCGCAGCCCCTCGACGGTGCCGAGGGTGTCGATGCAGGCTCCCAGGGTGGCCCCGGTGGTCAGCACGTCGTCTACCAGCAGCACGTGCCGTCCGGCCAGCCGTTCGCCATGTCGCAGGCGGAAGGCCCCTTCGACGTTGGCGGCCCGCTGTCGGCTGTGCTGCAGGCTTTGCTGGCGTGTGTAGCGGTGGCGCACCAGCGAGGTGGTGTCGACGGGACGCGCCATCACCTCGGCGATGCCGCGACAGAGGAGCTCGCTCTGGTTGTATCCGCGATGCAGGCGGCGCCACCAGTGCAGCGGCACGGGGACCAGCACGTCGACATCGTCGAAGCGCCCGCTTCGCATGAGTTCCAGTCCCAGCTGCCGCCCCATCAGCAGGCAGAGCTCGCTGTTGCCGTGAAATTTCATGGCGTGTACCACATGCTGTACGGTGTTTTCCCGCTGGAAGCGGTAGAGCGACATGGCGGCGGCCAGCGGGAAGCGTCCTGCCAACATGCGTTCGGTGGTGTTGTCAGCGGCCGGGGCCGTGCAGGTACTGCTGAGCGAGGCCATGCAGTCGAGGCATAGTTGCCGTTCGCCGGTGGTCAGCACCTGGCCGCAGGCGGCACAGGTCGAAGGGAACAGGGTGTGGTATAGGGCCTTGAGGGGCGACATGGTTCAGGGAAGGAAAAGACAGCTGTCGCCGTAGCTGAGGAATCGGAAGCCGTGGTCGAGGGCAAAGCGATAGCATTCGCGCCATCGGTCGCCGATGAGGGCCGAGACTAGCAGCAGCAGGGTGCTCTTGGGCTGGTGGAAATTGGTGACCAGGCCGTCGACAACACGGTAGCGATAGCCCGGTGCAATCATCAGTTGGGTGGCGCCGACGAGGGTGTCGGTGTGCTGGCTGTCCAGCTGCCGCAGCACATTGTCCAGGGCATCCTCGAGGCTGACGGGGGCAAAGGTGTAGGGATCCCATTGGCCTACCTGCATCGGGCGGTCGGGTTCCTGATGCAGGCGTACGCCGTACCAGTAGAGGCTCTCGAGGGTGCGTACCGAGGTGGTGCCCACAGCCACCAGCGGCCGGTCGTGACGTTGCAGCGTTTCGATGAGCGAACGGTCGACGACGACGTGCTCAGAGTGCATCTCGTGTTCGCCGATGGTGGGGGTACTGACGGGTTTGAAGGTGCCGGCACCGACATGCAGGGTGACGTAATCGGTGGTGAAGCCCTGCCGACGCAGACGCTCGAGCAGTTCGGGGGTGAAATGCAGTCCCGCCGTAGGGGCGGCCACGGAGCCGTCGTGGTGGGCGTAGACGGTCTGGTAGCGGGTGGCATCGTCGGCCTCGGCCTCGCGGCCCAGGTAGGGTGGCAGCGGGATGACGCCGGCGGCCTCGATGGCTTCGGAGAAGCTCATCCCTCCCGTCCAGTTGAATTCGACCACCCAGGCGTTGCCCACCGCCTCGCGGCGGGTGGCTTGAATGGTGAATGGTGAGCCGTGAACGGTGAAGGGAAGGGTCAGGGTTCCCTCTTTCCACTTCTTGTTGTTGCCGATGAAGCAGGTCCACGAGCAGCGTTCGCGCTGGGCGAAGGCCTCGGTGACATCCATGTCATGGGGCTCCAGGCAGAATATTTCGATGACGGCACCCGTCTCTTTGTGGAAGAGTAGGCGGGCGTGGATGACACGGGTGTCGTTGAAAACCAGCCGGGCACCCGCGGGCAGCAGGTCGGGCAGGTCGTAAAAATGGTGTTCGCTGATGGCGTCGCCCTTGAGGCAGAGCAGCTTGGAATGGTCGCGCTCGGCTAGAGGATAGCGCGCAATGCGCTCGTCGGGCAGGGGATAGTTGTAGTCCTCGATGCGGAGGGCTTGCAGGTCACTGAGCATGACGGCGTCGGGTGAGGATTGAAAATAGGATGTACCAGAGGATGATGGCCGAGAGTGCAATCCAGTCACGCAGCACGGCGATGAGGATGGCGCAGCCGATGAGGAAGAGATACTGCACCGAATTGGTCTTCCATGACAGATCCTTGAAGTTGAACTTCAGCGAGAAGAGCGGCAGCTCGGAGACCATCAATACGTTGAGTATCAGCGACACCACCAGTACGGCGATGGCCGAAGGACGGTCGTAGGTAAGTGCCACACCTACCCATACCAGGGCCTGGCTGGGAACAGGCAGGCCGAGGAAGCTGTGCGACTGGCGCGTGTCGAGGTTGAACTTGGCCAGACGGTAGGCTGCAAAGAGGGGTATCAGCAGGAAGAATACCGCCATCCACTCAGTGCCGTAGTTGACAAATGTCTGTTCTGTGAGCCGGTAAAGGATGGCTGCAGGTGCCACACCACTGGTCACTACGTCGGCCAAGGAGTCGAGTTCCTTGCCGAGAGGAGAGCTTACGCCCAGCAGACGGGCCGTCAGGCCATCGAAGAAATCGAACAATATGCCGAGACAGATGAGGAGTGCCGCCTGCACGGGGTAGTTCAGAGCGAGGGCCGCATAAACAGACAACACTCCGCAAGCCAGGTTGCAGAGTGTTATCAGGTTAGGGATTTGTCGTTTAATCATTGTACAACTTCACGATGAGCTTGAAGTCGGGGTCGTCCCAGTACTCGCGGAACTCGGTGTCGACGATGGCTTTACGCTTGTACTCGTAGTCGTCGTCGATGGAGGCCTTGAGGTTCTTGAAACAGTTTGTCTTGTCGCCCAGGCGAGCGTAGGCCACGGCACGCAGGTAGTTGACGTCCTTGTTCTGATCAAGGCAGCAGTCGAGGGTGCGGATGGCATTGCCAGTCTCCTCGTTCATCAGCTGGGCAAAGGCCAAGTTATAGGTGCAGGGGTTGGCCTTGAGGGTCTTCTCGGCTTCGCTGTAGTTGCCTCGTTTGAGGTTAAGGATGGGCACGTTGGCGTCGGCATCGGTGCTACCTTGACGCTTGGCCTCTTCGAAGTAGTGCTTGGCCAGCGTGTAGTCCTTGCGGCCCAAGCAGAGCAGACCGGTATTGTTCAGCACATCGGGGTTGTGGGGGTTGAGGTCGCGAGCCACTTTCAAGTAGCGGTCGGCCTCGTCGTAATCGTCAAGATAGAAGGCAATGGCACCGGCGTTGTTCCATGCAGCCCACTCCTGCGGGTGGTTCTCGGTGGCCCACTTGTAGTACTTCATCTTGGTGTCATAGTTGTAGTTGATGTAGGCGGTGTACATCAATTCATCGAAACTCAGCTTGGCGGGGTTGATCTGTGCCTGCTTGGCCAGTTCGGCATCGGTCTTGCGAGCCTCGCTGTAGTAGAGTGCTATCTGGGCGCGGCGCAGATTGGGGAATATCTCATCGTTCAGTTCGCTGTAGACTTCGGCCATATTGCGGATCATCTGTTCGCGCTTCACCAGATTCTGTTGGGTCTCGACGATGTTGACGATGGCGTGCTTATCCTGGATCTCAGAGCCTTCCACCATCACGACAAAGTGCACCCAGTCCTCACCCGAAGCGCGGGTGGTGATGATCATCTGCTTGCGCTGCTCATACTTGAAGTACTCCACATCTTTGGCTTTGGCACGACGTGCCATAATGGTCAGTACCTCATCCAGGATTTTATTCAGCTGGGCTGTGGCCACATCGGCACGGTTTTTCGACACGCCGACGTTGGCAGTCTCCTCACCTTCGGGCGAAGCCCAGCCGGTGATGCTGATCTGTTTAGGCAGTCCTTGCTCCAGCATGACGCGTTTCAGGTGCTGCAACATCCCCGGGGCGTCGAACTTTTGGTTCATGGCAAAGTCCCAATCCAGCTCCGAAGTACCGCCTTCGAAGTAGATGTCGGCCGTCTCAACGATGCCCTGGGTCTTGTTGTAGTTGATGGGAGAGATGGAGATGTTGCCTTTGATGTCGACCCATGACGAGGTGTTGTTCACACCGTCCGAGATCAACACCGTGTTGAACTCCACACCCTTGCTGTCACGTATTACGTCTTCGGCTACACGAGCATCCTCGTTAGTGTTGTCTGCCTTGTAGCCTATCGGCGTCAAAACGATGCGTCCTGTCTCCATACCGGGCTTGAAATCGAAGATGTCGGTATAGGTGAACCGTCCACCATTCTGGTAGTTGATTACAGTGCCGTCGCCGTTTACGTTCTCTCCCTTAAGGGTTAAGGGCTCCAAAGGTATGGAACCACCTTCCCAGTAGAAGATGGGTTGGATGTACATGGCGCAGTTTTTGTCGAAGTACTTTTCGGGCACCGCACCGGTGAACTTCACCACCACCTTCTCGTCCATCGTCTCCACGGGGTTCGGGTTGGCGGCATAGCGCACGCGGCCGCTGTTGGTTTTCATTTTTTTCAGCCCGTTGCAGCCCGTCAGTAGCACGCAGCAGAGCGTCAAGACCCAAAGTGTTCGTCTCATTGTATGTGTCATTCTATTGTTTATATACATCATTAACAATCACATACGGCTATTATTCATGCACCGTTGTGACCTCCTTTTAATCTGCAAATATACACATTTTTTATGATATAGCAATTATTTTTTCGTCATTCTCGCGAGGAGTGGGCTGGTAAAATCTCTCAGCGCTGGGGACAGAAAGTACGTATGTCGCAGTATCGGCAGTGCTCTCGGCGGGTGGTGGCAGTGAAAGGCACAGTAGGATCCATCAGTTGATGGCAGAGGTCGATAAGCATGGCGCGGAACTCAGCTATCATACTCTCTGACAACTCCTCTGTGCCATCCCACGAAGCCAGACGCACCCCCGACTGCAAATGCCGCAAGGGATATATGCCCGCCGAGAAGGTTGACGGTTGGCAGTTGGTAGCAGTCTGTGAGCGAGTGTAGAGCAGGGCGTAACACAGCAGTTGGAACCACTTGCCGGGGATGACCACCTCGCCCGCACGATTGGGGGTGCTGCGGTAGGCTATCTCACTGTCATCCAAGTTGCCGGTCTTGTAGTCGATGATACGCAACCGTCCATCAAAGCGATCCACACGGTCGACAGTGCCCTTGAGGTGGATATCTCCCTCGAGCTGCATGGGACCAAGTTTTTGTTCGAGCATCACGATCTCGAGGCTGTGCCCCGCTTCAAGTAGTGCGATTTCCTTGCGCAATAGGCTGGCAATTTGTGTCTCGGCCACACCATGCATGAAGTGGTTGCGACCTTCGGTGGCGCGTCCGTGGACAAATAGCCCGTCAAACTCCTGCTGCATCAGGGACGGCAAGTCGGCCAGGGCTTTTCGCAGCCCTGCGACGTCGACGCTACGGCCGATATAGGGCGTGTAGATATGCTGTAGGATATTGTGGATTGCAGTGCCAAGCTGCGATGCGTCGAGGTCTTCCTCAAGGCTGTCTTCGGCTTTGATACCGAGCACTTGGGTGTAATAGTAGCGCAGGGGACATTCGATGTAGTTGTCGAACACCGTGGGCGAAAAGCCGCTACGAGCCAGTTCGCCGAGGCGCTGCATGATGGCCTCGGTCTTGATCCCCGCGGTGTCGGGGGCTGCCACATGCGGCGGCTCGTTGTTGTTGACCACCGAGTGCTTCACTTCGATGCCGAAACGTGGCGCCAGTTCATGCTCCACCTGACGGATGAAACGGCTCGGCTCGCCCTTGCCCATGGCCTCGCTTTCCGAGCTATAGACCAGCCACACCTCCTCGGCACGCAGCAGCAGATGGTAGAAGTTGTAGGCATAGACAGCATCTTTTTCCTGGTAGGTGGGCAGGCCGAAGTGGCGTTTCAGCTGGAATGGGACCAATGTGCTGGCGCTACGCGAGGCAGGCAACACCCCCTCGCCGGCCGAGAGCAGGATGAGGCGCCGGAAGTCGATGTTACGGGTCTCGAGCATTCCCATCAACTGCAGGCCCGAGAGGGGTTCGCCGATCAGCGCTATCTGATGCCGTTGGGCGATGCGTAGGTAGATCTTCTCCAGCGTGCCCAGGTTGTCAATGTATCCATAGGACTGCTGCAACTGCTCGAGATAGTCCAGTATTTCCACCAGACTGCCCGCGGCTTGCAGCTCTTTCTTGTTGGTTTCCAGCACTCCGCTCGTCACCAGGTCGGCCACCGTCTGCCGCGTGATCTCGATCCAACGCTCCACCGTGAGCTCACCCTCGGCAAAGACTCCCGCCAGACGGTCGTTCCCCAGAAAGGCGGTGATCTCTTTGCCCGAACACCGAATAATCTTGCCACGCCGTAGGAAGGCTGCCGTGCGCTGCCGCAGCTCGTGCTGATCCAGCAGCAGACTCACGTAGTGATCCGACAGCAGGGCCAGGATGTCGCTGTGATAGAACCCACGCTTGTCGGCGCTCCGCCAGAGTGCCAGCAACCTGCTGGCCAGCAGGTGCATCCCGGTGTCGCAGAAAGCCAGCCCCATCGAGATGTTGACGGCATAGTCGCCCTCGGGCAAGGCGCTCAGACAGGGCGCCAGCAAGCCTTCGTCGGCCAGCACCACAGCGGTGTCTTTCAATTCCATACCGCTCAGCAGCTGCCCGGCCAGCTTGCACTGCATGGCGTTCTCCGGACATTCCACGATGTGGATGGTGCGCTTCCCTTGTCCGAAAAGCGACGGCCCTTGCGGCACGATTTCGGGAAATTCGGCGCTGTGTTTGCGCAGGAAATGTCCTGCTTCCTGTTCGGGCCGCAGGAAGTAGGCGTCGACATCGGTCACCAGGTGGCCGACTCCGCGCCGCACATATTCGCCGATGATACGACGTTCGCATTCGCTCAGGGCGTTGAAGCCCACAAAATAGACCGCCGTCCAAGGGCAGTCCTTGGCCAGTTCGTCGATCTTTTCGGCCACATTCCGGTAGGCCATGCCGTTGTAGGCTTTGCCGTCGGCCAGCAACCGCTCGCGCAACCGGCTGTAATACTCGTAGAGCGAGCGGTAGAAGCGCAGGTAGTCACGCTGGAAGGGTGTCAGCTCAGGGCTCTCGATATCCCACTCGATCACCTCCTTCAAGTCGTGCAGATTGACAAACAAATCCTTGGCTGCCACGCAATATTGGTCGATCTCCGAGAAGTCGCCCAGCATCAGCTCGCCGAACGAGATAAACTCGTCGAAGGTTTTGTACTTCGCCTCCTCGCCCTCCAGCTCGCGGTGAATGCGGTAGAGTTCGAACAGAAGGAACTCGTTGGGCACGATCTCCAACCCGCCCAGCTCGGCCACCAGGTCGTCGATGGCCATGGTACGGGGCAGGAACATGGTACGGCCCAGCTGCTTGAACTTCTCTTGAAAGAAACGCAACGAACGGCGATTGTTGAAGACCACCAGCGTACGGTCGGTGTCATGGGGATGTTCGTCGGCGATGCGACGGGCTACTTGGCTGAGGAAAGTATCCATTGGCGTGCTTGTTCCAGGGTTTCGGGTTTGCCCACGTCGAGCCATCGGTCGGCCGCATGTTCGTACGCTCCGATGCGATAGCCCGCGTGAGACAGTTCGATGTATTCGTCGATGACAGGGTAGGGGTGGTCGGCTTCGGGCAGCAATGCAAACAGTTCTGGACTGACCACCGAGATACCGCTGAAGGCAAGTGGGCAGTGGGTAGTTTGATGAGGGGAGTCGGCGGCGGCGCGGCCGACCAGCCGACCCTCGCGGTCGAAGGCCAGCATCCGGCGGGTCTGGCGCCGACTGACACATAGTGTCACCAGGTTGCCCGACTCGCAGTGGTGTCGCTCCACGTCGCGCAGGTCGACATCCGACAGGATGTCCACGTTGTGTATCAGCACGTTCTCCCGGCCTGAGAACAGCGGGGCGGCGTGACGCAACCCGCCTCCGGTGTCGAGCAGCATGGCCCGCTCGTCGCTGATGTCGATCCGGCAGGCCCTCCGGCTCCTCTCTTCTTCGGCTTTTCGATGCTCCAGGTAGTCGACGACCTTGTCGGCAAAGTGGTGCACATTGACCACAATGTGCTCGATACCGGCGCTTTCCAGCGTGCGCAGGGTGCGTTCCAGCAGTGTCATGCCGCCCACCTCGACCAGCGCTTTAGGCCGGTCGTCGGTCAGCGGCCGCAGCCGTGTCCCCAAGCCTGCCGCAAGTATAAATCCTTCCATACTATTATTTATAATGTCAACGCAACCATGTCGTTTTTATTGCACGGCATGTTCGTCGGCCGTTCCTCGTCGTTTCTTCACCTTTGCCGCCGGGGTTTCGGTCGCCCTGTCGGTCGTTTCGTCCTGTATAACTGTGGTTTGCGTTCTGGTATACTCCACCTCGCCGGTCACTGCGTCCAGCCGTTCGCCCTCCATGACGGCGCCGCAGTAGACCGAGTCGCTCCAGCGGTCGTCCTGGCGCTGCACCAGCAGGTAGACCTGCAGCTCGTGACCCGCCAGGGCGTCGGGCAGCTGCAAGGCCAGCCGCTTGTCCATCCGGTAGGCCGGGGCCGACAGGTATCCCTGCCCGACGTCGGGCGAATAGACGTATAGGTAGACGTAGTCGTAACGGCTGCCGCCGGCAGAGCGGTACTTCACCCTCAGGACATTCTCCTCCGTCCGCTGCAACTCGCTCGGCTCCACCGGCATCACGTCGCCCATGCTGAGCCGCAACCGGCTGTAGTCCACCTGCAACACGCCCTCGACGCCGCCGAAGGCCGGCTGGTTCACGCTGACGAAGAGGTTGTAGGAGGTCATGCCCGCCTCTCGGGCCAGCTCGGTAAAACTCCTAATCACCACTTGCCGCATCCGTGCCGCCAACTGCACCTGCTGCTTGAACAGCTCGCGATGCGCCACCTGCGCCTCGGTGCGGGGGTTGCGCACCAGGGGCTGATGCGACCGCAGGCACCACTTCCCGTTCCACATATAGCCCACCGCGGGTCCCAGCCTGCCGCTGAAACCGCCCAGATAACCAGCCGATTGCTTTGCCATAACCTACAGTTTTAGAGTTACTAATCACCTATCATAACGTTACCATCGCCTTATTATTGTCTACTCGAGTAAATTTTGACAAGGAGAAGACAAGGAGAAGAGTAAGCGATGAGTAAGACATGGTGGCTGCTAGGGGTTGGTTTTCAGGCAGGTTTGTCCGACCCCGATGGGCCTCGCCGAGGCGAAATCGACGATTATTCCTCCGACCCTCTTTTTTTCAAAAATCGGGGCATCGACAGGCCGTTTTGGAAGCGGTGCGGCGCTGCCCGCGAAAAATATGTTTGAGTGCTAGTGGCTGATTGATAGTATTTTGTAGATAAAAATGTGGAAAAATCGAAAAAAACTTTTGCCAGTTCGGAAAATGTTCGTACTTTTGCACCCGCTTTCGAGAGAGGAAGCGAGTCTGAAAAGACGGTTTGGTCCGGTAGTTCAGTTTGGTTAGAATACATGCCTGTCACGCATGGGGTCGCGAGTTCGAGTCTCGTCCGGACCGCCAAACACAAGAAGTTCTCTGTTGAAGAGAACTTTTTTTGTCCCGGGGCTGCTTGGTTTTGACAGCAGGGATAATGGGTTTGTAAGCATGCAGGCTGACGCGCCAGAAGCCTTGACCACAGACGCAAAACAATAATTGGCGAAAACAACTACGC
>JAEEGL011928442.1_pt1 | contig 16806 bp, 11 predicted proteins | sample 9134231 | NCBI WGS metagenome assembly JAEEGL01 (sample SAMN16246548, study PRJNA631951) | gut metagenome | biome: gut microbiome; feature: rumen; material: fiber-attached | host: Bos | place: Iran: Karaj | collected 2018-10
ATAAAAACGCTTAGAGGATCAAAACTAGAGGATGTTATTTTTGCCGGAACACAAGCCAGAAAACCAGTATCATTTGCAGAAGTTGCGATCACATTAGATAATACAGATGGCAAACTTCCTGTAGATTATACAGAAGTTACAGTTGCGAGAAGAATATATAGAAGCGGAGATTCAGAATTTTATATAAATAAAAATCAATGTAGATTAAAAGATATAGTTGAGTTATTTATGGATACAGGAATTGGACGTGATGGATATTCTATCATTGGACAAGGAAGAATCGAAGAAATATTATCTAAAAAATCTGAAGATAGGCGTCATATTTTTGAAGATGCGGCAGGTATTGTTAAATATAGAACACGTAAAGAAGAATCTGAAAAGAAACTTGAAAATACAAATCAAAATTTACTTCGAATAAACGATATTGTTTCAGAACTAGAAAATCAACTAGAACCACTTAGAGAACAATCAGAAAAAGCTAAAAGTTATTTAGAATTAAAAGATAAATTAAAATTTTTAGAAGTTGGATTATTTATAAATAATATTAATAAAAATAAAACAAAACTAGTAGAAGTTGCAGAACAAGTAAAAGAAATCGAAGGTCAATTAGCTGACGAAAACGAAAAGTTACAAAACATTCAGGCTCTTAAGGAAGAAGCAAGAACTGCAATTGAAGAAATAACGACTTCTATCGAAAATATTCAATCAAAAATATATGATGAACAAAACAATATAGAAAAACAAAATTCTGAGATTGGTATAAAAAACACTAAAATAGAACACAATTTAGCAACAATAGAAAATTATAAAACAGATATAGAAACATTAAATGCAAAAAATGATGAACTAAAAAAGGAAATTGAAGATAGAAAAGCAAGACAAGAGCGCCTAGCGAAAGACAGGCAAAGATTTGAAGAAGAGCTTAAAGAAAAAGAAGAAGAACTTGCAAATTTATCTCAGAATTTAAGTCAAGATGCAAAACGAATTGAAGAATTAAAAGCAAAAATAATGCAAAATATTGATTTAAAATTCGAAAAAATGGAAGTACTTAAAAATCTTACTTCAAGTCATGATACATGGGAAGCTCGAATTAAGCAAATTGATACAGAAATATTTGACAACAAATTGGCAATTGACAAAGAAAATATGGTAAAGCAAGAACAAAGTAAATCGTTGTCAGATGTTACAAAATCAAAAAATGAATTAGAAGAAAAATTAAATAAAGTTAAAAAAATAAAAGAAGAATATAATTCAAAAGTATTATCTTACGAAGAAAAAATCAGAACAGCTTTAAGCGAATTATCAGAAAAGGAATCGCGTCTTAAATTCTTAAAAGAAACAGAAAACGAATTTGAAGGATACGTAAATAGTGTTAAAGCTGTAATGCAAAGAAAACAAAAAGATAATTCTTTTGGAAAAGGAATACATGGAACAATTGCAAGCTTAATTAAAGTTCCCAACGAATATGAAACTGCTATAGAGCAATTGCTTGGTGGTACACTTCAAAATATCGTTACAGAAAAAGAAGAAGATGCAAAAATTGCAATCGATTATTTAAAACAAAATAATTTAGGACGTGCATCTTTTTATCCAATTTCTGCAGTACATGGTGAAAAACTAAAGACAAATTTAAAAAACGAAGTGGGATTTATTGGAATAGCTTCCGACCTTGTGTCGTATGATTCTAAATTTGATTCGGTAATGCAGTCTATTATGGGTAAGGTCGTAGTTTGCGACACTATGGAAAACGGAATAGAGATTGCAAAACATAATAAGTATTCTTTTAGAATTGTTACATTAGACGGTGATATTATCAATACTTCTGGGCAGATGACTGGTGGTAGTGTGGCTAAAAAGACAACTTCACTTTTATCTCGTGGAAGAGAAATTGACGAACTAAAGAAAGTGGTTGCAACATTAAAATCACAAGTCGAAAAAAATAAAGAAGAATACGAAGAATACAAAAAATCTTGTGAGGAAGAATTAAAAGATAGTGAAGAAGTAACAACAAAATATCAAGAAGTTCAAATAGCATTTGCTACGGAATCACAGAAGATGGCACAAGTTGATTCAAACATAGATAAAGCAAATAAAAAGATTGAATTCTTACAAAATGAAAAAGAAACAATTACATCTCAATTTAATACAGCAAAAGAAGATATTTCAAGTCTAAATGAAGCTATGGCAAACATAGATAAAGAAAATGAAGAAGCTCAAAATGAAGTTGATGAATTTGCAAAGAAAAATATGGAACAACAAAAGACTTTTGATGACTTAAATTCAGATATCATGGATCTTAAAATATCTGTTTCTTCTTTCGATGAAAGTTCAAGTTCGATAGATGAAATATTAGAACGTATTAACCAAGAAATTGAGACTAATGTTAATAGTGTTAACAAAAAGCAAGAAGATAGCCAATCTATGTTGGCGGAAAACGATAGCTTGAAAGAACAAATCGAATCTACAAAAGTAGAAATAGAAAATACAAACAAGAAGATAGAAGAACTTACTCAAAACTTGGCAGAGTACAAAGAAGAAAGAGAAAGCAAAAATGCTAAGGTTGTAGAAATTGACAAAGATGTTGAAAATGAATATCGCACATTAGATATTCTTCGTGACCAATCTACAAAATTAGAAGTAAGAAAAGCCAAATTAGATCAAGATATCGAAGATATAACAAACAAAATGTGGGAAGAATATGAAACAACTCCAAATACAGCAAAAGATTATGCAGAAGTTACATCTCAGACAGGAAAAGAAGTCGAAAGCATTAAGACTTCAATAAAAGATTTGGGCCCAATAAATATAAATGCAATAGATGAATATAAGGCAGTTGGAGATAGATATGAATTTTTAAGAACTCAAAAAGAAGACTTAGAAGCATCAAAAGCATCATTGGAAAAAATAATTTCGGATATGGTTGAGTTAATGAAAATACAATTCTCACAGAAATTCGAAGTAATTAATAAGAACTTTAGCGAAGTATTTGTTGAATTATTTGGTGGAGGAAAGGCAGAACTAATTTTACAAGATACTGATAATGTTCTAGAAAGTGGTATCGAAATAGTAGTACAACCGCCAGGAAAAAAACTTCAAAATATGCTAGCGCTTTCTGGAGGAGAAAGGGCATTTACAGCAATTGCATTGCTGTTTGCAATTCTTAAATTGTCACCATCACCATTCTGCGTATTAGATGAAATTGAAGCGGCATTAGACGATGTTAACGTATATAGATTTGCAGATTACTTAAAGAAATTTGCAGAGACAACACAATTCTTGGTAATCACACACAGAAAAGGAAGCATGGAAGCAGCCAATACAGTATACGGCGCAACGATGCAAGAACATGGGGTAACAAACTTAGTTTCAATGAGATTAGATGAGGCATAATATGTAGGGGCGATTATCAATCGCCCAAAAGAAAAATGGGGGGATTAATGTGAAAAACAAAACACTTATATTTTTCATAGTGTGTTTTTTGATAGCTAGTGCAAGTTTTTCTTATGCAAATAATAATAAGGCAATGTATGTTGATGGCGGAACCTTTAATGAGAAACTCAAGGTTCTAGCTGGACATAGCAAAATGTATGATGAAGATCCTTATATAACCCAAATAGAGTGGCAATATGGTAATTTTAGCAAGAGTTCTGTTCCATCTAGCGCTGTTAATGTTGGTGTGTCATCATTAAAGCCAATATATGCTTGGATAGTAAGATCTAATAATGCAACGATTGGACCAGGCAAGATTAAGTTGTGGAGTGAGGCAGATAGTATCAGTCTCAATGAAGATTCCAGTTATATGTTTTATCAATTATTGGCACTTCAATCACTAAACGTTACGCATGATTTAGGACTAACGGAAAAAACAAGTAACGTTACTAATATGGCCCATATGTTTGCTGCTTGTGGTCGTCGAACATTGACTAATCTGGAATTTGGTGATTGCTTTGTTACAACTAATGTTGAAGATATGACATACATGTTTGAATCATGCGGACATGATGCTATGACAGAGTTAGATCTTAGTAGCAATTTTGACACAAGAAAAGTAACGGATATGTCATATATGTTTTATGCTTGTGGTTATGATGCGATGACATCTTTAAACCTTGGAGACAATTTTTATACAAACAATGTCTTTGCAATGTCTGAAATGTTTTACAAGTGCGGAGGTACTAAAATGACTAGCTTAGACTTAGGAGATCATTTTGATACTAGCAATGTGGAATATATGTCAGGAATGTTTAAAAGATGCGGGACAGTATCTATGAGCAGTTTAAACTTGGGAGATAAGTTTGATGTTAGTAAAGTAGCAAGTATGAAAGAGATGTTTTATCAATGTGGGCAAAATAAATTAAAAGAATTAAATTTAGGAAGCAAATTTAATACTGCAAATGTAAGTCGAATGGATATGATGTTTTATGGTTGTAGTAATTTGGAAAAAATATATATTTCTAAGTCATTTGATACCACTAATTTATATAATTCGGATGAAATGTTTTATAATTGCTCAAAACTGGTTGGAGGAAACAATACTGCTTATAGCGCTTCTCATGTTGATGGCACCTATGCAAGGATTGATGCATCTGATGAACCGGGATATTTCACAAAATATATTAAGAACGGCGATTTGGATAATGATGGAGATTATAGTATTTTAGATGTAGTTCTTTTGTTACAAACATATATTAATTCAACAAGTGAAACTATATATAGCGCTGATGATATTGCTTTAATGGATATAAATAATGATGGCAATATTGATATTTTAGATGTTAGAGTTTTGCTACAAAAATATATAAATTCATAATTAATTACCAAAAAGAAAATGGTATAATCGTGTAATGTAGGGGCGACTATTAGTCGCCCAAAACGAATGATGACTTAATCGTGTAATGTAGGGGCGATTATCAATCGCCCAAAAGAAAGGTAAATTTAAGTAAGTGTTAGAAAGATTATTTAAAAATAAAAAATATTTATTTTTATATTTATTAGGAATATTTGCAAGTTTTGGAAATTTTGCGAGTACTTATACAACACTATCAAATGCTCTTTTTGGAGCGTTTGCAGAAGGAAAGATTCCTGCAATAGTCATGGTAATTACAACAGCAATAATACAGGGACTTTTATGTGGAAAAGTTGCTGTATTTAGATTTTTAGCATTTGTGATAATCTTTGCAATTATAAAATGTAAAACAAAGAAAGCTGAAAAAGATGAGATTAAAAATGCAAAAGATTTATTAATAAAAGCAACAATTTCTTCGGTAATCACAGAAGTGTTATTAATTCTTTTAAGAATTACAGCTATAACTGATATAGCATATATACTTTTACACATATTATGCGTGAGTCTATTTATGTTGTTATTTGACAGAGCCTTCAAGTATTTTGCATCATTATCAAAAGATAGTAAGGATGAAATAACTACAATAAATAGCGTGTCTGCAGTATTGTCGTTAGTTGCGTTAATGACACCATTAAAATACATAAGTGTATTTGGTGCAGACTTATGGATAATTATTTCTACAATGTTTGTAATGATTTATTCATGGAAAAATACTTTGGCAAGATCTATGATGTGTGCATTATTTACAAGTTTTGTAATCATGCTATGTGATGGATTTAGAGTAGAAGCTATAATTTGCTTGATTATTGTATCTATCGTTACGGCATTATTATCTAGAGCAGGTAAGAAAGGTGCAGCAATTGGCATTGCAGTAGCGGGAATTTGTTTGTTAGTTACACTGTTTAATGAGCCTCCAGTAATAAGTCCAGAAATGAGATTTAAACTAACAGATGAATATAAAGATTTTTTGATAACTGCGGAAGAAAGATATACAGAAAAAAGCGGAGATGAATATCAAAAAATTGTTGATGAATTAGCAAATGTTGAAGAACTTGAAAAACTTGAAAAACAAGCGAAAAACACATTCTCATCAAAAATACTAAAAGGACTATTAATTGGATTTTTACTAATAATTATTTTGCCAGCAACTATAATAGAAAAATTAAAAGTTCACGTTGAATTGAAAGATGAATTTAAGAAGTTTAGAGAAAAATTCTTAAAAGTACATAAAATTTATAGATTAAATGCCGGAGAGAAAACAAATAAAGAATAAATTAGAAAACCACTTTTGAATAATTCAGAAGTGGTTTTTCATTTTGGGGACACTCTTCCCATGGTCGCCGCTACGTCATATTCCTTTTGGCGACCAAGGACTGCCACTACGAAAACAAATAAAAAAACCGATTGGCGAACACCAATCGGTTTATATGGTGAGCCCGGAGGGATTCGAACCCCCGACCCACGCCTTAGAAGGGCGTTGCTCTATCCAGCTGAGCTACGGACCCAATTTGCAAGTGACGCATTACATAATAACACTTTTTTTCGTTAGTGTCAATTGATTTATAAATATTTAGCTATCTATCTTCTGAATCTTTGATTATACTTTCTAGTCCTTGCAATACGTTGACTACGGGCTTTTTTGCCTTTGCCAACACCCAATATTTTAAGTACTATTATAATTATAATTAATACTAACGCTAGCCTGAGGCCCCATTTAATAATGGCAGAGAGCAAATCTAACAGTGAGAATACAGGCTTTGCTTCAACTTCGGTTTTGGCCAATAGAGGAACTGTATACTCTTCACCATAAATAGTGTAAGTCACACTTCCAAGCTCTTGGTAGGCCATAATAGGAGCTTTAATATCGCCACTTATATTAATAGTAACACCAGTCTCTTCTTCGTTATAATAAGTGTCAACATTCGCTATTACATCGCTTGCTGTCACTACTTCTAGAGGAATTTTAGGCGTTTTACTATTTAACACTTCAACCGAAGTAACAACTTCTCCTGATGGAATAACAGCCTTTCTAACAACTCTTTCAAAACCATAATTAAAAAGATTAATTGAGTCCTGATATCTATAACTTAAGTTTTCGGGAGATTGAATAGCCCCCAAAACAGTTGCAACAAGTGTAACACCATCTTTGGTTGAAATTGAAACTAGGCAGTTTTTGGCCTGAGAAGTATATCCTGTTTTACCGCCAACGCAGTACTCGTAATAATATAAGTGCCCATCGCTTGTTTTAGATGGAATCATTAATTTATTGGTGTTTTTAAAAGTTCTATCATCTTTAGGATATATTTCTGTTACAGGAAGTTTAAACGAAACCATTGACGAAATACGTCTAAAATCCGGAAAATTATTATATGCATAGCTATAGATAATAGAAATATCATAGGCACAAGAATAATGATTATCGTCGTGAAGCCCATTAGGATTAACAAAATGGGTATTCTTACAACCAAGCTCAATCGCACGTTGATTCATTTTTTCTGCAAATGCATCAATCGAGCCAGAAACATGCTCTGCTAAAATGTTTGCAGCTTCATTGCCAGACACTAAAAGTAAAGCGCGAAGTAAATCTTCAACAGATAATGTCTCTCCAGCCACAATATTTGCAGTGCTTCCACCCGAAGGAACTAAATTAATGGCATTTTCGCTTGCTGTAACCATGTCATCTAATTTAGCATTTTCAAGAGTAAGAATAGCAGTCATAATTTTAGTTGTAGAAGCTGGGTAAGTTTTTATATATCCATCTCTTTCAAATAAAACTCTGTTATTAGAAGCGTCTATAAGCGTAAGATATGGACTGTTTACTTCTAATGCAGCGAATGAAAAAGAATAAAAAATAATTATCATAATTAAAAGAGAAAATAATAATTTTTTCATGGTATCCTCCCAAACACATTTTACATTATATAACATTAAAGGTCAAAAAGTATAATCATTTTGGAAAAAAATAGACAAATATTGAAAATAAAATAGTGCTAATATATAATAAAATCGGATATGAAAATATTCTCTATAGGGGCCAAAAGGAGAATAAAATGCAAATTTCCAAACCAAAAATCTTAATTGGATTTTTAGTAATTATTTTGGTAATAATTGTTTCATTATTGCTACCAAAAGAAGAAGTTTTTCTACAAGAAGAAATTTATGAACCACAAGAAACAAAAGAAAAATTTATATATGTACACATAGATGGAGCAATTAATAATCCTGGAATCAAAGAGGTTGTAGAAGGCACACGACTATTTGAGTTAATAGAACTTGCCGGCGGAGAAACAGAAGATGCCGATTTATCCAGATTAAATTTAGCATCAATACTAAAAGATGAGCAAAAAATTATTGTGCCCTATGCCATTATTGAAGAAGAAAGTAATAGCCCAATAAGCTCAAATAATTCAGCAATTACAACATCAAAAAAATCCAATTCTTCTATATCAAAAATTATAAATATAAATTATGCTTCAGTTTCCGAACTTACCGCGTTGGCGGGGATTGGAGAAGCTATGGCAAAAAGAATTGTAGAATATCGAGATGAAAATGGATTGTTTAATTCTATAGAAGATATAATGAATGTAAGTGGAATTGGAGAGGCAAAATTCAACAAAATAAAAGACGACATCACCATATAAAATTTAAAGGTGGGATGAGAATGAATATATGTGAAATTATTCGTAAGAAAAGAGATTTGGAAGAGCTGACCAAAGAGGAAATCGACTACTTTATAAAAGAGTATTGTGCGGGAAATATTCCGGATTATCAAGCGTCTTCGCTTCTTATGGCGATATATTTAAATGGAATGTCGCAAAGAGAAATATCTGATCTTACACTTGCGATGGCAAATTCCGGCGCAAAGCTAGATTTATCATCTATACCAGGCATCAAAGTTGATAAACATAGCACAGGCGGAATTGGAGATAAAGTTACTTTAGTAGTGATGCCCTTGGTAGCAAGCTTGGGTGTTCCAATAGTAAAAATGTCTGGAAGAGGGCTGGGGTTTACGCAAGGGACTATCGATAAACTCGAGTCTATACCTGGTTTTCGTACCAACATTGAAGTTTCAGAGTTTATTCAAAACGTAAAAGACATAGGAATATCACTTATGTGTCAACAAGAATCAATAGCAATTGCAGATAAAAAGCTATATGCTCTTAGAGACGTAACGTCTACTATCGAAAGCATTCCATTAATTGCATCTTCTGTTATGAGTAAAAAAATTGCCGCAGGAGCAGATAAAATTTTACTTGAGGTTACATGTGGAAGCGGAGCTTTTATGGATAATGAAGACCGTGCAAAAGTTTTAGCTGAGACTATGGTAAATATTGGAAAGCAAGTTGGAAGACAGACAATTGCAGTAATTACAAACATGAATCAACCATTGGGAAGATATTGTGGAAATAGTTTAGAAGTTATGGAAGCAATAAATATTCTTAAAGGAAATGGTGAGCCAGATGTTTTGGAAGTTTGCTCTATACTAGGTGCATACATGCTTAAACTAGCCGGTATTGGAGATAACTTAGGAAACAATTTAAAACTAATACAGCGACAAATAGAAAATGGTGAAGGGTTAGCAAAATTTAAAGAACTAATAATTGCACAAGGTGGAGATCCAAGTGTGCTAGATTCACCAGAACTATTAAATATGGCTAAATATAAAACTGAAGTAAATTCATTAGAAAATGGAATCATATATGAAATAGAAGCCAAGAATATAGGAAAAGCCATCGTAAATCTTGGTGGAGGAAGGCTTAAAAAAGAGGATTTTATAGACAACACAGTTGGTATTGAAGTTCTAAAAAAAGTTGGAGATAAAGTTAAAATTGGGGAAACAATTTTAAATATTTATAGTAACGATAAACAAAAAGCAGAATCGCAAATTGAATATCTAAGAAACTCATACAAAATTGGAAGCATAGATGTTCCAAAATTCAATGAGATAATAGATATCATAGAATAGGAGAAAAATATGAAATTATTAAAACCATTATTAATTGTTGGAACAGCTGTAATGCTTTCCGCAACAAGCTTTGCAGTAAAGTTTTCTGATATAGACGAAAAATATACAGCATATATAAAAGCGGTAGAAGAATTAAGTGCTAAAAATGTAATTTCTGGTTATCCAGATGGTACATTTAAACCAGCCAATACAGTTAAACGTTCAGAAGTTGCCAAGATGTTAGTTACAGCATTTGATTTGAAAAAACAAAAAGAAGTTGTAACACCTGCTGACGTTGAAGGAATGTGGGCAAAGGAATATGTTGAAATTGCAATGTCAAATGATATTATTACTGGATATGAAGACGGGTCATTTAAACCAGAAGACCCAGTATCTTATGCAGAATTGTCTACACTTATTACAAAACTATTAAAGTTAGAGGTTAATGATAATACTGCAGGTTCTTGGTATCAAAAATATTGGAATGCTGTTCAAGAAGCGGATTTACTTAGAGATATAGCAACAAACGATGTGCTTCCTGTAAATAATGCAAGAAGAGATAATGTTGCGCTAGTTATTTATAATGCATTAAATAATGATAAAAAAGAAGAAGTAAAGCCTGAAGAAAAGAAAGAAGAGACAGAAACAAAAGAGGAGACAAATACATCATCAGTTGATACAAATAAAATATATTTTGGAACAGTAAATACGGATCAACTAATTCGTGGAAGAGATACCATTGATGTAGAAAACTTCAATGATAAAACTTGGCCACTAACTGTAAAAGATGTTGATAGTGCACCTGAAAGAGGTTCAGTATTATTCTACAAGCTTAGAACAAATAGAGGAGTTACAGTATTAAAAGAATTAAAACTATCTGAATTAGATGATGCATATGTAGTTACAGCAGTTGATGATGACGATGATGTTGCAACAATTGAAGGACAACCAGATTTAGATATGGAAGAAGATGATTACATCTTAGCTGGAAGAAAAATATTGCTAGATAAACAAAATTATTTTGAAATTACTGCAAAGAAAGATAGAGATGGAAAAATATCTTTTAAGAGCGGTAAACAGTTAGCAAGAGAAGATGTAGTTTTAGAAGAAAATGATAGAATAGTAGTAGAAGCAGATAAGAAAGTATTTATCATAATTAAGGGGTTAAAATAAAAATTGCAAAACAATAACAAATATCTTACAAATGAGTGCCAAAAGTTGACACTCATTTTTTGTATTTCTATAATAATTATGAGAAAAATTGGGATATTATGCCTTTTTGGAGGATGATACTAATGAAAAAATCCAGCAAGATACTTACGATAATTGGAGCAGTAGGGTTAATTACTGCTATGAATATAGGAAAAGTAAACGCAGTAACTTTTTATGATACTGTTGGTACAAAGTATGAAGGAGCAGCAGAAAGATTGGCTGATTTGGGAATTGTACAAGGAACTGCTGAAAATGTATTTGCACCAAACAAAAAAGTAACACGTGCAGAGTTTGCTAAAATGCTTGTTGAAGCATCACTTACAACAGCTGAGCAAAATGCTTTAAACGTTGATGATACAGATGTTGGAAAATTAAAAGACGTAAAAAAATCTGACTGGTATTATAAATACGTTACAATTGCGGTTAATAGAAAATATATGCAAGGTTACGAGGACAATACATTTAGAGCTAACAAAGAAGTAACATATTCAGAAATTGCAAAACTAGTTACAAAGGCTTTAGGTCACACATATATTAGAGAAGATGACCCGAGAGGATGGGATGCATTATATCTAGATAAAATGATTTCCGAAAATTTATTTAACTACGTTAAATTTGATTCGCCACATGATTCTGCAATCAGAGGTGATGTAGCAAATATTATTTGGAATATGCTAAAAGCAGATAAGTGGGAAGCGTTCGAAAGAAGCGATAATCTAGGATTTAGCTATCGTAGCACTGAAAAGCCACTTATAGATTTCACATATGTTGATCACATAGCACTTATTGATGCCAAAGTAAATGGTTTCTTTGAGGCCAATGGAGAAGTGTATGCACAAATCAATGGCGCATATTACAAAGTATTCGATCAAAAAGCAAAACTTAGCTTTTCTTCAATAGGTGGAAATTCAGATGTGCTATTAAAAAGGGTAGAATATCCAGGACCCGAGACAAGTCTTGAAGTAGTTGGTATTTCAACTGACGTTGGTTCTAGATTATATGCTGGAACATATAAAGAACTTGCAGAAGACGAGTTTAATTTAACAAATAAAAGTAAAATAAGTCCACAAGCAGATTATGCATTTTTATATCATTACGAAGACGACCCAGAAAAAGATAGAGCAGTAGCAGTTAACTTATCTAACACATATTTAATAGATGAAATAAAAGTAGATGACAAAACATTAGAAGAAAACAAAGATGCTCCTACTGACCATACAGAAGTAGAAAACGAATTTGTAGATGATAAAATAGCATATAGATACGAAGCAAAAACTAAACAATTTGAAAGAACAATCTTGATAAACAAAGATGAAGCAATAATCCCAGGTGGTGCAGTAGTATTCAAAGATAATGACAGAGTTGAGTGGAGCGAAGTTAAAAAAGGCGATGTGCTTGTAGAAATTGCTCCATATAGATATTACATGGTTCAAACAGGAGATACAATTGATGCAATACTTAAGGGATATAGCACAGACGATAATAAATATTTTATAGAAACTGATAAAGGAAAATTCGATTCATACAAGTCTACACTATTTTCAGATTACACTTCAAATGAACTTAAAGTATTTGCAAAAATAAAGAACTCTTATATAGACCAATATATAAACAAAAAAGTGCGTTTAACATTAGATATTTCAGATAGAGTAGTTAAGATAGAAATACTTGAAGATAACTTAAAAATGGCAGATGTAAATATTGGAATATTCATGTTTTTTGATGAACAAAGAGATGGAAAATCTGGTGTGCTTAGAGTATGGCAAGATGGTGTAATTAATTCATTTAGAACAACTACAGAAAAAATACTTGCGAACAAAGGCGATTTTATTCAATATAAAATGGACAAAGACCGTCCTTCGGAAGTAGGCTCAATATCAATGTTAAATGGAAGTGCAAAACTTTCAGACAAGATAAAACTAGAGCCAATCAAGATGGAAGAACTTGCAAACAAGTTAGAGTATTTTGAAGATGACGAACTAGAAATAGTAAAAATAACGTATCACTATAAATTTGAAAAATACAAATATGTTGATTCTGTTGATTTGGAAAATGTTTCAATAGCAGATTGTAAAGATTTTCCAGAAAGCAAAGAATTAAACGCCTATGCAGTTATAGATGGCGAAGATATAATGAAAAAAGTTTATATATTTGATAATACTGAATTTAATAATACTTATTACGGAGTAGTAAATAGAATTTATAGAAACTATAAAGATGGAAAAACATATATAAACATTAAACCAGTAACAGTAGCTGAAAGAGATGCAGAGCTTACAAATACGGTTACATGTCAAGAAGGGGACTTCGTTGTATTCCAAATCTCAGAAGATGGCAAACAAATTACTGTAGGTGAGCACTTTGATCCAAAAAATGTTGGATATTTCAAAGACTACGTTGTCAAAGGAATAAACAAGGGCAAAAATGGTAAAGTAGAAAGCTACTTGCTACGCGACTTTGGTGAATTAGATATGTTAGAATGGGCTATCGATACCGATGAAAAATCGTATAGATTAAATAATTACGAAGTATTCTTGCTTAAGGTTGCTTATGACGATAAGCTTGGGTGGATAATAACAGCAACCGAAAGATTTACAAAGGATACAGCAGTATTGGAAATAGGCGACAGAATAGCAGTAAACGAAATCGAGGGAACAGCGATAATTTATCGTGGATATACAGAATAAATTTAAGTCCATTTATTTACAAAAAAAAGCCAAAAAAGTATAATAAATGTAATGAGGACAAAGTTGCAAGGGCGATTATCAATCGCCCAAGACACTAAATTTATTGATAACTAATGTGTATCATTTGTTCCAATAGTAGTAAAAGGAAAGTAAGAAGTTGAAGTACAAGAATTATTATAGGATTTTAGGCTTAAAAGGCCCAGGAGTTTCGGAAGACGAAATAAAGATTGCCTATAGAAGGCTTACAAAGAAGTACCACCCAGATTTAAATCCAGGTGATACCGAGATTGCAGAGCGCTTTAAGGATATAAACGAGGCAAAAGATACACTTTTCGATGCGAAACTTAGAAAACGTTATAATATTAGGTATTATTTCCACATATTCGATAATGGCTTTACGCTAGACCTAGATAAGATTAAAAACAGCGAGTTTGTGAAGATATTTATAGGCGAAGAAACAATCGTGGGCCAATCTACGCAAACGCCTGATAATACTACATCTAAATCAAATCTGGATGAAAGTATTAACTTACAATTATCGCTAGAAGAGGCATTTTTAGGGGCAACAAAGCAAATCTCATATAAGCCTTATGGTGAACCTACGAAGAAGATTTCTGTAAGAACTCCTAGAGGGTCAAACAATGAAACGATAATTACATTAAAAGGAGAAGGCAGAAGTGCCAATTTTGGTGGCGATAACGGGGATTTACACATAAAAATAGAAATATTACCAAATGAAGAGTTTAAACTTGCTAAAATAGATCTTCAAAAGTATATAGAAATTACGCCGGCGGAAGCGGCAATAGGCTGTGAAAAAAGCATCAAATCAATAGATATGGCATATAAACTTAAAATTCCAGCTGGGACACAGCCGGGAGAAATTATTAAGGTAAAAGAGGCCGGATTTATTAGTAAAGACGGTAAAAGAGGCGATTTACAGGCAATTGTCAAGATTGGCGTTCCAAAAGAGCTCTCAAAAGAAGAAAAGGAGCTATATGAAAAGCTAAAAGAGCTTCACTCGTAGTAATGACAAGCAGTTGATTACATAAAACAGTTGACGTTAACATAAATTTGTGATAAAATGTACTTGTCAAAATGACATGGGCAAACAAAAGAAAAGGAGAAGAGAAAAATGAACATGTTTGATTCAAAGAAGGTGTTTTCAGTACTAGATGCTAAAGGTATGAATACACTTGCATTTCAAGTAAATACTATAGTTGAAGAGGGACAAGAGTTTTATTCTATTGAGAAACTAAAGTCTTTCATTGAAGTTGCTAAAACTGGCTATAGAAAAACATTTTTCTTCAATCCTGAGCCTACGGAAAATGAAAGGAAAGAACTTGTTTTTCTTACTTTAAAACCAGGTGAAGCAATTTTAAATGCTGGTGAATTTAAAGATGGGATACTTCGTGTAGGGAAAAAGCCGGGAAACATAAAGTATTCGTCTATAAAACTTACTGGTGATGAATATGAATACAAGGAATTTAAATATGCTCCTAATTTTAAAAGACCAATATCTATAATTGATCCAATACTAGGAGATGAAGTTAAGCCAGTTGTATATTTTGACACTGATACAAATGATGTTAGAGCAAAAATTAAACTTTTGCCTAATAAATCATATATAGCACTTGAAGTATCGAAGTAGAAAGGGTGATTGTTATGGAAGAAAAGAAAAATTACAAAGCAGCAGATATGATGAGAGATAATGATGGACGTTTACATGTTGGGGAACAGGATGATACACGTGTTGAAGAAATTACAAATATGGATCTTGCTTTAGAAGTTAATACTGCGGAACAAGATGTTCAATTTGAGCCTCAACCAGTACATGCTGTTGATAATAATAAGGAAGAGAACAAAAATAAATCTAATGAAGAAAAAGATGAAATTTAGTTTTTACGAATGATGTCTAATTTACAAAGGAGGAAGCCATTGTGAAAAGATGGTTTGAGCAAAGAAAGCCATTAATGATAGTTTTAGGGATAGTATATGTTATACTAGCCCTTTTTGTCGTTACCGCATATGTTTCAAACACTACTTCTTACGTTAAGGCAAGACAAGAAAAGATAGTAGCTGGAGAAAATATAGAAGGTGTCAAAGAAGAAGTGCTTTCGGAAGTACGTGCTGAATCCGATTCTAATAAATTATTTATGAATTTAGAAAACAGAAGTCCAATAGCAATCATTATGGAATCAACAATGAAGAATGTACAAAATGTTGGAGAAAACTTTGGCTCTACGTTTTCTAATTTTGGAGTATATTTAGCTTCATTAAAATCTTTCTCAACAATTTATGCAATAATGTTTGTGGTATTGTTGGTAATGATTAAAACAGATAAAGAATTTGCTGGAGTAGAACATGGTAGTGCTGGTTGGGCAGAAAAAGGTGAAGAGTATCAAGTTCTAAGTAAGACAGAAGGATTTATATTAGCAAAAGATCATTATTTACCGATGATACCAAATCCACCTTCTGGTAAAAACGGAAATATATTAGTAATCCGGAGGTTCTGGTTCTGGTAAATCAGCATCATTTGCTATTCCAAATGCAATGCAAATGCTAGGTTCTTACTGTTTTACCGATCCAAAAGGAGAAATTTACGATAGAACAGCAGGACTTATGAAAAGACATGGATATCATGTACACGTAATAAATCTTGCAGATCCTAAATATTCAGATGGTTACAATCCTTTAGCTCACATCAGAAATACAATGGACGTAGATATTATAACAAAAATCATTTCTCAAAAAGATAACAAAGGAAATAGTAAAAGTTCAGATCCGTTCTGGGATCAAACTTCAGAAGCTTTGTTAAAAGCTATGATTTATTATATTTTATTCAATAGACCAAAAGAAGAACATTCACTTGCTTCTTGCGCAGCACTTGTTAGATATGGTGCTGAAAATGAAGGAGAAGATCTTATGGCAATATTTAAAGCCTTGCCATTTGATAATCCTGCAAGAAGACAATTTGATAATATTAGATTAGGTAGTGAAAAAACTTTTGCTAATATCTTAGTATCACTTGCAGCAAAGCTATCTGCATTTGATTCAGAAGATATTGCAGCATTAACTGCTTGTAATTCTTTTGAATTTGAAGATTTAGCAAAAGAAAA
>JAEEGL015331797.1_pt1 | contig 16806 bp, 9 predicted proteins | sample 9134231 | NCBI WGS metagenome assembly JAEEGL01 (sample SAMN16246548, study PRJNA631951) | gut metagenome | biome: gut microbiome; feature: rumen; material: fiber-attached | host: Bos | place: Iran: Karaj | collected 2018-10
AGTATATCTGGAAAAAGCCTTCAACAACGTAAAGAAGGACTATCGCTGGCTTGATAAAAAGATGCTTAAACAATCCTGGCAGTATGATATTCAAAAGGTCGACGGGGACTTTGAATTTGTCAGGAAATACTGGGATGAGAGCGAGTATTCCGTGTATGATGCCCCAAGTGCCGAACAGTTTATAGAGTGGGTAGAGAACGATTATCAGAGTGCGGCGCTAAGGGCCAATGAAACGGTCGATTCTTATAAGGTTAACCACGGACATGTTGAAATACACGGCTGGAATCTTGAGAGCTATGTTTTTTATAAGCTTAAGTCGGGTGACTATAAGGTGAGCGTAACGGCGGGAGACCGCACTGCAGGCGGAAGCCGGGAATTTTTCATCACTCCTTACTGCTTTGAGGCAAAGACCTACGAGGAGTTCCTTGACCGCTATCTTGAGATAGTTCCGGATTACTCCTTCGGACTCGGGAAAAATGACCTTTTGCCCGACAGCAAACTGAAAAAATTCCTTGGGTATTGAGAAAAAGGAGAGATATCATGCAGCACTTTTTATTTGTACACTTCAAAGAACGAAGAACACCCGACGGGGAGCAGATATATTTTGCGGTAAGTCCTGACGGCTTCAAGTGGGAGGCCATAAACGACGGACAGCCCGTGCTCTGGGCGGTCCTTAACGAAAAAGGCGTAAGGGATGCAACTATAGTTCGCGCCGACAACGGCAGGTTTTACATAATAGCCACCGACTTAAGCCTTGCTTACAATATGCGCAGAGTCTATAACAACGACTGGCACAGGGTACAGCGCGAAGGCAGCAGCTCTCTTATGATGTGGGAATCCGAAGACCTCCTTCACTGGTCCGAAGAAAAGGAACTGAAGGTAAGGCCCGCAGGCAGCGGCTGTGCCTGGGCTCCGGATATCATCCGGGATAAAGAGGCGGGAGAGTGGGTGCTCCACTGGTCGTCACCCGACCCCGACCGCGATATGCGCATGTGCATCTGGTACACGCGTACAAAGGATTTTGAAAACTTCTCGGAGGCAAAGATCCTTTACGAGAAGGAGGACAGCGGCGTCATCGATTCCTGCATGGTGCAGGAGGGAGAGTATTTCTACCTTTTCGTAAAGAGCGACCGCAATCCCTGCGGTGTCATCCTGCTCCACTCAAAGTGCGTTACAGGCCCTTTTGAGCGCATGTATGCGTTTGATGACGAGATGAACATCCTTGAAGGCGGGCCCGGAAAATATGAGGCGCCTACCTGCACAAGGCTTCCCGACGGGTCTTATAACCTGATGCTGGATTACTTTGGCGTGGCAGGAAAAGGCCAGGGCTACGTGCCCTTCCATTCGGATGACATCTCAAAGGGCGTTTTCAAGCGCTCAGATGCCTCATTTTCGTATCCTTACGGCTTCAAGCACGGAACGATGCTTGCGATCACAGAAGCCGAATATGAGGCGATAAAAGCCTTTGACTACGATGCCGAGAGCTACAACAGGTGAAGAAAGACGCAAGGAGCACAGTATGCCTTATCAGATATGGATCGAAAACGAGAATGATATAAATACCTGGATGTGCTTCGTCAAGGATTTTGAGGTGGATGAAATGCCTCAAAACGCAGTGATGAAGGTGGCTGCGGATTCAAAGTACCGCTTTTGGCTGAACGGCAGTGAAGTGGTGTTCGAAGGCGGCTTAAAACGCGGAGAATCCCGGAATTCCACCTATTATGACGAAATAGATGCGGCAAAGTACTTAAAACCCGGCAAAAACAGGGCTGCGTTTCTTGTGTGGTTCTTCGGAGACGACGGTTTCTCCCATATCTCAAGCGGAAAGGGCGGTCTTTATGCGGAATCCGCCTTTCTGAATACCGACAGCACGTGGAAAGTTAAAAAACACCCGGCTTATTTTACTCCCGAAAATGATACGCCATCAAACTTCAGGCTTGCGGAGTCCAATGTCTGGTTCGATGCGGGAAAAGATCCCGGAAACTGGACAGCCCCCGAGTATGACGTTTCTTCATGGCAGTCTGCGGACGAGATAAACCCCGGTTCCCTTGGAAAGCTTGTTCCCCGCATTATACCGATGTTTAAGGACTTTGGCTGCAAAAAATACGTTAACTCTGCGGAATATGAGGGCCTTGAAGTAACCGGGGATACGGTCCTTGCCATGAAACTGCCCTACAATGCCCAGATCATGCCGCGCCTTAAGGTTGATGCCCCGGCGGGCCTTACGATAACGGTTAAAGCCGACAATTACGAGGATGCACTCTACGATACAAAGAGCGTTATGGCGGGCTATGTCACAAGGAAGGGCGTACAGGAATACGAATGCTTTGGCTGGATAAACGGCGAGACTATGTTCTATGACGTTCCCTCAGGTGTAAAGATACTTGAGCTTGGCTACAGAGAGACCGGTTATGATACGGAATTCAAGGGCGGTTACGCCGGTAACGACGATTTCCTGAAAAAACTCTGGGAAAAATCCGCACGCACGCTGTATATCACAATGCGTGACAGTTTTATGGATTGCCCGGACCGGGAGCGCGCCCAGTGGTGGGGCGATGTTAACCTTGAGATGCAGATGATACGCCATTGCCTTGACGACAGGGCTTTCCTGCTTTATAAAAAGGGCGTCCGGATGATGGCTGAGTATGCCGGGGAGGCCGGGCATATGATAACCGTTGTTCCTTCTGGCAAGGATCAGTTCGAACTTCCGATGCAGAATCTTGCGGGCATATACGGCTTCTTTGAATACTATCGCTGGACGGGGGATAAAGAGACCGTTGGCATAGCTTACCCCATGGCGATACAATATCTGCGCCTGTTTGATATGGAAAACGGTCTTGTAAAGCACAGGACCGGCAGCTGGGATTGGCCTGACTGGGGCGAAAATGCGGATATCCCGGTGATGGAGAATGCCTGGTATTATATGGCGCTAAGATCCGCAGAAAAAATGATCGGGGTGCTGACGGACGGGAATGTTTCCGGGGAAAACGGGCAGGATCTTTTGACGGATCTTAATTTCATTAGGAAACGTATGGCCCTGATCGAAGAAAACTTCGATAAGACCTTTTTGAAAGGCAACCGTTACTACGGCTTTACATCCAACGGAAGACCGGACGACAGGGCAAATGCCCTTGCCGCACTGTCGGGACTGGCGGGAAAAGAGCGGTACGAAGGCATAGAACACATCCTTGAGACCACAGAAAACGCCAGCCCGTACATGGAGTATTATGTTCTTGAAGCCATGTGCGAAATGGGTTATACCAAAGAGGCTGTATCCCGGATCAAAAGAAGATACAAAGATATGGTAAACGACCCGTATTCAACGCTCTGGGAATACTGGGATACGACCGGAACAAAGAACCATGCCTGGTCCGGAGGTCCGCTCATAATTATGGCAAAATATCTGTGATGCAAGCGGGGACGGCCCCATAAACCGCCTGAAACGGCGAAAAGGCCGCCTCCGCAGTTTTTTATTTTTTTAGTGAAAAATACAACGCAATCTGATATAATGCTTTAAAGCGTTACACTGTAATACGTATTAGGAGGAGAAAATGAAAAAAGTATTACGTTTACTGCTCGTGGCACTTTTTGCCATCGCAGTCCTTGCAGGGTGCGGAAAAAGGCACGACCTGACACCCTCAGCCGTTCCCACGGCGACTTTGACACCTACACCTGCGGCTACATATACGCCGACACCTTCGCCGGAGCCCTGGGCCGGAAAAGAGATCATCAACGGCTTCTACCTTGTGGAAACCCGCAACTTCCCGCTCATCCAGGCGGACATCTCTCTTTATGAGCACATTAAGACCGGCGCAAAGTTCGTTTATGTCGCAAACGAGGACACGAACAGAGCTTTCCAGCTGACCTTCAATACAAGGCCCATAGATGACACCGGCCTTCCCCACGTGTTTGAACATTCGTGCCTGTGCGGTTCTGAAAAGTACCCTTACGACCAGCTTTGGTGGGCGGTTTCTTATCAGACCTACAACACCTATGTAAATGCTTATACAACGGATGCCATGACAAGCTACCCGGTAGGGTCGCTAAGCGAGGAGCAGCTCTTAAAGCTTGCCGAGTACTACACGGACGCATGCTACAAGCCCCTGATCCTTCAGGACGAGAGCATCTTTAAGACCGAAGCATGGCGCTACCGCCTTGAAAATGCAGAGGATCCCCTTACTCTCGAGGGTACCGTTTACAGCGAGATGCTCGGTTCCTACACTCTTAACAGATTTGCTTCCCAGATGGCCTACAAGACCGCGTTCCCCGGCTCTGTGCTGGGCTTCGATTACGGCGGAAATCCGGACCACATCCCGGAGATGACCTGGGAAAGCTTAAAGAACTACCACAGCCTGTATTATCATCCTTCGAATTCCGTAGCTTACCTTTACGGCAAGATCGAAAACATGGCTGCTTACCTTGAGCTCCTTGACAGTTACTATTCGAAATACGAGAAGTCCGAGTTTAAATTTGAAGATACAAATTATGAAAGGCTTACAAAGGCTAAACAGGCCGAGTTTGCTTATCCCGTGGCGGAAGGATCCGCTGTTGAAGACCGTTCCCAGGTAGATTACTACATCATCCTTCCCGGCCTTCGCGACAGCATTGAAGAGGAGAGGGTCATCGATAACCTTCTTTCCCTGCTTTCTTCCGAGTCTTCGGTGTTCGGACAGGCCATGAAGGCTGATTTCCCTTCGGCCCAGTACGGCATGGGCCGTGAGATAGCGGCAGAGGATGATGCTGTCTGCGTTACCGTTGTCAACGTAAACAAGGAAGATGCTTCCAAGATCGAAAGCATCATCAACAAAGCTTTTAAGGACGTTGCACAGAACGGTTTCGCGGATGATCTTGTGGACAGTTATATGGCTTCCATCAATCTTTCCACAAAGCTTTCCTCGGAAAACTCAGAGCCCATCGACGGTATCCTTCACAACCTTTCTTACCACTACGCTGTAACGGGTGATGTTTTCAGATATATCGATGATGTGGCTGCCCTTGAAGAGATCGCCAAGATGAACAAGGGCGCTTACCAGGAAGCAGCAAAGAAATGGCTTGTTAACGCAAAACTCACTTCCCTTACCGTTACCTACCCGGTAGCAGGCATGAAGGAAGAAAACGAAAAGGCACTTGCGGACAAACTTGCCCAGACAAAGGCTTCCATGACACAGGAGCAACTCACGGCGCTTGTTGATGAGACCAATGCTCCCGAAAAGACAGAGGATTACAGCAAAGAGATCGCTTACCTTAAGGTTGTTGATGTCAGCAATCTTCCTGAAGAGACAAGAGTATATGATGTTAACGATGTGACCGGAGAAGACGGCATCAGAAGGATTGATGCTGTTGCCAATGTGGACGGCGTGGGCACAGCCGCCATTTACCTGAATGCAAATGCACTTCCCCAGGAGGATATCCACTGGTTCAGACTTTATACAAGGCTGCTCGGAAAGTTCTACACCGACAAACATACTGATGTAGAGCTTCCTGTACTCATGGATCGGTATCTGTACGATAATGTACTCGGGATCAGTATCCTTGATGATGCCGAAGATGAAGAAGATGGTTATTCGGTTTATTTTGTTGCAAGCTGGACAGCTATGGATGAGGATCTTCAGGCAGGCTACGACCTTGTGAAGGAACTCTTGTTCGATACTGACTTCGATTATCCCGAAGTTCTGCTTGAAGACGTTAAGGCTCAAATGGTAGCGGTCAGAAACAGCATTACCCAGTCCTGTTATTCCGTAGAGCTTTACAGGTCTCTCGGTACGGAAATCCCTTCTGTCAGGCTTCAGGCCTACATGAACTATATTGAGTATTATCAGTTCCTTGAAAAGGTCAAAGAACAGCTTGAAAACGGTTCAAAGGAACCGATCGAGCGCCTCAGCGCTATGAAGACATTCTTAAATAACAAGGCAGGTGCAATGCTTACCTTCGCAGGAAACGAAGAGAGCATCAAGCTCAACCGCAAGATCGCGGATGCCTTTGTGGCAGATATGCCTTCGGAAACAAGAGAACAGGTTGTTTACGATCTTCCTGCCGCTTCCTACAATGAAGCGCTCATCGTGGATTCAAATGTGCAGTATAACGGTCTTGTGGCAAACTACGGGCAGCTTGAACTTGAAGAGTACGATGCGGGGCTTGATGCGGTCACTTCCCTTGTTACGGATATGATCCTTGTTCCCATCCTCAGGGACGGTTACGGTGTTTACACACCTATGAACGGCTTCCTGCCCGCGTACGGAATGTACCTCATCACTTACAGGGATCCAAACGTAAGGGAAACATTCTCGGTTTACAGCACCCTTGCAGATAAGATCAGGGAGATAGAGATCGACCAGGAAACACTTAACGGATATATCCTCAGCGCTTATTCGGAGTATGCAAAACCCCAGGGCGAGCTTGCGGGCGCAAGCAGTGCTATTTCTTCTACTATCGCAAACACCGAGCAGGATTATATCGTTGAATGCATGAAGCAGCTTAAGGCGCTCACTCCCGAGAAGGTCAAAACATATGCCGATCTTTACGCGAAAGCATGGGACAACGGCTGTCTGTTTACGGCGGGCGGCGCAGGCGCTATAAATGATAATGCCGACATCTATGATGAGATACTTAATCCTTTTAATTCAAAGGATACTACAAAGACAGAATTCACTGATATTACAAAAGACGGCGAATACAGCTATGAGGCCCTTCGTTTTGCTTTTGAGAACAAGTACATGCTTCCCGAGAGCGAGACGGTATTCGGAACGAACAGCGATGCGACGGTTGCGGATCTTGTAGGTTTCATCTATTCCATCAACGGCGGTACGGCCGGTGATTTCGAAGGCGGAAGAGCGCTGCTTGCCAAGCACGGCATCATTTCCGAGGATCAGCAGCCGGATGAAGTCCTTATCGAAAAGACATTCTGCGATATCCTGAACAAAGCTTATAACTTAGGTCTTGAGACGGATACTCCGGACCTTGTGATGAAGAGAGGCGACCTTGCCGAGTTCATTTATGAAGTTATGAACGAGGCAGATGAATAAGAACTAAAAAAACCGGGAAAAGGGAGGCCTGCAAAGTGAAGAAAAAACTGCTCATACGCATATTTGCGGCATGTTTGTGCCTGTTTTGCGCATGCACTGCGGATGACGTCATAGACATAATCACGGAAGTGCTGACGGAGATACCGAGTCCCACTCCGGATCCTGCCGTAACGCCTGCGGTTACACAAAGCACGCCTTCCCCTACTCCTGCCTTGGGGACCGGCAACACTCCGACAGTTTCTGCAGTCAGCCCGACGGCGGAACCTGTTCCTTCGGAGCCGGTAAGCCAGCCGGTAACCACGGTACCCAATCCCACGGCGGCACCGGATTTTAAATCCCTTGCCCAAAAGTGTTCCCAGGATTACGATGAAAGCCGTGTGATCAAGCTCATTATCGATACTTTGATCACCGATGACATGAATACGGTGGAAAAGATCAAGATTATCCACGACTACCTGATAATGACCACCACCTACGACCATGTGAACATCAAGGCCGGGACCGAGTCCAAGAGCGTTTATAAGACTTACGGCTGCATTATAGGCCACAGGTGCGTTTGCCAGGGCTATGCCTATGCCTTTATGGATATAATGACGGCTATGGGGATCGAGTGTGTGGAACTATCCGGCGGAAACCACGCCTGGAATGCGGTAAAGATCGGGGACAGCTGGTATTACATCGACCTGACCTGGGACGATCCTTATGACGGAAGCCGCTCAAAACCCGATAAAAACGTTTATTACGAGTTTGATTATCCTCACTACGATTACTTCCTTGTCACAGAGGAGTTCATAACAAAGAATCATACCCTCAACAAGTGCTACGACTGCAATTACAAGCTGACCGAGCTTCCTTCCTGCCATGACGACAGGTTTATGGATGTGGCCTGGAATGTGGACGACTGGCCGGAGCAGGCAGAGGAACAGCTCAAAAAATAATATTGAATAAAAATACAAAGTGTGTTATAGTGAGCGGGATCAAAAATCAATAATTTACTGTAGGATGCCGTTGGCTTAGCGAAAAAGCCCGGAACGGAGGATCACATGAGATCATTTAAGGAAATGAGCAGAGAGGAACTGCTTGCACTTCAGAAAAACCTGATGAAGGAATACAATGAGTTTGAGGCTTTGGGCCTTACGCTCAACATGTCCCGCGGAAAGCCGTCCAAGAAACAGCTTGACCTTTCCATGGGTATGCTTGACGTGTTTGAAAGCCGTAACAGGCTGGATTCCGAAGCCGGCATAGACTGCCGCAACTACGGAGAGCTGAGAGGCATTTACGAAGCCAGAAGGCTCCTTGCCGATATAAGTGAGGTTTCCCCGGATAATATCATCATCTACGGAAACTCCAGTCTTAACGTAATGTATGATACCGTTGCAAGGTCCTTCACCCACGGTGTTCTTGGGAATACACCCTGGTGCAAGCTTGACAAGGTCAAGTTCCTTTGCCCTGTACCCGGTTACGACAGGCATTTTGCCATCACCGAGTTTTTCGGCATTGAAATGATAAATATCCCCATGACCCCTTCCGGCCCCGATATGGACCTGGTGGAGCAGTATGTGAACAGCGATCCCGCAGTCAAGGGTATATGGTGCGTGCCCAAGTACTCAAATCCCCAGGGTATCACTTATTCCGATGAAACGGTCCGCCGTTTTGCCAACCTTAAGCCTGCGGCACCGGACTTCAGGATCTACTGGGACAATGCTTACAGCGTACACCACCTTTATCCGGACAACCAGGATTTCTGTCTTGAGATCCTTGCGGAGTGCGAAAAGGCCGGAAACCCGGATATCGTTTACAAGTTCACTTCGACTTCGAAGATAAGCTTCCCGGGCTCGGGTGTTGCGGCTATCGCGACTTCACAGAATAACATTAAAGAAATACTGAAGCAGCTTAGCATCCAGACCATTGGCCACGATAAAGTGAACCAGCTGCGCCATGTAAGGTTTTTCAAGGATCTTAACGGCGTTCATGAGCACATGATGAAGCATGCGGATATCTTAAGACCCAAGTTCGAGCTTGTTCTGAATTATCTGGATAAAGAGCTTTCGGGTACGGAAATAGCTTCCTGGACTAAGCCTCACGGCGGATATTTCATTTCTTTTGATGCCCTTCCCGGGTGCGCAAAGGAGATAGTAAACCTTGCCAAAGGCGCAGGAGTGATCATGACCGGAGCCGGCGCTACGTTCCCCTACGGAAAGGATCCTTTGGATTCCAATATACGTATCGCGCCTTCCTTCCCCGAGCTTGATGAGCTGGAGCAGGCGGTAAAAGTATTCTGTGTTTGCGTGAAGATCGCAAGTATAAATAAGCTCCTTGAGGCATAATTATTGTGCATACAATAAATACGTGCTATAATGTTTATGCGTATAAAAATAAGAAGAGACAAAAGAGACCGTTTTTAAGCGGTCTCTTTTTGTATTGCCTGAGTTCACGATATGTGATATTCTATAAGATAATAGTTCGTTTTTATGAACCTTTCCGGAGGAAAAGATAATGAAGAAAGCCTGAAAGGATAAGGCTTTTTAGAAACTGATCAGCCTATTTGCAAAGGCAGGAGGACAAGATGGATACGATCAGATTCGGACTAAAATATCTAAAAGGTTCGGTGTGGAAGATCATAGTCTCGGAGATCATCAGCTTTACCGGGATCCTCGGAGATCTTTTCATACCGCTCATCACCGGTATCCTGGTGGACTTCGTCATAAAAGACAGTGAAGTGACCGAAAGTTCCGGCGGAATATTTCATTTTCTCCTCACCGGCAGGTACGGTGAGGTCCACTCGATGCGCCTGTTCATCACCATCGCCATAACCTACACGATATTTGTGGCGGCAAGGCTTATCCTGATCTATATCAGGGATATCCTGCAGGAATACGTTGGCCTTGAGCTTGAGACGAAGCTGCGTTACGCAACCTACCATAAACTGATGGAGCTGGATTCCCAGACCATCTCGGATTATAATTCCGGCGAACTCCTGCAGATCCTGAACAGCGATACTATCATGTATAAAGAGCTTTTCGCCCACAGGATCCCGTATTTCGGCGACAGCATTTTTATACTCGGGACTTCAGTTTTCTTCCTTTCCGGGATCAATATACGGTTTATCATCATCCCTATCATCCTTATGCCGCTCATTGCCGCAACCGTAATGAACTTCAGAAAGCGGGCAAAGGAAAACTTCCAGGAAATCCGTAAGGCCAGCAGCAACATGAACCTCACGGTGCAGGAAAACATCGCGGCGGTGCGCATAATCAGGTCCTTCACAAACGAAAAGGCGGAGATTGAAAAGTTTGACAAGGTTAATGAGTCTTTTCTTGATAAAAACATCAACCAGATTAAGCTTTCCTCGAAGTTCGACGCGACCCTCAATATCCTCAAACAGACGGCATACGTGGGGACCCTTGTGATCGGCGGATTTGTGGCCATTCGCGGGGATATGTCCGTGGGCAACATCCTTGCGTCCGCATCCTACGTGATGATGGTCATGAACCAGATCACCAGCATCAACAACCACATCTTCAATATGCAGCGCCAGACGGTTGCGGGCTACGAGCTCAAGCGTTTTATGGACTGTGAGAGCAAGGTTTTGGACAATAAGGACGATACCCTCTGTTCCTGCACTCCAAACATCGAGATGAAGCACGTTTCGCTTACCATAGGCGAGCAGAAGATCCTTAAAGATATCAATGTAAGCATCCCCTACGGGAAAAAGCTCGGTATCGTCGGGCCCACCGGAAGCGGAAAGAGCGTGCTCATCAAATTCCTTGTGAGGACAAGGGATGTGACGGACGGCGAGATCCTTGTGGACGGCAGGGATATAAAGGAATATTCGCTTAAGAGCCTGAGAGATATGTATTCCTACGTGTTCCAGGATGTTTTCCTGTTCTCCAACACGGTGGATTCCAACATTGCCTATTCGAACCCCGATATAGAGGAAAATATGGTGGTCAGGGCAGCTACAAAGGCCCAGGCCCACGGCTTTATCCAGGGACTTTCGGAGGGATACAGGACCATCATCGGCGAGCGCGGGCTCGGTATATCCGGCGGCCAGAAACAGCGTGTTTCCGTTGCCAGGGCGTTTCTTAAGAACGCGCCGGTACTTGTCCTCGACGATTCCACCAGCGCCCTTGACGTAGAGACCGAAAGGCGGCTGCTGAAAGTCATTTACGAGGATTTTAACGATAAAACGGTGATCATCACGGCGCACAGGCTCTCCTCCGTTAAGGGATGCGACGAGATCCTTTACCTGGATGACGGCGAGATAGTCGAGCGCGGAACCTTTGACGAGCTTATGGCTCTCAACGGGCGCTTTGCTCACGTTTACAACGTTCAGGTCGAGCAGCAGAATGCGCTGGCGGATTACGATTCCGCAGCTTCCAGAAAGGAGGCGGTGGACAATGGCTAAGAGAAATACCTACTTCCAGGATGAAGTGATCGAAAGAAAAATTGATATGAAGCAGATAGGGCGCACCCTCCGGTATGTGCTCCCTCACAAGAAGGTTTTCCTGCTCATGGGACTTTTGATGGTGATCACATCCGTAGTTTCCCTGATCCCGCCAATGCTTCTGAAAACCATAGTGGATGTCGTTGTTCCGACGCAGGATAAAAAACTTCTTGTGATAGTTGCCGTAAGCCTTGTTTTCCTGTCTGTAGTGGAGATAATCTCGACTTTTGTGCAGACCAGGGTTCTAGGAAAAACGGGAAACAGGATCATCGCTTCCATACGACGCGATATTTTCGAACAGCTGCAGAAGCTGCCCTTCGAATATTTCGACAACCGCCCCGACGGCAAGATAGTCGTAAGGGTAACGGAGTACATCAACGGACTTTCCACCTTTTTCTCGGACTATGTGATGATGTTCTCCATCTATATCATGAAGATCATCGTCGTTACGGTTTTCATGCTGGTCCTGAGCCCGATACTGACACTTATAGTGTTTGTTACGGTCATCCCGATGATGGTGCTCGTGTTCCTTCTCAGGTACTCCATCAGGAAGCAGTTCGGGACCCACAGGGCAAAAGTCTCGAACCGTACGGCATTTCTTGTCGAGTCGATAATGGGTGAGCAGATCGTAAAGAATTACAACAGGATCGAGCTTAACGAAAAGACTTACGAAGAAGTGCATATGGCAAGCGTTAAGCAGTGGCTTAAGATCGTTTACCGCACAAGGCTTAATCACCCGATAGTTCAGGGCTTCTGGCATTTTGGGACTCTGGCCATCTACTGTGTGGCACTTTCCATGATACTTGGGGGTGACTCGCTCATCACAGCGGGAACGGTCATCACTTTTACAAGCTATATGAGCAACTTTTCCGGGCCTATCAGCCAGATAGCGTCCATCATCCAGGATCTGGCCCAGGTAAGCTCAAACCTTGAGCAGGTTTTCGATACCATCGATTATCCCGTGACCATAAAGGACAAGCCGGGTGCCGTAGAGCTTAAGAATGTGCGCGGGCGCGTGGATTTTGAAGATGTTACTTTTGCTTATGAGCCGGGAGTCAATATCCTTGAGCATTTTAACCTCAATGTTAAGCCCGGTGAGACCATAGCCTTAGTAGGGCCCACAGGTGCGGGAAAGACCACGGTCATCAATATGCTGACCAGATTCTACGATGTTTCGGAAGGTGCCGTGAAGATAGACGGTATCGATGTCCGGGATGTGACTTTGAAGTCGCTCCGTTTGGAAGTGGGCGTGCTGATGCAGGATCCTTTTATCTTCAAGGGCACGATAATCGATAATATCCGTTACGGAAAGCTTGATGCCACGGATGAGGAATGCATCGCTGCAGCAAAAAAGATCTACGGCGATAAGTTCATCGAGAAGTTCGACGGAGGGTACTATCACGAGCTGGAAGAGCGCGGTGAGGGCCTCTCTGCCGGCGAAAAGCAGCTGATAAGCTTTGCAAGGATCATCTTAAAGGATCCGTCGGTGGTGGTCCTGGATGAGGCTACAAGCGCCATTGATACGGAAACGGAGATGCTGATAAAGGAGATGCTGGATGTGCTCTTAAAGGACAGAACGGCCTTCATAGTGGCCCACAGGCTCTCTACCATCCGTAATGCGGACAGAATACTGTATATCAGTAACAAGAACATCGCTGAGCAGGGAACCCACGAAGAGCTCATGGCAAAGCGCGGTCTTTACTGGGAACTTGCAAGATAAAAAAATATGTTGACATATAGTCCCCCCTAGTATATACTTGCGGATAGTAGGGGGGACTATTTTTGTCGTGCGCCTAGCGGCGCACGTTTCTCCAAAATAAATATCAATGAACGGAGTATAGATATGACGCAGTTTATCGTAACAGGAATGACCTGTGCTGCGTGCCAGGCCAGAGTGGAAAAGGCAGTGGGAAAAGTTGCGGGAGTCGCTTCCGTCAGCGTTTCGCTCCTCACCAATTCCATGGGTGTCGAAGGTGATGCAAACCCCGCAGACATCATAAAAGCCGTGGAAAATGCAGGTTACGGGGCAAAACTGAAAAACGATCCGAAAGTTAAGGATGATAACACCCGGAGCGCTTCAAAACGGCTTGCCCAAGAGGAAGAGGCATTGAAAGACCTCGAGACGCCAAAACTTGTGCGAAGGCTTGTAAAGTCGGTGGGATTCCTTTTGATACTCATGTATCTGACCATGGGGCACAATATGCTCGGGCTACCGGTTTTGCCCTTCCTTGAGCATAATCACCTTGGGCTTGCCCTGACACAGCTGCTGCTTGCAGTGACGGTAATGTACATAAACAGGGCATTTTTCATTTCGGGATTTAAGTCGCTGTTTCACGGAAGCCCAAATATGGACGCGCTGGTGGCCCTCGGCTCCTCTGTGTCCTTTGGGTGGTCGCTGGCAGTCCTGTACAGGATGACCGTAATGATCACAAAGGGAACTCCGAATGCGGAGCTTATGGAACTTTATCATGACGGACTGTATTTTGAAGCCGCCGCCATGATCCCGGCCCTTATCACCGTCGGAAAGACTTTAGAGTCCCTGTCAAAAGGCAGGACAACGGATGCCTTAAAGAAACTGATGAAGATGGCACCAAAGACTGCCCTCGTTGAACGGGACGGAAAAGAAACAGAGGTCTCTGTCGACGAAGTCCGTGAGGGTGACATTTTTATCGTAAAGCCGGGCGGATCCATACCGGTGGATGGAACCATAATCGAGGGCGATACGGCCGTTGACGAATCAGCCCTTACCGGAGAGTCCGTTCCTGTGGATAAATCCGCGGGTGACGGCGTAAGTGCTGCGACTGTCAACGGATTCGGCGCCTTCAGGGCCAGGGCTCTTCGCGTGGGCGAGGATACCACCTTCTCACAGATCATAAAAATGGTGAGTGATGCGGCGGCCACAAAAGCGCCCATTGCAAGGATCGCAGATAAGGTTTCGGGAGTTTTTGTGCCGGCGGTCATTGCTGTGGCGGTCGTTGTTTTCATAGTCTGGATGCTGCTTGGAGCAGGGACTTCCTTTGCTCTTGAAAGGGCAATAAGCGTGCTTGTAATAAGCTGTCCCTGTGCTCTTGGACTTGCTACTCCCGTTGCTATCATGGTTGGCAACGGAATGGGAGCCAAAAACGGGATATTGTTTAAAACAAGCGAGGCGCTGGAATCTGCGGGAAAGGTGCAGATCGTAGCTCTTGACAAAACAGGCACCATAACTGCCGGAAAGCCCAAAGTTACGGATGTTGTCCCCGCAAAGGGCACATCCGAAACAGATCTTCTGAACTTCGCATATTTGCTGGAAGTAAGGAGCGAGCATCCGCTTGCAAGGGCCATCGTAGATTCGGTCGAGGTTCCGCCCTGTCCCACAGTGCCTGTTACTGAATGGAAGGCGCTCCCCGGCAGCGGGATATCGGCATCACAGGGTGGACAGCTCCTGTTTGCGGGCTCGGGAACGTTTATCCGTACCGTTTGTGCCGTGGACAGCGAAATGAAACAAAAGGAAAAGGAACTGTCACAGCAGGGAAAGACGCCCCTGTTCTTTGCAAGGGACGGTAAACTCCTTGGAATCATCGCAGTCGCGGACGTGATAAAAGAGGATTCCGCCCGGGCAGTCAAAGAGCTGCAGAACATGGGGCTTGAAGTAGTGATGCTTACCGGCGACAATGAAAGGACAGCAAAAGCCATAGGTAAACAGGCGGGAGTAGATAAAGTCTTTGCGGGAGTGCTTCCCGACGGCAAGGAAGCCGTGATCCGCGAGCTTAAAAAACGCGGCAAAGTAGCGATGGTAGGCGACGGGATAAATGATGCTCCGGCCCTTACCCGTGCGGATACAGGCATAGCCATCGGCGCAGGAGCGGATGTGGCTGTGGATTCTGCGGATGTGGTCCTTATGAACTCAAAGCTTACGGATGTTTCCGCCGCAATAAGGCTTAGCCGCGGAACACTTATGAATATATATGAGAATCTGTTCTGGGCATTTGCCTACAATGTGATCCTCATTCCAATGGCTGCAGGGCTGTTCCCCGGGATCAGGATGAACCCCATGTGGGGTGCGGCCGCCATGTCATTATCGAGTTTTACGGTCTGCATGAATGCGCTGCGCCTGAATCTTTTCAAGGTGCATGATGCAAGCCGCGACCGTAAGATAAAACGTCCCGCATTAAAGGATGCCGGATATATCAATATTAACGAAGAAAATACCAAGGAGGAAACAAAAATGGTAAAGACACTTAAGGTGGAAGGAATGATGTGCATGCATTGCGAGGCCAGAGTAAAGAAGGCCCTTGAGGCTGTGGAGGGCGTGGAAAGCGCTGTAGCCGATCACGAAGCTAAGACAGCTGTTGTAACACTTAGCGCGGATGTGGCGGATGATGTGCTGATCAAGGCCGTAGAAGACCAGGATTACAAAGTTCTCGGCGTTGAATGAGACCGGGTCCGATGCATATATCCGGGAGGGTTTCCATGGAACACAAACACAAAAAAACAGGCAGATCCGATGAGCAGAAAAAAGCCCTGATGAACCGCTTAAAGCGCCTTGAGGGACAGATACGGGGACTGGAAAAGATGATAGAGGAGGATGCTTACTGCAACGACATCCTCCAGCAGTCTATGTCCGCGGCGTCTGCCATAGATGGTTTTAACCAGGAGCTGTTGGGCCTCCACATGAAGGGCTGCGTTACGGAAGGTATAAAAAACGGCGATGAAGAGATAGTAGATGAGCTGCTCAAAACGATCCGCAAGCTCATGAAGTGATACCGGAAACAAAAAAATCCCTGCATCGCAGGGACCTTTGTTGTCGCGCGCAGCGCTTGTCCGTACGGAGCCGGTGGGATTCGAACCCACGAGCCCTTGCGGGCTACCTGATTTCGAGTCAGGGCCGTTATGACCACTTCGATACAGCTCCAACGTTCTTTAACGAACAAAGTGCATTGTAGCATATCGTAAAAAATAATACAATACCTTTTTTATTGTTTTTGAGCAACTTTCATTGACAATCCGGTATGACACTTAATATAATGAAGGCGTATTATGTGGAGGTCTTTTTTATGAAAAGAAGTGTTACGGAAAATTATTATGACAACTGCCCCAACTGCGGCGCGGTGATCCAGCCGGACTACAAGGTCTGCCCGTACTGCGGGACAACGACCATAAAAAGCCGCACGGTAAGCGAGGAAGAAGGGATCTCGCAGATCAATAATATCGGCACGCAGAATGTTTATTACTATAATGACGGGCAAAAGGAGCCGGAGGATTCAAGAAAGGTCGATATCGTTTCGGATGCGGATCCCGATAACGGCGGTATTGCAAATGCTGTTTTTCCTATGATCTTTTTGGTCATATGGGTCG
>JAEEGL010448234.1_pt1 | contig 16805 bp, 16 predicted proteins | sample 9134231 | NCBI WGS metagenome assembly JAEEGL01 (sample SAMN16246548, study PRJNA631951) | gut metagenome | biome: gut microbiome; feature: rumen; material: fiber-attached | host: Bos | place: Iran: Karaj | collected 2018-10
AACCTAACTGTAAAAACAACATAACTTATTCAGTATGAACAATATTCTTTCTGACCGGTTGAACAAGCTCTCTCCGGCTGCAACGCTGGCTGTTTGGCAGCGCAGCGGTGAGCTGAAGGCACAGGGCGTCGATGTAATCAACCTTTCCGTCGGCGAACCGGATTTCAATACTCCTGACCACATCAAAGAAGCCGCCAAGAAGGCCATCGACGACAACTGGTCGCGCTACTCTCCGGTTCCGGGTTATCCGGACCTGAAGAAGGCCATCAGCGACAAGCTGAAACGTGAAAACAACCTGGATTACAGCCCGGACGAGATTCTCACCTCCAACGGTGCAAAGCAGTGTGTCTGCAACGCCGTCCTGGCACTGGTCAACGCCGGTGACGAGGTGATTATCCCCGCTCCGTACTGGGTCAGCTACCCACAGATGGTGAAACTCGCCGAGGGTACCCCGGTATTCGTCGAGGCCAAGATCGAGGCTGACTTCAAGATTACCCCCGAGCAGCTCGAATCCGTCATCACCCCCAAGACCAAGATGCTGATTCTCTGCTCCCCGAGCAACCCGACCGGTTCCGTCTATTCTGCTAAGGAACTCGAGGGCCTGGCAGCGGTCATCAAGAAGCACGACAATCTCTTCGTCCTCGCCGACGAAATCTATGAGCACATCAACTATATCGGCAAGCACGCCTCCATTGCCTCCATCGAGGGCATGCGCGAGCGCACCATCATCATCAACGGTGTCTCCAAGGCTTACGCGATGACCGGCTGGCGTATCGGTTTCATGGCCGCTCCGCAGTGGATCATCAAGGGCTGCAACAAGCTTCAGGGCCAGTACACCAGCGGCCCGTGCTCCGTCAGCCAGAAAGCAGCCACCGTGGCATGGAATGCCGACCAGGCTTGCGTAGAAGAGATGCGCAAAGCTTTCCAGCGCCGTCGCGACCTGATCGTGCGGCTTGCCAAGGAGATCCCGGGCTTCGAGGTCAACGTACCGGAAGGTGCCTTCTACCTCTTCCCGAAGTGCTCCTCTTATTTTGGCAAGAAAGCGGGCGACCGCGTGATCAATACCTCCAGCGACCTGGCCATGTATCTGCTCGAAGAGGGCCACGTGGCTACGGTGGGCGGTGACGCATTCGGTTCCCCGGAGTGCATCCGCATGTCCTACGCTACCTCCGATGAAAACATCGTGGAGGCTATATCCCGTATCAAGGCTGCACTCGCAAAACTCAAATAAAGACTGCTATGAAAATCAGGAATTACGCCATCCTTCTGCTGGCCGGACTGATCCTGCTGACCGGTTGCAAGGGCAAGAAGAAAGAGATTTACGACAACATTCCGATTATCGAGAAGGCGCTGAACGACACGGCATCGGCCTTCTACGCTGATTTCGAGGCCTATCCGACCGACCTTAAAGAACTGCCGATCGGCGTGTTCGACAGCGGTACCGGCGGATTGACCGTGCTGGAGAAGATCCTTTCACTCGATGCGTTCCAGAACATTACCGGAGAGGAGAATCGCGACGGTATCCTGGACTTCGCCGGGGAACACTTCATCTACCTGGCCGACCAGGCCAACATGCCGTACGGCGTCTATGATGCCTGTGGCAAAGCGGATTACCTCCGCGAACTGGTCATCAAGGACGCGCTTTTCCTGATGGGGGACAAGTTCTACGAGAACCCCTTCCAGTTCCCGGCAGCGGGCGTAAAACCGCGGGTCAAGATCATGGTGATTGCCTGCAACACGGCAACCGCCTACGGCCTGAAATATGTGCAGTCCATGCTCGTGCAGAGCGGCACCGGCGTCAAGGTGATCGGCGTGATCAACGCTGGCGTCAAGGCTACGCTGGACCAGTTCAAGGATGAGACGGCGCCCTACGCAATCGGCGTTCTGGCCACGCAGGGCACTATCTCCTCGGGTGCCTACGAGCGCACCATCCGCGAGATGGTTTCGGAGCGCGGTATCAAACAGGAGATCGTCGTGGTCAACCAGAGCGGCTACGGATTTGCCGAGTCGGTGGACAGCGAGCCGGACTATGTGAATGTCTACCTGAAGACCCCGCGCGCTTCCTACCGCGGCCCGCGCTTCGGTGAGGCGGATGCCGACATCAAGAAGGAACTCCTCCCGGTCTACAACTTCGATATGACCCAGGGGCGCGTGCTGACTTCCGTCGGCGAAGATGGTCAGTATGCTGAATTCCAGCTGAATAACGCCATCAACTATGCGCGTTTCAATCTGGTTTCGCTGGTGGAGCGCCACCGTCAGAGCGGCAGCACGGTTCCCTTGAAGGCCGTGATTCTGGGCTGCACCCACTATCCGTTCCTGATCGAGACCCTGCAGCAGGTGATCGACGAACTGCGCAACTACACGGTGGACGGCCGCCACATCTACCGCCACCTGATTGCGGACAATTTCGCCTTCATCGATCCGGCCATCTACACCGCGATTGAGTGCTACCGCACGCTGCGCGAAGACGGCAACCTGGCCTTCCGAATCACCGAAATGGAGGTTGCGCCTTACATCTCGGTGCCGAACGGCGACCTGGATGCGAAGTACCTGACCGAGGACGGAAGCCTTACTTACGAATACAAATACGGCCGCGAGATCGGCACCGAAGAGATTACTACCAAGCCGGTACCGTTCTCCAAATCCAACATTGACGAGACCAACCTCAAGCGGATTGAAAAACTCCTGCCGTACTCCTATTCGCTCATCTATCCCACGATGTATTAATGTTTTGCGAAACCATTGCACCGGAAGCGATCGAGCCGCTTGAACTCATCTCCTTTCCGGGTCCGATTGAAGTCATAACGGAGGAGGGGCCGGCGCTGGATGCAGCGGTGGCGCACCTCAAAGAGCAGCGGATCATCGGGTTCGACACCGAGACGCGGCCGGTTTTCCAGCCGCACGTTCCGCGGAACCACACGGCGCTGCTGCAACTGGCCAGCGACACGCGGGCTTACCTCTTCCGTCTGAACTTCCTGGGGCTTCCGGCCTCTGTGGTGGATATTTTGAGCGATCCCTACATTACCAAGGTGGGGGCAGCGGTGCTGGACGATATCTACGGCCTCTGCCACTACCGCACGGTGCATCCGCAGCGCTTCATTGACCTGCAGAACTTTGCCTACCGCTACGGCGTGCGCGAAAAGAGCATCCGCAAGATGACGGCGATTGTCCTGGGGCGCAAGGTTTCCAAGGCGCAGCAGTGCTCCAACTGGGAGGCCGATCCGCTGACCGATGCGCAGCAACTCTACGCCGCCACCGATGCCTGGATTTGCGTCCAACTCTACAAAAAACTGTTGGGTTCGCCTTTCGTAAAACTCGAACATTTACCGGGAGATCCGGCGTTTTGATAGATGGCTGGAACAAAGATACTTCTGAAGAAGGGTCGCGACGAGTCGCTCCGCCGTTTCCACCCCTGGGTCTTCTCCGGGGCGGTGGCGCGCGTGGAGGGAGCCGAGCCCGCTGAGGGCGACGTGGTGGCCGTCTATTCCGCTGCGGGCGAATGCCTGGGCTGCGGCCATTACCAGGTGGGTTCCATCACGGTGCGCATGCTGGCCTTCGGGTCGCCGGCGCTGCTTCCCGATTTCTGGGAAGAACGCCTCCGCGCAGCGCTGGAAGCCCGCAAGGCATTCGGCCTGCACGGCTCCGCGGCGACCAACTGCTACCGGTTAGTGCACGGGGAGGGGGATGGTCTGCCGGGCCTCATCATTGATTATTATGCCGGCGTCTGCGTGTTGCAGGCCCATTCGGCCGGGATGTTCCGCTCCCGCGAGCGGATTGCCGCCGCGCTGCAAAAAGTATATGGCGAGCCGCTGCTGGCCGTCTACGACAAGAGTGCCGCAACGGCCCCCTTCAAAGCGGGACTGGAATTGGCTGACGGCTATCTCTGGCGCGCACCCGAACTGGAATCCGGCGCCGCCACGATGCCGGAATTTGTTTTGGAAAACGGCCACAAGTTCGCCGTGGACTGGGAGAATGGCCAAAAGACCGGTTTCTTCCTGGACCAGCGGGAGAACCGCGCGCTGGTGGAGCGCTACGCCAAGGGCCGCCGTGTGCTGAACCTCTTCTGCTACACGGGCGGATTCTCCATCTATGCCCTCGCGGGCGGCGCGCTCAGCGTGGATTCGGTGGACAGTTCGGCGCGGGCCATGGAGATGACGGACCGCAACGTGGCGCTCCTGCAGGCCGATGCCGAAAAAGCGCCGCTGGCGCCCCACACCTCGCACTGCTGCGATGCGCTGGATTTCCTGCACGGCGCCCCGGAAGGCCAGTACGACCTGATGATTGTGGATCCGCCGGCCTTCGCCAAGCACCGCGGTGCCATTCCCAATGCCCTGCGAGCTTACCGCCGGCTCAACGCAGATGCCATCGCCAAGGTGGCTCCGGGGGGATTCGTATTTACCTTCAGCTGCTCCCAGGCGGTTGACAAACAGGCTTTTACGCTGGCCGTCTTTTCAGCCGCCGCAGAGACCGGCCGCCGCGTCAAGATTCTCTCGCGACTTGGTCAGCCGGCCGACCACGCCATCAATATCTATCACCCCGAAGGCGAATACCTGAAGGGGCTCCTGCTCTATGTTGAATAACCCCTTCTGCTATGTCCCTACGGAGGAGATAGCAGCGGCGGCCCGTGCACTCGCGGCGCGCATCGCTGCTACGCCCGCGCTGCACACCCTCTTTGCGGAGGGAAAAATGCTGGGCGTCCTGCAGGTGGAAAAGCCCGACGGCGGGCAAGAATTCCTCTATGCCTTCTCCGGCCGGGTGGGGGAGAAAAGCCTCATTGAAGGGTTTGTGCCGCCGATTTTCGATTACGATCCGGCCCGGATCGTGGCCGCCTCGCCGGAAGAATCGCAGCGGCTCCAGCGCTGGCTCTTTGAGCAGTACCGGGTGCGCAACGGCAAAGGGGAGAGGCGCTCCATTTATGAGATCTTCACAGACCACGGCTTGGTGCCGCCCGGGGGAACTGGCGACTGCGCCGCGCCCAAACTGCTTCAGTATGCGTTTATAAACGGATATAAACCCTTGGCAATCGGGGAATTCTGGTACGGAAAGCCGCCGCAGAAAGAGGTGCGCCGCGCGGGCTGTTTCTATCCCGCCTGCACCGGCAAGTGCGGCCCGCTGCTGGGCTATATGTTGCAGGGGGTGGAGGTGGAACCCAATCCGCTCGAGAGTGACGCCCTCTGGCAGCTGGATCGCCCCGTGATCCGCTACGAAGACGAGACCCTCCTGGTGGTGGAAAAACCGGCCGGGATGCTGGCCGTCCCGGGACGCACCCCGCGCCTCTCGCTGGCCGGCTGGCTGGAGCAGGCTTGCGGTTGCCCCGTCTATCCCTGCCATCGGCTGGATATGGATACCTCGGGGTTGATGGTTTTTGCCAAGGGCGTAGAGGCGCAAACCGCACTGCAGCAGCAGTTTGAGAAACGTCAAGTGGCCAAGGCCTACCTGGCCCGGCTGGTACCCGGCCGCTCGATCGAACCCGCGAGCGGCACGATTTCTCTGCCACTGATGCCGGACTATTACGACCGCCCGCGCCAGATTGTGGATCCGCTTAACGGAAAACCCTCCGTGACCGGCTATGAACTGCTCCGGGAAGATCCGGACGGGACGGCGCTGGTACGGCTGGTTCCGCACACCGGACGCACCCATCAGCTCCGGGTGCACTGCGCCCATGAATCCGGGCTGGCCCGCCCCATCGTGGGGGACCGCCTTTACGGCGGAATAAAAGCCGGCGCGAATCTCTCCGGCCGGCTTATGCTGCATGCGGCGTATCTATCATTCCGTCATCCTCAAAGCGCCGCGCGGATGACGTTCCGTTCTGAGCCTGCGTTATAACTCTTCAAACTGCACGTCGTGCTTGGGCTCGTGGGTGGTCTCCGTCACGGGGCAGCGCTCGCGGATATAATTCACCACCTCCTGCAGGCCGTCGGCGAATTTGTCGAAATCTTCTTTATAGAGGAAAATCTTGTGCTTGTCGTAGACGTAACGGCCGTCATGCTCAATACGACGCTTGCTCTCGGTGATCGTCAGGTAATAGTCGTTGCCCTTGGTAGCCTTGACGTCAAAGAAATAAGTCCGTTTACCGGCTCTTACCGGTTTGGAATAGACATCGTCCCCACCATGCTCAATCTGAGCGTTGTTGTCATAATCTTCAAAATACATTTCTCTCAACTTTTTTTAATTTTCTATCACAAAGATAAATTTTTATTCGAATACAAAGGTTATCTTTGCAAAAGATTTTCAAAAATTGATATGCTGAACCGTCGTTTGATTCGGATCAAGGTCTTCAAGGCACTCTTCGCCTTTGAGAATTCCGGCTCGGATTCTGCCGCAACGGCTGCCGACATGCTGGCGCGCTCCTGTGAAAAGACCCTCGAACTCTATTGTTTTTTGCTCAATATCTCCGGATCGCTGGTCGCTCTGGCTCAGGAGAAGATTGATGCCGGCCTCCACAAATTCCACCCGAGTGAGGAGGAGGCGCACCCCAATTACCGGTTCGTGAACAACCGTTTCGCCAAACTGATAGACGACGATCCCGAGTTCGGCCGTTTCTGCCAGAAACACAAGCTTTCCTGGAATGAGTACGACGTCTTCGTGAAGAAACTCTTCGCCTCGATCACCGCGTCCGATTATTATAAGGAATATATGGCGGCTGACGAGGATTCCTTTGAAGCAGACTGCCAGCTCTTCGCGCGCATCTACGAAGAGGAGTTTGAAGACAACGAACTGCTCGATTCCATCTTTGAAGATATCTCCCTCAAGCGTCCCTGGAAGGAGGGTTTGGATGACTGGTCGGATGAACTGGCCTTTGTGCTGAATGTCATCATCTCCGATCTTCCGGCCATTGCCCGCAAGAAGGCGCTCATCCAGCAGAAGGTCTTCAAGAATGAGGACGACAGCCTCTTTGCCCAGACCCTCTTGCAGGAATCTATCGCCGGTTATGCCGAGTACAGCGCGCTGATCTCCGAAAACCTTTCCAACTGGGATCCGGACCGTCTGGTTTCCACTGACATCGCCCTCATCGTGATGGGTTTGGCGGAGGCCGTCTCGTTCCCGACCATCCCGGTGAAGGTGACCATCAACGAATATGTGGAGATCGCCAAATATTACAGCACCCCCAACAGCCGCATCTTCGTGAACGGCATGCTGGACAAACTCATTCGCGCCAAGGTGGAATCGGGTGAGATCGTGAAGGTGGACCGCGGCTTGCGTGAGTCGTAAATAAACGTTTAGATTACGAATAAATACCAAATAATTAGCTAATTATGAATTTTTTGACATTTTTCCTCCAGGCCGCTGAAGGCGCTGCAGCCGCTCCCCAGCAGAAGGGTGGTGGCCTCTCTTTCATTCTGATGCTTGTTCTGATCTTCGTGGTGATGTGGCTCTTCATGATCCGCCCGCAGCAGAAAAAACAGAAGGAGATGAACAAGTTCCGCGACAACCTCAAGAAGGGCGACAAGGTCGTCACCGTGGGCGGTATCTATGGCACTGTCTCCGAGGTCAAAGGTAGCCGCGTGGCACTGGACATCGACAAGAACGTCACCATTACGGTGGACAAGGCTTCGCTCGTGAAGGATTATTCCGACGCGCAGCAGAACGCATAAATGGCGGAAAAGCCGCATAGCCGTACCGGCAGCAGTCTTTCGAGGGGGAACATCATCCTGTTGATGCTCTCCTTCCTGCTTGCTTTTGTGACCTGGCTGGCCCACAACCTGACGCAGGACTACATGGTTTACCTGCAGTACCGCGTCAGGGTGACCACCAACCTGGAGGGATACGCCCCGCAGGCGGTCTCGGAAGAGGAGCTGGTGCTGGGCGGTCAGGCGGCGGGTTTTTATATCCTGGGCCGGCGCGATGGCCGCGGGAAGGAGTTGGAGATTCGCGCGGATGCCCGTTTCTTTGAGGCGGATCCCTCGCGGCCGAACACCTTCCTGCTGGATTTGTCCAAGTTCCGCGACCAGCTGGATGATGCCGTGGGGACGTCATTCGACGTGAACTATATCCCCGCCACGCCGCTCTCCTTTGAGTTCGTGCCGCAGTCGTACAAGAAGGTGCCGGTGGTCTCGCGCCTCACGGTGGCCTGCAAGCCGCAGTACATGGAGACGGCCCCGCTGGAGCTGACGCCCGATTCGGCGTTGGTTTATGGCAACTCGGCTGAACTCGAGGCTGTTACGGCCGTTACGACGCAGTCCAAAGAGCTTTCCCGCGTGGATAAATCCCTGCGTGGGTATGTGCCGCTCGAGGTCTCGCGCGGACTGCGGGTGGAGCCCGCTTCGGTGGCTTACTCGGCCTCGGTGGCCCGCTATGTGGAGCACCGCTTCACGGTAGATCTCTCCACGGTCAATGTGCCATTTGACAAGCAGTTGATCCTCCTGCCCTCCAAACTGGAGGTGACCTGCCGGATTCCTTTCGGGGCCGAGATCGCCCCGCTGCGGGCCAGCGGCGCCTTTGTGGTGGACTACAACGACTTCCTGGGCTCGCGCAGTGCACTGGTTGCCCCCAAGCCGGATGGCTCGATTGCCCGTACGCTCTTCTATTACTCCTGCGAACCTCGCTTCGTGGAGTGCATTCTCTCCGACAACCGTACCGAGTGATGAAGGTATTGCTTTGCACCGGCGGAATTGGAAGCGGCAAGTCCTTCGTCGTCAGCATCCTGCAGGCGATGGGCTGCCCAGCTTACGACTGTGACGCCCGCGCCAAGGCCCTCTATGACGAGGATCCCGCGCTGTTGCAGGAGGTGGTTGCGCTGACGGGGAGGGAGGTGCTGACCCCGGAAAGACGGCTGGACCGCAAGAGGCTTGCCGCCCGGCTCTTTGCAGAGCCCAAACTGAAGGAACAGATCGAGGCGTTGGTGCATCCGGCGGTGATCCGGGACTTCGAACCCTGGAAGGCGGCGCAAGAGGCGCTGGCGCTGGAGAGTTCTGCTCAGCAGGCACCCTTCGCGGTGCTGGAATCCGCTATCCTGCTGGAGCATCCGCAGTACCGGCCACTTTACGACAAAGTGCTGGTAGTAAGTGCGCCGGAGGAGCTTCGCGTGCAGCGCGTAATGATGCGCGACGGCGTCTCCCGCGAGGCGGTCCTGCAACGGATGGCTTCGCAGTGGCGGGAAGAACAGCGGCGTGCGGCCGCCGATTTTATTGTTGAAAACGATGGGGAGCGAGCTTTGCTCCCGCAAATTGATAGTTTATGGAAAAGACTGATTTAAAGAAAATTGTTTCCGTTTCCGGAGAGCATGGCCTCTTCCGGTATCTGGCTCATGGGAAGGCCGGAATGATTGTTGAGGCGCTCGAGGGCGGCAAACGTACCACGCTCGGTGCCCACGCCCGCGTCTCCGCGCTGGGCGATATCTCCATCTTCACGCTGGAAGAGGAACTCCCGCTGAAGGAGGTCTTCCGCAAGATGGCCTCTGAACTCGCTAATGGCGAGGCTCCTTCCCAGAAATCCGACCCCGCCGCAATCCGCGCCTTCTTTGACAAGGTGGTTCCGGACTACGACGGCGACCGCTTCTATGTCTCGCACATGAAGAAGGTCCTCGAGTGGTACAACTGCCTGAGGCAGTTCGCTTCGCTGGACTTCGAGGACGACGAGGAAGAGGCAAAAGAGGAGTCGAAATAAGCGTGACTAAACGTTTATAAACGTATAAAAACGGATCCGTCGATGCCCAAAGTACAACTCATAACGATGGGTTGCTCGAAGAACCGGGTGGACTCCGAGCACCTGCTGCAGCAGATGGTTGCGGCCGGGTGGAGCGTTTCGCCTGAAGGAGAGGACCTTGCATCGGCCGGCGTGGATGCTGTCCTGATCAATACCTGCGGTTTTATCGGGGATGCCAAGGAAGAATCCATCGGAATGATTCTCCAGGCGGCGCAGGCCAAGAAAGAGGGATGGATTCGTCGCCTCTTCGTCTTCGGATGCCTATCCCAGCGCTACGCGGCCGAATTGCCCGGCCTCCTGCCGGAGGTCGACGGCTTCTTCGGCGCCGCCGACCACGCCGCGATTCTCGCGGCCCTCGGCCTCCCGCTCCGCGCCGAGCTCGCCACCCGCCGTCTCCTCACCACCCCCAGCCACTACGCCTACCTCAAAATCGCCGAAGGGTGCGACCGCCGCTGCTCCTACTGCGCCATTCCGCTCATTCGCGGCCCGCACTTGTCGGTGCCGATGGAACAGCTTGAAGATGAGGCCCGTTCACTGGCCGCTGCCGGTGTCAAGGAGCTGATCGTGATTGCCCAGGACACCACCTGGTACGGCCTCGACCTCTATGGCAAACGGATGCTCGCACCGCTGCTGGAACGGCTCGCCGCCATCCGCGGCATCGAGTGGATCCGGCTGCACTACTCCTATCCGGACGGTTTTCCGGAGGAGGTGCTCGATCTGATGGCCAGCGAGCCCAAACTCTGCAAGTATCTGGACATTCCGTTGCAGCACATCGCCGATCCGGTGCTCACCGCTATGCGGCGCTCCACCACCGGCCGTGAGATCCGCGCGCTACTGGAAAAGATTCGCGCCAAGGTGCCGGGCGTCGTGCTCCGCACCACCCTGATGGTGGGTCACCCCGGTGAAACGGAGGAGGCATTCAACGAATTGCTGGAATTCGTTAAAGATGCTCGCTTTGAGCGTCTTGGCGCCTTTCAGTATTCGGAAGAAGAGGGGACCTGGGGTGCTGCACACCTCAAAGATGAGATCCCGCCGAAGCTCAAGCAGGAACGCTACGACCGCTTGATGGAGGTCCAGAGCGGCATCTCCGCCGCCTTCAACACATCCCGCATCGGAACCACCGCCCGCGTGCTCTTTGACAGCGCCTCCGACGGCGTTCTGACAGGCCGCTCCCAGTGGGAATCCCCCGAGGTGGACGGCGAAATTCTGGTGAGCGAAGCATCATTCCGCAACAAAGGGTTGCAATCCTCACAAATTATCGGTACATTCGCAGAATGTAAGATTACGGCAGCCGGGGAGTACGACCTGCTCGGCGAGCCGTTATAAAAACAAGATTATGAAACTTCTGGAAGGAAAAGTCGCCCTCATTACCGGCGCTGCCCGCGGAATCGGCAAGAGCATTGCCCTGGCCATGGCAGCCGAGGGGGCCCATATTGCATTCACCGACTTGGTGATTGACGAGGTGGCGGAGGATACCCGCAAAGAGATTGAGGCCCTGGGCGTACAGGCCCTGGCCATCGCCTCCAATGCCGCCAAATTTGAAGAGGCACATGAGGCTGTAGATCAGATTATTGCCAAGTTCGGCCGCATCGATATCCTGGTCAACAACGCCGGCATCACGCGTGACGGCCTGCTGGTCCGCATGACCGAGGCGCAGTGGGATGCCGTCCTCACGGTCAACCTCAAGAGTGCCTTCAACTTCATCCACGCCGTTACCCCTGGCATGATGAAGCAGCGCGGCGGTTCCATCATCAACATCAGCAGCGTGGTGGGTGTCCACGGCAACGGCGGACAGTGCAACTACGCCGCTTCCAAGGCCGGCATGATCGGTCTGGCCAAGAGCATCGGCAAGGAGCTCGGCCCGCGCGGCGTGCGCGCCAACGTGGTGGCTCCCGGCTTCATTCTCACCGAGATGACCGCCCAGATGCCGCCCGAGACCCTGAAGGCCTGGGAAGCCGGAATTCCGCTGCGTCGCGGCGGCTCGCCGGAAGAGGTGGCCAAGGTGTGCGTCTTCCTGGCCTCCGACCTGGCATCGTATGTTTCCGGTCAGGTGATACAAGTTGATGGCGGAATGGCTATGTAACTTGGTTTTTTATTGCTAACTTTGCATGTTATGAAACTCATAAGCAAGTTCAAATGGATGCTGCTCCTCGCGATAGGAGCCTTTGCCGTATCCTGCACATCCTCCAAGGAAATCCTTTATTTCCAGGATATTGACCAGACTCAAATGAAGAAGATCGAGGAACAGTACGAGCCGGTAATCATGAAAGATGACAAGTTGCAGATTCTGATTTCCGGTCCGGACAAGTCGGTCGTCACGCCGTATAACTTCACACTGAGTGACAATCTCTACGGTAGTGCCGGCTCCCAGTCCGGCGTGCCCTATCTGGTTGACTCCGACGGTTGCATCGATATGCCCGGCCTCGGCCGCCTGAAAGTGGAGGGAATGCGCCGCGTGGATTTGGTGAACAAGATTACCGACATGCTGCGTGATGGTGGTCTCATCAAGGACCCGGTGGTTTCCGTCTCCTTCATGAACTACAAAGTCACCGTGCTGGGTGAGGTCCGCAATCCGGGCACCTACGTGATGGACAGCGAGCGCAATACCATCCTCCAGGCTCTCGGTAAGGCAGGCGACCTGCTGTTGACCGCCAAGCGTGACGACATCATCCTGATCCGCGACGTGGACGGCAAGCAGACCCACATCAAAATCGACTTGACCAAGAGCGATATTTTGAATTCGCCCTACTTCTATTTGCATCAGAACGATGTGATTTACGTGCCGCAGAGCGCTACCCGCGTGATGCAGGGGACGGCAGCCCTTTCGCTGTGGTCCACGGTGCTCTCCTCCATAACCACGCTCATAACGATAATCACATTCTTCATAAGAGTGACCCCTTCAAACGGTTAGTTTATGGACAGTAACGACAAAGGATTCCGTACGCAGTCCGGCACTGAACAGGAATCGAATAATCAGTTTGATATCAAGAGCATCCTCAACGTGGTCTGGGGCATGCGCTGGTGGATTGTACTGTCGGTCTTCATCGCGCTGGTAATCGGCTTCTGCTACATCAAGAGCACCCGTACCAAGTACACGGCCGGCAACACCATCATGGTCGTGAACCGAGACAACCTGGGTTCCGCGGAGACTGCGGTTCTCAAGGATATCACCGGTATCACCAAGAATAGCAAGGCCGACAACGAGATGGCCATCCTCCGCTCCCGCACGCTGATGCAGCGGGTGGTGGAACAGCTGGGCCTGAACTACAACTACAGCCGTCACCGCGCCGTCAAGTCCATTCTCTTTGACCTGAATGCTGCACCTTTCACGGTTGTCTTTGACGGAGAAGAAAACCATCCCAATCCGGTTACGGCAACCCTGGCTTTTGTTCCGCTGGACAGCCTGCATTTCCGCCTGAAAGCCATTAAACTGGTGCATGGTGAATATCCGTTCGAGGACAAGGATTATGAGTTCGGCGAGGAGATTCCCCTCTGGGAACACAACTTCGCCATCCGGCCCACCGGCGTCTCCCGCATTGAATATGGCCGCAAATACTTTGCTTCGATGACCACGTCGCTCAATGCGGCGAAGGGAATGCAGAAGAAATTGACGGTGGCCACCGTGGGCGGCAAGAGCTACCAGCAGCCGGATGTCATCAGCCTGAGCTATGTGGACGTGCTCCCGCAGCGCTGCGAGGCCATTCTGGATGCACTGGTTTTCCAGTACAATGAGGATGCCCGTTCGTTCCGTAACAAATCTACGACCAATACCATCAAGTTTCTGGATGAACGTCTGGAGTCCATCTCCAAGGAACTCAGCCAGATCGAGGGGCAGTACCAGCGTTACCGCCGTTCCAATACGGTGGTCAACGTGGATGCACAGTCCAGCCTGACCCTCAACACGGACCAGCAGTATGAGGCGCAGCTCAACGAGGTGAACCTGCAGATCGAACTGCTCGGCATCATCCGCGATTATATCGAGCACATGAACAACGCGCGCAGCGTGATTCCCGCCAACATCGGTATCGCCGACACGGGGCTGAACGCCACCATCAACCAGTACAACACGCTGGTCATGGAGCGCAACCGTATGGCGGCAAGCTCCAGCGAGTCCAACCCGCTGGTCATCTCGGCCGATTCCCAGATCAACGAACTGCTTGTCAGCATCCGCGCTTCCGTGAAGAACCTCGAGAAGTCCTACGGCATGCAGAAGAGCAACATCCAGCGCAAGTTGCAGGAGGGTAAGCGCCGCATCTCCAACATTCCGGAGCAGCAGCTGGCGCTCTCCACCTTCGAGCGTCAGCAGCAGATCAAGGAACCGCTCTACATCCTGCTCCAGCAGAAGAAGGAAGAGGCCATGATTGCCCTCTACTCCGTCTCCGACCAGTGCAAGATCGTGGATCCGGCGGATCATACCGCTTATCCGAGCGCCCCGAACAAAAAGATGATCATGCTTCTGATGTTCCTTCTGGGCTTTATCATTCCGCCGGGCTGGTTCTATCTGAAGCAGGCACTGCGCGTCTCGGTAGATGGCAAGACCGATATCACCACGCGTACGTCGCTGCCGGTAATCGCCTCCATTCCGCTCACCAAGAAGGCTGACGAACTCATCCGTCCTGCCGGTCGTGATCCGCATGAAGAGGCCATCCGCGTGCTCCGCTCCAACTTCCGCTACTATCCGTACCGCGTTTACCAGGTGCTCTCCAGCTCGCCGGGTGAAGGTAAGACCTATATCTCCGCCAACATCGCCGCTTCGCTGGCCCACGCTGGCAAGAAGGTGCTGCTGGTCGGTGTCGACCTTCGCAAGCCTCGTCTGGGCCAGATGTTCGGCATCAAGGAGCATACCCACGGTGTGGTTTCGTACCTGATTCGTCGCACCGATGAGATTGAACCGCTGATTCACCACGATATGTCCGGCGTCTCTGGTCTCGATGTGATTTTCGCAGGCAGCGTTCCGCCGAACCCCTCCGAGTTGATTGAGACCGAGCGCATGAAAGAGTTCATCGAGCATGTCAAGCAGCTGCCGTACGATTACATCCTTTTCGACAGCTCGCCGTACCTGCCGGTGGCTGACTCCGTAGTCATCAACTCCTATGTGGATGCCAACCTGCTGGTGGTCCGCTCCGGCGTCACCGCCCTCAAGTTTGTCTCCGAATTGGATTCCATCGTGGCCAACGGCAAACTCAAGAATGTGGCCATCGTGCTCAATGGTATCGATATGACCTCCCATACCTACGGTTACTCCAACGGCTACGGCTATGGCCACTATGGCTATGGCGGTTACGGTGGCCGCGGTACCTATGGTTATGGTTACGGCTACGGTTACGGCTTCGACGAGGCCAAGCTGAGCAAGAAGATGGCGCCCGATACCCTCAAGGAGCGCATCCTCTTCTGGAAACGCAAGAAGAGTGAAAAGATCAATCCTGAACACAGATCCTCATCTTCCTCATAGCCTCGAGCGATGTTCCGCATTTTCGCCAATAAGAATCGTTATTCATTTGCGGACATCGGACTCCGCTGTGATGTCCACTCCCATATTCTCCCCGGTGTCGACGACGGCGCCGGGGAGTTTTCGGACTCTCTGGCCATCCTGCAGGCGATGCACGCAGCAGGGGTGGAGCGCTTCATTCTGACACCCCACGTCTCCGGCGGCCTATTCCCCAACAAGGCTTCCGAACTGCGCCTGCGGTTCGATCATCTGGTCTCTACGCTGCCGGAAGAGCTGGGTTCGCAGATTACGCTTCATCTGGCTTCGGAGTATATGATCGACGAGTTCTTTGACGAGCAGACGGATCTGCTCTACTACAACAACCGTCATATTCTGGTGGAGATGTCCTATGGCGTACGGAGCCTTAATCTGCTGGAAACCGTCTTCCGACTGGTTCAGGAGGGCTTTACGCCGGTGCTGGCCCATCCGGAGCGCTATATCTTCTATTATGGCGGCCGCCGCGGACCGCGGAATGTAGAGGAGCTGGAGCAGCTACAGGAGATGGGCTGCAAGTTTCAGCTGAACATCCAGTCGCTCTCCGGCGCCTATGGGCCGGATTCCCTGGTGAATCTGAAGTATTTCCTGGATCACGGCTGGTACTCCTACCTGGCCAGCGACATTCACGCTGCCCGCCAGATGGCACGCTATACGGATTTCCAGGTCTCGCCCGCGCAGTTCGAGAAAGTCCGCGAATTAGCTAAAAACAACGAAGAATTATTCGGTTGCGACGCATAGGCGGACATGTCGCTTGCGTAGCGAGGACTTTTTTGTCCGAGCGCAGCAAGACGACTGACGCCAAGGAGCAACCGTTATAGTTTGAATGTATCTTTCAGGCCGGTGACTTTGTTGTAGCCGCCGTTCTTGCTGTCTTTGAAGAAGTAGCCCAAACGCTCGAACTGGACGGCGATGCCGCTCATGTCTTTGAGCAGGTCGGGTTCGGCGTAGCAGTTTTCCTTGACGACCAGGGATTCGGGGTTGAGGTACTCCTTGTAGTCCACGCCCTCGGGCAGTTCACCCATCTTTTCTTCGGTGAAGAGGCGGTCGAAGAGGTTGACCGTGATCTTCTCGCTGTGGGTAGCGGAAGCCCAGTGGATGGTGCCCTTGACCGAACGCCACTCGCCGGCGCCCGGCTTGCTCGTAGGGTCGTAGGTGCAGTGGATCTCGGTAATCCGGCCCTCGGCGTCTTTCTGGTAGCTGACGCACTTGACAATATAGGTGTACTTCAGGCGAACCTCGCCGTCGGGTTTCAGACGGAAGTATTTCTTGGGAGCCTCCTCCATGAAGTCGGCGCGCTCGATATACATCTCCTTGGTGAAGGGAACTCGGCGGAATGGTCCGTCGGGTGCCTCGGGGTTGAGCGGAGCGTTGAACCACTCTACCTCGCCCTCTTTCCAGTTGTCAATCACCAACTTGACGGGATCGATCACCGCCATGTAGCGGTTCGCGCGGCGGTTCAGGTCGTCACGCACGCACCACTCGAGCAGGGAGAGGTCGATGATATTGTCGCGCTTGGCCACGCCAACCGTCTCGGCAAAGGCACGGATGCTCTCCGGCGTGTAGCCGCGGCGGCGCAGGCCGCAGATGGTAGGCATGCGCGGGTCGTCCCAGCCATCCACATAGCCGTTCTTCACCAGTTCCAGCATCTTGCGCTTGCTCATCACCGTGTGGGTGA
>JAEEGL016692693.1_pt1 | contig 16804 bp, 14 predicted proteins | sample 9134231 | NCBI WGS metagenome assembly JAEEGL01 (sample SAMN16246548, study PRJNA631951) | gut metagenome | biome: gut microbiome; feature: rumen; material: fiber-attached | host: Bos | place: Iran: Karaj | collected 2018-10
AAATGTCATAGTCGTCCTTCTGGGTGGGCGTGACGTTTGCTTCAATCATGCTGCCGCAATTGGGACATATTCCGTTGTCGTTGAGTCTGCCGCCGCAGTTTGAGCAATAACTCATTTATATTACCTCTTTCTTTTGGAGCCTGTTCAATATTTTTTTCGCCTCGGAACATACGACGGACAGGCTATAATATTACACTGGAATATTTTAACACATAAAACCAGAAAAGTAAATAGTTTTAATAAAATTCACTAAACATTCTTCATTTTACACATAGATATTTGTTATTTCTATAAAAGAGATGTAAATTCGCATATTATTGCGTTGGAAACCAGCATGCCTTTTCGCGTCAGCCTTATTCCGGATTCATCACATACGCAATATGAATTCATCATTGAGGAAGAAGCTTTTCTCCGCATGGCTTCCGGAATGCCGATGCCGAATCTCTCTCTCATGCCGCTTTCCGTGAGCCCCTCGGACAGCCGGAGCCTCAGCATGACATATTCCTCCGGAGTGCCGCCCTCACCGTCGTCGTGCGGCTGTGCGCCGGAAAGGTAGCCCTCAAGGCTTCGGTCGTAATAGTAGCGTCTCCCGTCGAGAAATCCGTGCGCCGAGGGACCTATGCCGACGTATTCTTCGCAGTTCCAGTATTTCAGATTGTGCCGGCTCTCATATCCCTTTTTGGCAGCGTTGGATATCTCATACTGATTGTATCCCGCCTTTTCCAGCGTGTCGAAGGTCTGGGCGTACATATCGGCAAGTTCGTCCTCGCCGGCTGTCTGAAGCGCGTAACGTATGCGGAAAAACGGCGTGTTTTCCTCTATCTTTAGCATGTAAGCCGAAATGTGCGCGGGCGACGCTTTTTCTATGAAGCGCAGGGATTCGTTTAGCGAATCGGCTGTCTGAAACGGAATTCCGAGCATCAGGTCGAGCGAGATATTCTCTATGCCAGCGCCGGTCGCTCTTTCCATTGCCCTGAGAACGTCGTCGGGCGAATGCCGTCTGCCTATGGCGGAAAGCTCCCGCCTGAGCGACGTCTGCATTCCTAAGGAAAGACGGTTGATTCCCGATGAAGAGCATCGCTCCAGAAAATCCCCGAGGTCGGAAGCGGGATTTGCCTCCACTGTTATTTCCGCGCCGTCCGCGATATTCACGCTCTTCCCAAGAGCCTCCATGATTCGGGCGACGCGCTCTCCGCCGAGAAGCGACGGGGTTCCGCCGCCGAAATACACTGTGTCGGCGGCAAGCTTTTTTTCATGAAGCGCGGATATTCTCCTCAGTGTTTCAGCCGTGTACCTGTCGAGCAGCTCTTCCCTTACCGTTACCGAGTAAAAATCACAGTAGGGACATTTGTACCGGCAGAATGGAACGTGGATATAAATTCCGATGTTTTTCAAGAGAATCAGACCCCCGGCGATTTTCTTCTGGCGAGGTAGTTTTCAAGTATAATTACCGCCGACACAGCGTCTACGACAGCCTTGCGCTTTTTGCCGCGCGTGTTGGTGGCGTTGAGGAAGACGTGCGCTTCCATTGTGGTGCAGCGCTCGTCGAGCATATCCACAGGTATCCCGCAGGCTTCACGCAGGTCTCCGGCGAAGCGACGCGCATTCATCGCGCTCTCGCCCTCCGAGCCGTCCATGTTGACCGGCAGTCCCACGACTATAAGCTCCGCCTTTTTTTCGGCAGCGAGCGCCGCGACTTTTGCCACGAGGTTGGGAACGTATTTTTCGTTTATCACCGTAACGGGCGAAGCGAGCATTTCATTTGGGTCGCATACGGCTATTCCGGTGCGCGCCCGTCCGAAATCCACCGACATTATTACCATAGCTCCACCTGTCCCACAAGCTCTGAGATATTTTCAATGCCGTTTTCGGCGAGGTAGCTGTCCATTCCGTCGATTATTTTAAGCGGCGCGTAGGGGTCTGTGAACATCGCCGTTCCCACCTGAATCGCCGACGCGCCTGCGAGCGTCATTTCTATCGCGTCCTTCCAGCCGCATATGCCGCCGAGACCTATCACCGGAATCTTTACGGCGTTATAGACCTCGTTTACCATTCTTACGGCAATCGGAAATACCGCCGCGCCCGACATGCCGCCCTTGTTGTTACGCAGTATGGGTCTGCGTGTGCGAATGTCTATCCTCATGCCGAGAAGCGTGTTGATGAGCGAAACGGCGTCCGCTCCGGCTGCTTCAACAGCCATGGCGATATCGGAAATGCTCGTCACATTGGGCGAGAGCTTGACTATCAGGGGCTTGTTCGGGCAGTGTTTCCTGACAAGGGCGGTAATATTCTCCGCTCCGGCGCAGGAAGTACCGAATGCCGCGCCTCCTGCCTTGACGTTGGGACAGGAGATGTTCAGCTCCACCATGTCAACGTCGGACGCGCTGATTTTTTCGGCTATTGCCGCGTAGTCCTCCTCGGTCGCTCCGGCGATATTGGCTATTACCACAATGTCCTGCTGACGCAGCCACGGCAGATCCTCGCTGATAAAATGATCTACCCCGGGATTCTGCAGCCCGACGGAATTGAGTATGCCGCTCGGAGTCTCTGCTATACGAGGCGGAGGATTGCCCGCCTTTTCGCGTATAGTCATGCCTTTTGAGGAAATGCCGCCGAGCTTTGATATCGGATAGAATTCGTTGTATTCCCTGCCGAAGCCGTATGTTCCGGAAGCTGCTATGACGGGGTTCTTGAATTCCACCCCGCAGATATTAACATTAAGTCTGCTCATTCCCAGATTACCTCCCTGCTGTCGAATACGGGTCCGTTTTTGCATACGTGCAGATATTTCTCTCCGCCGTCGGGCGTTCTTGTTTTGCAGGCGCATACCAGACACGCGCCCACGCCGCAGCCCATTCTTTCCTCAAGCGAAACCATGCATTTTATTCCGCGCTTTTCAGCCTCCGCCGCGGTGAGCTTCAACATCGGCTTTGGACCGCAGGCGTATACCGCGTCGCAGGGAGACTCGTCCAGCCTTTGGGCGAGAAGCTGCGTCACGAATCCGTGGTGACCCAGCGAGCCGTCGTCCGTGGCGATACGCACGTCTGCGCCGTTCCCGCGGAATTCATCGGACAGTATCGCGGCTCCGGCGTTCCTGAATCCCAGAAGCACCGTCGCGTTCCCGCCGTATGGCGCGGAGGCTCCGAGAAGCGGCGGCACGCCTATTCCGCCACCGACAAATACGGCTTTTTCATTCGGGTTTATGTCGAACCCGTTGCCGAGAGGAGCTAAAATATCCATGCGTTCTCCCTCTGCCATTCCGGACATTATCTCCGTTCCCTCGCCCCTTATCTCGAACACAAAGCGGATAAGCCCCTCTTCGCGGCTGAATCCGCAAACCGATATAGGACGGCGGAGAGTTTTGCCCTCGACAAGAATATTAGCGAACTGTCCCGCCTTCATGCTCTGCACGGCTTTTTCGGATTTCACCGTGAAGCTGAATGTTGTTTTGTTGAGCTGTTCCTTTTTGATTATGGGACAAAGCTCCCTGGTGTATTTCATATATATAATTCCTCCCTGCTGATTTCCATTATTTTATATTAGCATTTTATTACGGCAAAGTCAACGAAAAACTATTGAAAAGACCGCCTTAATGTGCTATACTAAATTCCGTGTTTCATTTGATATAGGGTATATATTATTGATTCTCCGGAGGAATTTGTATCATGAAGAAGAAAGCCTTTGTTTTTACCGCGATAATCGCGTGTCTGATTGTCGCGTGTGCTGTTACGGGATATATTCTGTTCAGCGCGAATTATGTTAAAATCGGGGACAAATACTTTTCTGTCTCGGTTACCGCAGCCGATCTCAGGGGCAGCGGCGTTCAGGACATCTCTGCGCTTGGCAGGCTGACTTATCTCGAAACGGCCGACGCTTCGGGAGAGGCGGTCAAGGCTCTTCCGGCGCTTGCGGAATGCGCGTCGCTTCGCAGTCTGCGGGTCAGCGGAAGCGATTTCCCCGCGAAGGACTGCATAGCGTTCTACACCGCGCACCCGAACGCGGAGCTTGAATGCGGCGTGCTGGCAGGCGGCGCGAGATTCGGCTCGTCCGACAGGAGGGTGAATCTGCCGGATAATATGAGCGACGGCGATATCCGGCTGCTTGCCGCGCTCAGAAAGCTTGAATCGCTCGATCTCAGCCGTTCTGATGTGAGCGACGCGACGTGTGATTTTCTCAAAAAGCATCTTCCGAAATGTGAAATAATCAGAAGGCTGTCATTTGACGGCATGGAATACCTCAGCTCGGATAAATCCGTGAAGCTGTCGGCGGGCTTCTTCGACGGCGGCTGGGAGGAGGAAGCCGCACGGCTGAAATACTTTAATTCGCTTGAGGAAATAGACGCGGCGGATTGTCCCGACAGCGAGCAGCTTCTCGGATTGAAGGAAAGCCTTCCGGAGGTCAGGGTTATATGGAATACCTCAGTGTTCGGCGCAAAGGTCAGCACGGGCGACGAATCCGTAAAGCTCAACGGGCAGAAGCACACTCTTCAGGAATTCACCGATGAATTCGACCAAAAGCTCCGCCGGTTCCACAGTCTGAAAAAGGTGTATATGTTCAACTGCGGTCTGAACAACGACAGCATGGACAAGCTGATAGAAAGATATCCTGACGTCAAATTCGTGTGGAACATAGGCTTCATGGGCTATACCGTAAGGACAGACGCGGTCGCTTTCTCCACTCTGATAAAGTCCAAGGCGGTGGGCAGGAAGCTCAACGACAAGACGATGGAGCCGCTTTTCAAATACTGCACGGAGCTTGTGTCGCTCGACATAGGACACTGCAATTTCCACGATATCAGCTGCCTTGCCAACCTGAAAAACCTTCGCGCCCTGATACTTACAGATAATTTTGTCACCGACATATCCCCGCTTGCGGGACTTGAAAAGTTAGAATTCCTTGAGCTGAATGACAACGACATCGAAAGCGCCGAGCCGCTCAGGAATCTTGGGAATATCAGAATGGTGAATCTTTACAAAAGCGAGAAAATAACCGATCTCTCGCCGCTTTATAATCATGAAAGGCTTGAGATGGCGATATTTGACAACGACGTTCCCGAGGACGAGCAGAACAGATTCACTCAGTCCAATCCCGTCTGCACGACATTCTTCAAGGTGGATCACGACCAGTTCAGGACCACCAATCAGGAATGGAGAGACGCGCCGCTCAGAGAAAAATTCAAGAATTCATTCAGAAAATGGAAGAACGTCATAGGTTTTGACGAGGAAACCGAGACATTCAGATACAATTTCCAGAAGTAAATAAAAACACACGGGCAGTACAAAAGACAGTCCGTGTGTTTTTTTTTTAAAAAGTAATCCCGCCCGACCGTAATGGGCTTTAAATAACCTGCTACTAAAAGTAACAGGTGGGTGCCATCCCAACGGCTTCTCGCTCCCTGCTTCCGGACTCAGTTCAAGACTGCGGGAGGTCTGCAATCCACCGCCGGAGACCTGGCTCCCTAAGAAAAAATTGTAGGGTTATAAAAGCACAGTCCGCGAATCGGGCAGAATATTAAGCATTGTTATATTATATTATTTGCGTATGATAAAGAAATTATGCGCCGGCAAGCGAGCGGCCGGAATCCTCGTCATCGTCGCCATAAAGCTCCTTGAACCGCTCGTGAAAGAGATCGTCGAGCGCTGTGAGCAACTCGTCGTCGTCGATCTCGGCAAGCTCCTCCTCGTCGTCCACAATGTCAACCCTGAGTATCATGTATTCCGCCTCGCCGGTTTCGTCGTCGATGGAGGCGAGCGGCATCAGGGCTACAAATCTTCCCTCATGGGTTTCAATGGCGTCAAGTATCTGATATTCAGATGTGCGTCCTTCGTCGTCTATCAGAGAAATAATGCTGTCGTCTTCGTCTATGTCTTCTTCCTCGGCGGCGGAGCCGCTTGTGTTAATCTCATCACTCATGTATTGCCTTAACCTCACTGTGAAGCTTAACTGGATTGCGCCCAAAAGCCGGATCCCCTTGCGTCAGATCTGGTTTTACGGGCATTTCAAACGGGCTTTTCAAAAACCAATTGTATTTTACACGCTTTTTTTACACATGTCAATAGGAAATTTGCATTATTTCAGTTTAAATAAATTTTTTTCAGTTTTTTTAAAAAAAACTATTGACAAATCCAATAAGATGTGTTATATTATAGTTGAGCTTAGGAGAGCGGCAAAGTTAAGGATAGACAGTAATGAAAAAAGTAAGTCTTACGTAAATGCAACGTAGATCGAAGTATCGATCGAAAAAATAAGACCGAAAAAAGTAAGCTGTCTGAGGTTGGAATAAATAATGGGAACAACCCGAAAATGAAGACCGTATCCTTTCCCGAACAGAGCTCGATTAAGCAATACAAAAGAAACGGGGTGACGCCGATGGATGTAGCAACTGCCTCACAGCACATCGGAACCGAAGCCCACGAAAGTGAAATTGCTGAGTAACAAAAAATGGCAATGAGCACAAGAGCTTTTATAGCAAACAATCCGAGACGCAAAAATCGAAGCAGATTGGTTGATGCAAGATAAAAGCCTGTGCAATGTTTATGAACAGTACGCCTTGGAGTTACAAAGCAATGGAAATTCCGAAGGCTTCAATAATGTAAGCAGACAAACGGAACGGAAAGCCGTTTGAAAAAATCAGATAATTCTGCTGACGGAAACGCGAAACATAACAGAAACGGGAAACGAAAGTCAGACAGACCAAGGCCGCGCAGAATGTGTAAATAATTACTGCAAAAGAAAATGCATCTGACCGTGATACCGACGGGAAAGATAAAAGATGCAGATAAAGAAAAGTGAAAAAGTGAAAATCTGAAAAAGCGACAAAAAAGACAATCTCAGCCGGTCGTGAAAATGGCGGGAACGTCAGTTACAGTGAAAAAGTGGAAAAAGAACGATGTAATAAGTCGCGTGCAGTAAATTATTGTACAGAGACAGATCGAACAGTTGATGTGAAAAAGAAAAAGCTGAGAAAGGCAAAGAGCAAAAAAGCCTGAAAGCAAATATGCAGAAGCGTCGAACGAACAACGTCATACGCAAAGCATAAAATCACATGCAATGTTGAATATAGAAAGAACCCGACAGGTTTAATAAAGCAGCGGCAAATCCGATGTAAAATAATCTTAATGAGGCGTAAGCTGTAAAAAAGATTTAATATGACCTGAACGAGATATAGATTTATAGATCGTAAAAAATGTAAAGGGTCGAGTCCAATGAAAATGTAAAACCGCACCAAATTGAGTTTCGATGAAGGCAAGTGAGCTTAATGAAAAAAGAGTTTTACAAGCTGACAAGAAATGAAATGTAAAGGGTGAGTCCAAAGTACAATTAAGCTTTGAGAGGCTGAGTTCGGAAAGCAAAGAAACGTTCCGCCTGAAGTAATAAGGCAGGAGGATAAGGCTGAATGCAAGGAGCAGGTTTGAGAAAAAGCAAATTGTAAAAAAGCCGGAGGATAATCCGAACAGAAAAAGCCGGGAACGGGCAATCGTTATGACAGCCCGAAAAAAAGAAGCAACTGGACATTACAAAACAAAATAGCTACGGCAGCATAAAGCCGGAAGCGATACCGATGTAGAAATATATCGGTATCGTTTTTATTTTGATGTAACAACCGTACAAACAAAAGCGCAAAAAAGTTCGTAAATTTTTCGTTAAAAGGTATGGACTTAGCGGGTTTTGTAATGTATAATAGAAGCGGTGAGTAGTAAGTAAAAATGAGTAACTGGGGGAATCTGTCATGTTGCTTCCAAATTGGCTTTGGATTATATTAATACTCGCGGTATTTATTGTGTGCATGGTTTACATGGAGTTTATCAGGAGCAAGTTTGTTCTTTCCACCACCCACAAGGCTGTTACGGTCAACGGACTGCCGCGTGTACTCGATGGCATGAAGTTCGTGCTGATAAGCGATCTGCACAACATGTCTTTCGGAGAGAAAAATTCTGAGCTTGCCCGCAAGGTGCGAAGAGAACGCCCTGACTATATTCTCTTCGCGGGAAATATGGGCGACGCGAAGGCTGAGGATATCGAGGCGTTCTATAATTTTCTGGATTCTGTCGGCAGGGATATTCCTGTGGTAATGGTTCCGGGTAAGGACGATCTCCGTCTTGGCAACGGCACGCTTCACAAGAATTTTGTTAAATCCGTGCAGGAAGCGGGCGGGGTTATCCTCAATAATTCCCGCGCCGAAATTAATGTTGACGGGGAGAAGCTCTATATTTACGGCTATTGTCCCGGACTCAAGGCGGACGAGAACAAACCCATCAAGGACTGGAAATTCCAGAAGGTTCGCAGTAACGACGTGTTTGATACTCTTGGCGAGTGTCCGCAGGACGCGACGGTTATTCTTCTGACCGGATATGCCAAGGGCTTTGAGGCGTATTCGCGCTGGGGAGCTACTCTGGTTTTTGCCGGAGGTACTCACGGCGGATATTACAGAATTCCGTTTATCGACAGGATCATCAGGAGCAACAAGATTGCTTATACGTCGGGCGAATACCGCATTGCGCGCAGCAAGATGTACGTCACACGCGGTCTGGGCAGTCCGTCGAGGATACGCTTCAATAATCCGCCGGAGATTTCCGTTATATGCATCACAAGACCCAACAGCCCGCTGCTCAACACCATGCCGGTCAGCACTGACAACGCGTATGACGTGTTTATGTACTGGGCAAGGTCCGAGGGCAGAGCCATTCGCGACCTGCTCAATGAACGCACTGACGCGCTGCACGACTGGTGGGACAATCTGACCCACAAGGAGCAGTCGGTCTACGCTAAGAGAGGAACGGCGAACAAGGAAAAAACCGTCTATATGTCTCCACAGGAACGTATTAAGGAAAATGCGCGCCGTGCCAAAAGAAGCGGCAGCAGTGTCCGCCGCGTTTCAAGGGTGAGGACTCGTTCGGAATACATAAGCGAGCTTCAGGCGGAAATGGGAAACAGCGACGCTGTGCATTCCTATGACAAATTCAAGACGGCTGAGGAAATAGACAAGATCAAGGTTTTCGGAGATATTAAGCTATGATCACAACGGCGGATTTACGTCATGTCGGCAGCGGTTCAACGCCTTGTTTGCCGTCATAGTCGGTTTATCCGCCTTTTTGTCTGCTATGTCAAAGAATAAGGAAAGGCGGTTGTTGTAAATTTATGGCTGTGATAATTAAAAATGCCACAATTGTCAATCCGGATAAAATTATTACCGGAGACATTGTGATAAGCGGCGGGGTGTTCGCTCAGGTTGGCGGAACTGCCGACGCTTCCGGAGAGGATCAGGTTATCGGGGCTGCGGGACTTCATGTGATTCCCGGACTTGTGGATATGCATGTTCATCTGCGCGACCCGGGTCAGACTCACAAGGAGGATATTATATCGGGCTGCGCGGCTGCGGCAGCGGGCGGTGTGACGTCGCTGGTGTGTATGCCGAATACAAATCCGGCAGTCGATTCGCCCGAAACGGTGAAATATATTATTGAAAAATCGAGTGCGGCAGGAATCCGCGTTTATCCCGCGGCGGCTATTACGCGAGGGCTTTCGGGCGGTGAATGCTGCGATTACGAAACGCTGAAAAACGCTGGAGCCGCGGCGATTTCGGACGACGGCAGACCTGTGGAAAGCGACGCGATGCTTCTGAAAGCGCTTGAAGAGGGCAAAAGGCTTGGTCTGCCAGTGCTATGCCACTGCGAGGATCTGACTCAGGCGGCTGGCGGCAAGGTTAATGCGGGCAGGGCTTCCGAGCTTCTGGGAGTAAAGGGAATGTCCTCGTCGTCGGAGTACGGGGATATCGAACGCACGGTAAGGCTTGCGGAAAGCATAGACGCGCCTGTGCATATTTGCCACGTCAGCACGAAGGAGTCCATTGAAATTATACGTCGGGCGAAGGCGCGGGGCGTAAGCGTCACCTGCGAGACGGCTCCGCATTATTTTGCGTATACGAGCGGGAAGGTTCTGGGGCGCGACGCGGATTACCGCATGAATCCGCCGCTGCGTGAGGAGGAGGACAGACTCGCGGTAATCGAAGGTCTGCTCGATGGCACTATCGACGCGATAGCCACAGATCACGCGCCGCATTCGCCGGAGGAAAAGGCGGATTTTGTCAAGGCTCCGAACGGCGTTGTGGGAATGGAGACGTCGCTGGCGGCTGTGCTTACGTTCATGCGGGATAGGCTGACGCTGAATGAGATAGTGAGGCTCACGTCGCTCAATCCTGCGAGAATAATGAAGATATCCGGCGGCGAAATCAGGGTAGGCGCACCGGCTGATTTTGCGATTGTCGATCTGAATGAAAAGTGGATTGTGAAACCGGAAAATCTTCACGGCAGGTCGAGGAACGCTGTATTCAAGGGCGAAGAGCTGACGGGAAAGGTCAAGGCGACATTCTGCGGCGGCAAAAGAATTTTCTGATATGTCATATTAATAAAAGAAAGGAAAAAATAAAAATGTCATTCAATCCTCTTATTGAAAAAATTATCGAAATGAAAAATCCGACTGTAGCCGGACTTGATCCCAAGCTTGATTATGTTCCGCAGTACATCAGGACAAGGTGCTTTGAAAAGTACGGCAGGACTCTCGAAGGCGCGGCAGAGGCGCTTTATGAATTCAACACGGGACTCATCGACGCGCTGTGCGATATCGTTCCCGCAGTCAAGCCACAGATGGCTTATTATGAAATGTACGGCTGGCAGGGCGTCAGAACCTTCGCACGCACGGTGGAATACGCTAAGTCAAAGGGCATGTATGTGATTACCGACGGCAAGCGGAACGACATAGGAGCGACAATGGAGGCATATGCCGCAGGTCATCTTGGAATTACCGACATTGACGGCGAGCAGATCGCCGCGTTCGGCGCGGACGCGCTCACGGTCAACGGCTACCTCGGAACCGACGGCATCGATCCGCTTCTCAAGGTATGCGCGGCGCTGGACAAGGGAATTTTCGTGCTTGTCAAGACCTCGAACAAATCCTCCGGCGAGCTTCAGAATCTTCCTCTTGAGGGCGGAGAGAGCATTTACGGCAGAATGGCGTGCATGTGCGACGAATGGGGAAGAGAGCTTCCGGGCAAATACGGTTTCACAGGCGTTGGCGCGGTGGTAGGCGCGACTTATCCCGAACAGCTCACCGAGCTTCGCAAGGCGCACCCGTCGATTTTCTTCCTTGTGCCTGGCTACGGCGCACAGGGCGGCGGCGCAAAGGGCTTGGCTGGAGCGTTCAATAAGGATGGACTCGGCGCGGTTGTAAATTCGTCACGCGCAATAATGTGCGCCTACAAGAAGGAAGGCTGTGACGAAGCCGACTTCGCAGGCGCGGCGCGGCGTGAGGCGCTTCGCATGAAGGACGACATCAACGGCGCAATCCGATAAAAAAATGAGCAGAAAATCTTGGTATACGGATGATTACGACGATTACGACGATTACGACGATTACGACGGATACAACGATTACGACTATTACGATAAATCCGGCAGCCGCAGGAGATTAGGCGATTTCAGCAATTACGACTATTATTACGGCAATCCCGGGCAGGGCAAAAACGATAAATTCAGGGGAGGCAGCGTTCCGGATCGCGGAAGCGGCGGCGGGACAGGAGTCAGCTCCGGAATATTGTATGCGCTGATGATAATTTTCTTGGGAATAATGGTAATGACGGTTCTTTTTGGAAAGATGTATGTCAACAGTATTATCAATGAACAGGATTCGCACAGTGATAATTTACCGCCGGAAAGCTACGATCCGCCGGAATCGCGGGAAGAGTCGGTTGACGAGCTGACCCGCGTGGTTGAAGAGCGGCTGAATTCCATGACGACGGAACAAAAAGTCGGGCAGCTTTTTATGGTGCGGAACAACGGCAAGGGCAGCTTTAACGACACTGTTTCTCAGACCCACGCGGGCGGCGCGATACTGTTTGCGGACGATTTCAGGGGCAAGACCGCCGAGAAAGTCCGCAATATGATAGGAGAGCTTCAGCAGTCCTCGGACGGCAGAATGATAATTGCCGTTGACGAGGAGGGCGGCACGGTGGTTCGGGTCAGCAGGAATACCAGACTTCGCAGGAGCAAATTCCTCTCGCCGCAGGAGCTTTACAAAAAAGGCGGCTTTGATCTGATAATATCCGATACCGTCGAAAAGTGCGAGCTTCTTGATTCGCTCGGAATAAATATGAATATGGCGCCGGTCGCCGACGTCTGCACGTCCTCCAAGGGATTCATGTACAAGCGCGCGTTCGGCATGGGCGCGGAGGAAACGGCTGAATATGTATCAAAGGTTGTAGGCACGATGAAAAATACGCCCGTCGCCTCATGCGTCAAGCACTTCCCGGGCTACGGAAACAGCGAGGCTGATACTCACAAAGGGCTTGACGTAAATGAAAAAAGCCTTTACGAGCTGGAGGAAAATGATCTCGTGCCGTTTGAGGCGGCGATAAGCGAGGGCGCGGACGGCATTATGCTGACTCACACCATTGTCAGCTCAATTGACCCCGATCACCCCGCGTCGCTTTCATCAGATGTGGTGAATATGATTCGCGGCAAAATGGGCTTTGACGGGCTTCTGATAACAGACGGTCTGGAGATGGAGGCGGTAATCGACTTCAGCGGCGGCGACAGCGGCAAGGTCTGCGTGATGGCTGTCAACGCGGGAATTGATATTCTCTGCGCGCCGAATAATCCCGTTTCGGATTACAACGCGGTGCTTGAAGCGGTGAATTCGGGCGAAATTCCCATGGAGCGCGTGAATGATTCCGTGCGGAGAATCCTGCGGTTCAAGCGGAGATTTGATTCAAGTGACGAATCCACGACAGAATCCGATGACGCGTTATCTGAATTTACCACTGTTACGACCACTCAGGCGACAAAATCGCCGTCGGACGATGACGAAAGCGCTGTCGGATAAAAAATAAAAAAACGGCAATTCGCATTCTTACGGATTGCCGTTTTTTACTAATCAGAGAATGAGCGTCTTGATTTTTGTAAAATCGCCGTCCATCACGCGGTATGTCGCCGGGATATCCGCGCCGGTAGGGTCGGTGAGCATGGGCGAAATGTCGGAATGAATGTAGAGCGAATCCATACCGATTGTATTTGCGCCGAGAATATCAGTTCCAGCGTCATTGCCTATCATAATTGACTGCCGAATGTCCAGATTGTAGCGTTCCACCACCGTGCGGAAGAATTTTTCTTCGGGCTTGCACAAGCCTTCATCGGACGAAAATACAATGCCGTCGAATTTGTCGTAAATTCCGAGGGCTATCATCTCGTGCCGCGTGAACATCTCCTGCGCGTTGGAGAGCAGATAGACTTTTCTTCCTGCCACGTGTATGGATTCAAGTAGGCCTGTAACGCCGTCGTACAGACAGAGGAATTTGGTTGATATTACGCGGAAGGTCTGTCCTATAGTGCGTATTATATCCATTGAAACCTCTACGCCCTTTTCTTTGAAGAGGTCGTCGAACACATATTCCAGCTGAATTTCGGGGTACTTTGCGCCGTTCTTTTCCCTGAGACGCCGCGTGTGTTCTCCGCAGAGCCGCAGATATCCCTCGCGGAATTCCTTTGGAGTGTAGTGTGCGCCGTGATAGGCGTAAAGCTCGGCAACCTTCTTCCAGAGGTACGGTTTGCCCTCGTTGGTGTTGATGTCAACGAGTGTGCCGTAGAGGTCGAATATATAATTCTGATACATGTTTTTAGTTGCTCCTTAAAAAAAACCGGACAGGCATGTTTTCTTCTGGAAATCTGTCTGTCCGGTTTTTGCGGTCGTACTTTTTTGGTGTTCGCCTGACCGTTTCAGGTTCGGGCGTTTTTTTTTGCGCGCTTGCTTTTTATTTTGCTATAAGAGAAACTCCTGTCATTTCCTCCGGCTGCGGTATCTTCAGCACCTCTAACATCGTCGGCGCTATGTCTGCAAGACAGCCGCCCTCGCGAAGCTTACATTCATAACCCACAACGCAGAAAGGAACGGGATTCGTCGAATGTGCCGTGAACGGTTCGCCGTTTTCGTCGAGCATCTGATCGGCATTTCCGTGATCGGCGGTTATCATTACAACGCCGCCCATCTTATTCACGGCAGCCTCCACCAGATCGCCCACGCAGGTATCCACAGCCTCAACAGCCGCTTTTGCCGCGTCGAATATTCCGGTGTGTCCAACCATATCGCAGTTAGCGAAATTGACGATTATGATATCGTACTTGCCCGAAAGCACGCGCTCCACCAGTTTATCGCGCACCTCGTAGGCGCTCATCTCCGGCTGGAGGTCGTATGTCGCGACAGCGGGCGATTTGACAAGCACTCTGTCTTCGCCTTCATACTGCTTTTCCACGCCGCCGTTGAAGAAGAATGTCACATGCGCGTACTTCTCGGTTTCGGCAATGCGGAGCTGTGTCATTCCGAGAGAGGAGATGTATTCGCCGAGGGTATTCTTGAGCGACTGCGGCTTGAATGCGATGTGAACGTTTGGCATTGTCGCGTCGTACTGCGTCATGCAGACGTAGTAGAGCGGGAACATGCCGTTCCTGCGCTCAAAGCCCTTGAATTCGGGGTCAACCAGCGTGCGGGTGATTTCCCTTGCGCGGTCGGGACGGAAATTGAAGAAGATTACGGAATCGTTAGCTTTCATGCCCGCGCCCTCGGTGCAGACCACGGGAATTACGAATTCGTCCGTGATGTTCTTGCCTTCCTCGTCGATCTGCTCATAGGAGGCTTTGATTGCGGCAACCGGATCGGCATTCTTTACGCCCTCTCCGTATACAATGGCGGCATATGCCTTGGCAACGCGCTCCCAGCGGTTGTCTCTGTCCATGGCGTAATATCTGCCCATGACGGTGGCAATTCTGCCCACGCCGATTTCAGCCAGTTTGTCGCGGAGCTGTGCCACGTAATCCGCGCCGGAAGCGGGGGGAACGTCGCGCCCGTCAAGGAAGCAATGCACATAAACCTCGCTGAGACCGTACTTCTTTGCCATTTCGACAATGGCGTAAAGGTGAGTGATGTGGCTGTGAACGCCGCCGTCGCTCATAAGTCCCATGAGGTGCAGAGCGCTGCCGTTTGCCTTGCAGTTTTCCATAGCGCCCTTGAGGGCTTCGTTGTCAAAGAAATTGCCGTCCTTTATGGACTTGGTGATTCTGGTAAGCTCCTGATATACTATTCTGCCCGCGCCCATGTTGGTGTGACCGACTTCGCTGTTTCCCATCTGTCCGTCGGGAAGTCCGACAGCCATTCCGGAAGCGCCGATGGTTGTGTAGGCGTTCTCGGCAAAGAATTTGTCAAGATTCGGCTTGCTTGCGGCTGCAATGGCGTTTCCGTAAACGTCCTTGATGCCGTAGCCGTCCATTATGCAAAGAACAAGGGGTTTTTTCATATCGGAATCCTTTCTTTATCTGCTGGCTGCCGCGACGATTGCCGCAAACTTGGTCGCTACGAGAGAAGCGCCGCCGATAAGTCCGCCGTCAACGTCGGGCTGGTCGAGAAGCTCTACGGCGTTGCCGTCGTTCATGGATCCGCCGTACTGGATAACGATTCTGTCGGCTGCCTCGGCGCTGTAAAGCTCGCCGATGAGGTCGCGGATAATCTTGCAGACCTCGTTCGCCTGCTCCGCTGTAGCGGTCTTGCCTGTGCCGATAGCCCAAACGGGTTCATATGCGATGATGATTCTTTCAAGCTCCCCGGCTGTAATGCCCTCGAGAGCCTTTGTGGTCTGCTCGCGGACAAGTGATTCGGTCACGCCTGCCTCGCGCTGGTCAAGAGTCTCGCCGACGCACACGATTGCGGTCATACCCGCGTCGAGCGCCGCTCTTGTTCTCATATTTACGGTCGCGTCGGTCTCGCCGAAGTACTGTCTGCGCTCGCTGTGTCCGATAATGACGTACTGAACGCCCATAGAGGTGAGCATATCGGCGCTGATTTCGGCTGTGAATGCGCCGCTCTTTGCCCAGTGGCAGTTCTCGGCGCCTACCTTGATGTTTGTGCCTTTGGTGGCTTCGAGAGCGTTCTGAAGGTCAACGTAGGGAACGCACACCAGAACGTCGCAGTCGGCGTCCTTGACAAGGGGAGCGATCTCGTTGATGAGTACGGTGGTCTCAGCGGGGGTCTTGTTCATTTTCCAGTTGCCGGCTATAACAGCCTTGCGAAGTGTCTTGTTCATATTATTTTGTCAATCCCTTTCAGTTTATTAATGTGAACCTGAATCTGTAAAATTCAGATAAGCAATACGGAGCCGACTCCGGAAAAGCAGTCCAAAGCCTGCACGGAATCAGCCCCGCTTTCTTTTTTTATTATTTCTCGTTGAGGCATGCTATGCCGGGAAGCTCCTTGCCCTCGAGGAATTCAAGGGAAGCGCCGCCGCCGGTGGAGATGTGGGACATCTTGTCGCCGAAGCCGAGATTGTTGACAGCCGCAGCGGAATCGCCGCCGCCGATGATTGTGGTTGCTTCTGTCTCAGCCAGAGCCTTTGCAACCGCGATTGTACCCTTTGCGAGTATCGGATTTTCAAATACGCCCATAGGTCCATTCCATACGACGGTCTTTGCGGACTTCACAGCGTCGGCGTAAAGCTCGGCTGTCTTGGTTCCGATGTCGAGACCCTGCATGTCGGCGGGAATGGTATCCACGACTGTTACATCTATGGGAGCGTCGATGGGATCCGGGAAGTCCTTGGTGATTGTGGTGTCGATGGGGAGAAGCAGCTTCTTGCCGAGCTTCTCTGCCTTATCCATCATTTCCTTGCAGTAATCAATGTGCTGGTCGGCGCAGAGTGACGTACCGAGCGCATGGCCGTGAGCCGGGAGGGAGGTGAATGCTATGCCAGCGCCGATGATGAGAGGAGCGG
>JAEEGL017449207.1_pt1 | contig 16804 bp, 9 predicted proteins | sample 9134231 | NCBI WGS metagenome assembly JAEEGL01 (sample SAMN16246548, study PRJNA631951) | gut metagenome | biome: gut microbiome; feature: rumen; material: fiber-attached | host: Bos | place: Iran: Karaj | collected 2018-10
CTATCCCGAGAAGGGCGAGGTAAAGATTGCCGACTGGCTGGGAGTTTCCGATGTGGCCCGTTATGAGAAGTATGTAAAGGACTGGCATTCCCTTTGCCGCAACATAAATGCATATGCCGAAGAGTGCAAGGATCCTTTGCAGTTAAAGAAGGCAAACTGGATGCTCATCAGGCTCTTCTATGAAAAACCCTACGATCTAAGCACCGATTTCTATCCCCAGTTCTATGCCCGTTTGGAAAGCCTGACAAAATAGAACCTGTTTATAAAAATTATAAAAATACCATAAAATAAGCCCGTGAGCCCTTTATTTTTGAATTTTTATGCGATAAAGTCTACACGAGCTTATTAATTTTTACCCCGATGGAGAAAAAGCAATGAAAAAAGATCTTACGAAGAAAAAAGGAAAAGGAAAATGGATTGCCCTGGGAATCATAGCCGTGGTGGCGCTCCTCATAGGATATGTGGTCTTCTCCGCCTCCCGGGCGGTGAAAGCGGTTAAGGAAAACATGGACAAGATCCAGACCGGTACCGTTTCCACAAGAACCCTCACAAAAAGCGTGGGAGCCACCGGAACAATAAAAAGCATCGACAAAGAGGACCTTTCCGTTGCCCTTGCAAATATCGACATTTCCGAAATAAACGTGGAAGTGGGGGATGAAGTAAAGAAGGGCCAGCTCCTCGCAGTCTTTGATACCACCGATATCGAAGAAAGCCTTGCCGACGCCGAGGAATCTCTGGAAAATGCGGAAAAGCAAAGCAAACTCAGCACCAACGGAGCAAACCGTACTCTTTCGGATACGAAGAGAGCCGCCGATTTTACCATAGACAGTGCACAGACAAGCATGGACAATGCAAAGGAAAGCTATGATGATTCCGTAAAGCAGCTTCAGGATCTTAAGGATCAGAACAATTCAAACTACGCTGCCATGGAATCCGAACTGGCAAAGTCCCAGAGTCTCACGGAAGAAGCTAACGCACAGAAAAAGACCGTGGATAAAAAGACCAAAGCCCTTACGGAAGCAAAGACCGCATATACCCTTCTTGTTGCCGCAATGGATCCCGCAGTCGTGGCCGAAGCCGAGGCCCGGGGCTGGGACGGTGAAGAAGAAGCCGACATAAAGGCCGCTTTCGATGCTGTCAGCGAAGCCGAAAAGGCTCTTAACAAGGCTGCCAAGAAGCTTACCGAGCTGTCTGAAAAGGCTGCAACCGCTGCCAAGAACTACGAATACTATTATTCTTTATGCGCTTCCGCAAATGCCCAAATCCAGGCACTTGAAAAGACAACAAAGAGCCTTAAGGAAGCCTATGACACTTCCGTAAAGGCCTATGACAATACGGTTGCAAATCAGCAGAGCGCCGTTGCAACCGCAAAGGATTCCGTTACAGCCAATTCCATAACCCAGTCCACCGCAACAAAGACTTATGAGAAGGCAGTTGAAACCTATGAGGATCAGCTTAAGGACGGTAAGCTCTACTCTCCCATCGACGGCATTGTTACTGCTGTCAATTACGAAGCCGGCGACACTTATCAGGCAGGTGCGCTCATTACCGTACAGGATACTTCCGAATTCATCATCGAAGCCTTCATCACCGAATACGATATTGCTGATGTAAAGAAGGGGCAGAAGGTTCTCATAAAGACGGATGCCACAGGTGACGAGCAGATGGAGGGCGAAGTGACCTTTGTTTCTCCTACCGCAGAGGCTTCAATGGGAACCACCACCGCAAGCTATCGCATAAAGATCTCCATAAACAACCCAAGCGACAGGCTGCGCCTTGATATGAACGCAAGCTTAAGCATCATAATCGATCAGCATGAAAATGCCATGACCGTTCCTTACAATGCAATAGCAAAGGACGATGAAGGAAAGTATTTTGTTGTTAAGATGGATCCCACCACTTTCGAGACCGAGACCATCTATGTCGAAGCCATCATGGAAAGCAACTATTATACAGAGATAAAGTCCGACAAACTCAAGGACGGGGATACCCTGCAGATCCTTGATAAGGGTGACATGGTCAACATCTGGGATCTTATGATGGGAGGAGATGTTTACTGATGAGTGAAGGCGCAAATACGGTTATCAGTTTAAAAAACATCATAAAGCGCTTCTACATAGGTACACCCAACGAACTTCAGATCTTAAACGGCATCACCCTTGATGTGCACGAAGGAGAATTCGTTTCCATAGTCGGTCAGTCCGGCTCCGGAAAGTCCACTCTCATGAACCTCATAGGGCTTTTGGACCGTCCCACGGAGGGTGAGTACCACATAGACGGACTTGATACCGCTTCCGCAAGCGACAATGATCTTTCATATATCAGGAACCAGCAGATAGGCTTTGTTTTTCAGACCTACAATCTGGTTCCCAAGACCGATGCCTTAAAGAATGTGGAGCTTCCCATGCTCTATGCGGGGGTGTCCCGTAAAGAGCGTACCCAAAGGGCCCTTGAACTTTTAGAGCTTGTTGATATGGGGGATCGTACAAAGCACCTTCCCGAGGAGCTTTCCGGCGGTCAGAAGCAGCGTGTGGCCATAGCACGTGCCATGGCAAACGATCCCGCCATAATCCTTGCGGACGAACCTACCGGTGCTTTGGATTCAAAGACGGGCCGTGCCGTTATGGACCTCTTCCACAAGCTTAACAAAGAGCAGGGAAAAACGATCTTACTGATAACTCATTCAAACGAACTGGCAGAAGAAACAGACAGGATAATCACCATAAAAGACGGATATATCACCGGAGAAAGAAAAGGAAGCGGATGCGTTCCCACTCCTTCGGAGACCGTTTCGGAAAGCGAGGTGACCGAAGCATGAACATGTTCTGGGAAAATGTGCGACTGGCCCTGACCAGCTTAAGGACCAACAAATCCCGCACCTTCTTAACAATGTTAGGTATCATCATCGGTATCGCCGCGGTCATAGCCATAAAGACCGTAGGAAACTCCCTTTCCTTATCCGTATCGGATTCAATGCAGTCCATGGGTGCAAATAACATCACCGTTTACCTCAATTCAAAAGAGGCCGACAAGGACGAGACCGAGGACGGATATGTATTCGGTACCGTAACCAACGACCGGGCGCTTACCAAGGACGATCTTTTTAACGATGAAATGATCATGGGAATGTTCAGGCAGTTCTCCGACTCCATCGCAGCCATCTCAACCCAGGCCGAGGTTGAAACAACCACCGTTAAAAAGGGCACAAATTCAAAGTCCCTTTCCATCTCAGGTGTAAGCCTTGGGTACTTCACCGCCAACAGTCTGGAATTTGTTTCCGGCGGATTCTTCTCCGCCGACGAAGCAAAGGACGGACGAAACGTCATCATAGTGGGAACCGATTTCGTAGACTCCCTCTATGGTGGAAACTATGCAGGCATTATAGGCGAGACCGTATCAATGCCCTTATATAACAAGAACATGGATTTTGTTGTTGTGGGCGTATACAAATACCAGGCCTCCATCTACACGATGAACAGCAGCTCCTCAGCCTATATACCCCTAAAAGCCGCCCAGTCCATAACCCATTTCGACAGATATACTACTTTCTCCGTCGTATCCAAGGTGGGAGTTGACTCCGACGAGCTTGCCGTATCCATCAAAGACTACTTAAACGGTTTCTACCGTAACAGCAACCGTCTCGAAGTAGAGACCTACAACATGGCCTCCATGATCTCGGGCATGAACGACATGATGGGCAAGATCACCACAGCCGTATCCGTCATCGCAGGCATAGCCCTTCTGGTAGGCGGCATCGGCGTTATGAACATAATGCTCGTTTCCATAACCGAACGTACCCGTGAGATCGGAACAAGAAAAGCACTGGGAGCCACCAACGGCTATATCCGCATGCAGTTCATCATCGAAGCGGTGGTCATCTGCATCATCGGAGGAACCATAGGCATTCTCACAGGCCTTCTGATGGGAGCCATCGGTGCCAAGATCCTGGGCTTTGCCGCCGCACCCTCCGTCTCCAGCATAGTCGGCTCCTTAGCCTTCTCCATGTTCATAGGCATCTTCTTCGGCTACTATCCCGCCAACAAGGCCGCCAAGATGAACCCGATAGATGCTTTGAGGTATGAGTAGTTGAGCATATTTCGCGGGTCCTGTCACGCAGGTGAGGGTATTTGATAACGCCACGACCGAATGCTGTGTCTTATCAGCTCGCTGTATCTACTAAACTCCCGGGCTTTGTTCAGACCGAAAATCTCCGACACGAACTCACCCCCTTAAAAAGCAAGGGGGTTCAGACAATGTGCCGGAGATTTTTTCACAAAACCCGCTCGTTAAGGGCTACTGCGGGGCTGATTAAGCCACAGCATTCGGTCGCGTCGTTTTTATTTACGTGATTGAAGCCTGACAGGCCCCGATTCACTCTTTGACTCATCCACATGCGCAAATGCGGGTGGCACGACAGGCAGGTCACCAAGGGAGTTGAGAACGGTTGCTTTCCAAACCGTGAACTTGTCTGACCGACTGGCCTGCCTGCGTGACAGGACCCGTTGCCAATATGATAAACAAAGTAATGAAAAAATGTACTCAAAAAAAATCCTGACACTCAACATTCACAGTTGAGCATCAGGATCATTTCAGCGGTTTCGATCATTGTACGACCGGTGTCCATGCTGGTTTTCTGGATGTATCGGAAAGCCTCCGGCTCCGTCATGTCGTTTCGGTCCATTAAGAGGAGCTTGGCTTTGTCGATGGTCTTTTTTTCTTCCATGCTTCGGGCCGGCTTGTGGTTTCTTTTGACCATACGATCAAGGGATGACATCATCATCTCAAGAGAGTTCAAAAGATCCGAAGCCCTGAAGGGCACCGAAAGCCTTATGAGGCCGTCCCGGGGCCTGTAATCGTCTTCATTCGAGCTGATCAGGAGCATCTGAAAATGTTCCGGGAGATACTCATAGAGTTCACGGTAGTTCATGTCCCGGAGTTTTTTTGCGCAGATCACGACACCGTAATCCAATGAGCCTGCGGTCCGAAGTACTTCGGAACCAAGGTTGCAGACTGCATCGGGCATGTAATCGTGCCTCGCCAGGATCTCGGTTATCCTGCTCGCATTCTCCTGATGCGGAATGGCTAATATAACACTTCCCATATATCAAACCTTTAACAGATATCTGTCAAGTTCCCAATCCGATACTCTTCCCAGATATTCGTCCCATTCGGACAGTTTCTCACTGATGTAACGGTCGGCAAATTCGCTTCCCAGAACTTCTTTTACAAATGCGCTGTCGTGAGATTTTAAAAGCGCATCCTTTAAATTGCCCGGAAGGCCTTTGAAGCCTACGCTGTCGGGCTCGATCTTCTCTTCAATGCCTTTTAGGCCCGCACGAAGAAGAAGAGCCACGGTGGCATATATGTTTGCTGAAGGATCGGGGAAACGTACTTCCACGCTTCTCTCACCGCATTCATTGCATACAGAAACAAGTTTTCTCTCGGGTTCGGGCTTCTTTGAAACCTTCCAGCGATCGAGACGCTTGTAGGAATTGACCAAAGGATCGGTGAAGGAAAGGATCTCGCAGGCATGCTTAAGGACACCGCCCGCAAAGAAACGTGCAGTCTCTTCGGAAGAGTTGAACACATTTCTTCCGTCCTTATATAATGACAGTCTTAAGTGCATTCCCGAACCCGGTGCATCCTGAATGGGGCTGGGCATGAAGGTTGCGTGAAGTCCGAAGCTTTTTGCCACGGAACGGACCGCAAATTTAAAGGTGGTAACATCGTCTGCAGCCTTAACGCCGCTGTCGCCTCTGAAATCTATCTCGTGCTGTCCGGGTGCCTTCTCATGGTGGGAGGCTTTGATGTCAAAGCCCATTTCTTCAAGGGTAAGCACCATGTCACGACGGGCATTCTCGCCAAGATCCACGGGACCTACATCCATATAGCCCGCTTCTTCATGGGTTATTGTTGTTGCAACCCCGGATTCATCCGTGTGGAATAAGAAGAACTCGCATTCAGGATCGGTGTATGCTTCAAAGCCTTTATCCTTAAGGATCTCAAGATTCTTTATGAGGATACTCCTTGAACATAAGGAATATGGCTTTCCGTCTGCGGTGCAGACGCTGCAGATGAGCTTGCCTACCTTGCCGTGCTTCGGTCTCCAGGGAAGGATAACGAAGGTATCAAGGTCGGGCTTTAGATAGAGGGTCTCCTCCGTATCTGCTCCGAAAACGGAAGTACCTTCAAAGGAAAACCTTCCTGCGGCAACACGCTCGATCTGTCCGGGAGTGATGGCCACGTTCTTTAAGTTTCCGAAGATGTCGGTAAACTGAAGGCGGATAAACTCGACTCCCTCCTCGTCTATGAGATTTAAGATGTCATCGATGGTATTCATTGAAAAACTCCTTTATAAGTTGGTGTAGCCCATAAGGGACTCATCCACCATGGCTGCTGCCTTACGGCCTTCGGAGATTGCCCATACAACCAGGGACTGTCCTCTGTGCATGTCCCCTGCGGTAAACACACCTTCTTTTGTGGTGGCATACTCACCCGGTCTGGTGGATACGTTTGTTCTTTCATTACATTCTACACCAAAAGCGGAGGTAATGTAACTTTCAGAGCCCAAAAATCCTGCCGCAATAAGAACAATATCCGCTTTAAGGGTCTCTTCACTGCCGGCAACCTCGCTCATGATCATCCTGCCGGTCTTTTCATCCTTCTTGGGAGTAAGCTTTACGATCTTAATTGCCGTAAGCTCGCCCTTGTCATTCTTGATGAACTCCTTGACGGTGGTCTCGAAAATGCGGGGATCGTGACCGTAGGCTTTGATGGCATCCTGCTGGCCGTAATCCGTCTTAAGGACCCTGGGCCATTCGGGCCAGGGGTTTGAAGGAAGTCTTTCTTCCGAGGGCTTTGGCATCATCTCAAGCTGAATAACGTTTTCTGCGTAAAGACGCACGGAGGTGCCGACGCAGTCGTTACCCGTATCACCGCCGCCTATAACAACAACGGTCTTGCCCTTTAAGCTTCCGAAGGAAAAGTCCCTGGCCTTTATCAGAGCCTCGGAATCATAATCCTCATCCATCAGACGCTTGCTGACTTCTTTTAAGAAATCAACTGCAAAATATATTCCCTTTGCATCCCTTCCGGGAGCTTTGATATCTCTGGGATTTGAAGCGCCGCAGCATAATACAACGCGGTCAAACTCCTTCATTATCTTCCCTGCGTCCACATCCTTGCCTACGTTAGCGTTGCATACGAAGGTAACGCCTGCTTCCTTCATAAGGTCGATCCTTCGATCGAGTACACGCTTGTCAAGCTTCATGTTGGGGATACCGTATCTTAACAGTCCGCCGGGTCTGTCGCTTCTTTCATAAACGGTAACGCTGTGTCCTCTCATATTAAGAAGCTGAGCTGCCGCAAGTCCGGAGGGACCGCTTCCGATGATGGCCACCTTTTTGCCCGTTCTTGTTGCGGGTGTCTTCTCCTTCACAAGATCGTGTGCAAAAGCATAATCTATGATGGCACGCTCATTTTCCTTCGTGGGAATGGGCGTTGTATGAAGTCCGCAGGTGCAGGCCGCTTCACAAAGTGCGGGGCATACCCTGGAGGTAAACTCGGGAAAACTGTGAGTCTTTGAAAGTCTCACATATGCCTGTTCGAAATTGCCCATGGAAACAAGGCTGTTTGTTTCGGGAACAAGATTGTTTAAAGGACATCCCGAAGCCATTCCCGCGATCATGGTACCTGCCTGACAGAAGGGTACGCCACAGTTGTTGCAGCGCTTTGCGGCTTCTTTTTGCGCACCCGGATCGGGGGCTTCATGAAATTCGTTAAAATCAGGTCTTATATATTCGCTCATACCCCTTCTCCCTTCCTTTTTCCGATACTCTCGTAAAAAGCATCTATTTCGGCATTTTCCCTGTTCTCGCCCTCTTCCTCGTACTTGCCGATGAGCCCGAGGAGCTTCTTGTAATCGGCAGGGATGATCTTCTTAAACTTTTCGGTGTATGCGTCAAAATCATCAAGGATCTCTTTTGCCTTGGCGGAGCCTGTGTACTTCACATGGTTCGTAAGGAGCTTCTTAAGTTCGTCCTTATCCACCCTGTGCTCAAGCTTCTCCATAAGAACAAGGTCCTTGTTAAGATTCTTGTAAAGGCAGTTTTCTTCATCAAGAACATATGCGATACCGCCGCTCATGCCGGCTGCGAAGTTCTTGCCGGTGGGGCCTAAGATAACCGCACGTCCGCCGGTCATGTATTCGCATCCGTGCTCACCCACACCCTCAACAACGGCGATGGCACCGGAGTTACGTACGCAGAATCTCTCGCCTGCCACACCTGCGATATAGGCTTCGCCGGAGGTTGCACCGTAAAGGGCAACGTTTCCGATGATGATGTTCTCGTGTGGCTTGTATGCGGCATTCCCGGGTGCCTTAACGGATAATCTTCCGCCGGATAAGCCCTTGCCGAAGTAGTCGTTTGAATCACCTGTAAGCTCTATGGTAAGTCCCTTCGGAATGAAAGCACCGAAGCTCTGTCCGCCGGAGCCTTCGCATTCAAGGGTTATGGTATCGGTCTTAAGGCCGTTGTGATCGTTTCTTACGATCTCGGCTCCCAGAAGGGTTCCGAAGGTACGGTCGGTATTCTGCACATGCACCTTCTTTTTGCAGGAAACGCCGTTCTTTATGGCATTGACGATATCCTTGTCGTTTATGAGCTTCTTCTCATCAAGAGTGGTCTCAAGCTTAAAATCGAAAAGATCCTTTTTGCCGGAAACACTCTTTACTTCGCCGGAAAGAATACGGGAAAGATCCAGTTTCTTCTCTCTTTCGCCAAGATCCTCCTTAACCTTTAACAGGTCCGTTCTTCCCACAAGCTCGTTTACGGTCCTTACACCAAGCTTTGCCATGTATTCACGAAGTTCTCTGGCAATAAAGCGCATGAAGTTTTCAACGTACTCGGGCTTACCGGAAAAGTTCTTTCTGAGTTCCGGGTTCTGGGTTGCGATACCCATTGGACAGGTATCCAGGTTGCAGACTCTCATCATCACGCATCCCAGAGTTACAAGGGGAGCGGTTGCAAAACCGAATTCCTCGGCCCCCAGGATCGCAGCGATTGCAACGTCCCTTCCGCTCATGAGCTTACCGTCCGTTTCAATAACAACACGGTCTCTCAGGCCGTTCATCATAAGTGTCTGATGGGTCTCCGAAAGTCCCATCTCCCAGGGGATACCTGCGTTATGAATGGAACTGATGGGAGCGGCTCCCGTTCCTCCGTCATAACCGGAAATAAGGATGACTCCAGCACCTGCCTTAGCAACGCCGGCAGCTATGGTTCCCACACCCGCTTCGGCAACAAGCTTTACGGAAATGCGGGCATATTTGTTTGCATTCTTAAGGTCGTAGATAAGCTGGGCCAGATCCTCGATGGAATAGATATCGTGATGAGGAGGCGGCGATATAAGGCTTACGCCGGGAGTTGAATGTCTGGTCTTTGCGATCCAGGGATAAACCTTTCCTGCGGGAAGGTGTCCGCCTTCACCGGGCTTTGCTCCCTGAGCCATCTTTATCTGTATCTCTTTCGCGCTGGAAAGATATCTTTCCGTAACTCCGAAACGTCCGCTGGCAACCTGTTTGATGGCTGAACTTCTGTCGTTCTTTGTTCCTGCGGATTCAAGACGTTCGTTGCTTTCTCCTCCTTCACCGCTGTTTGACTTTCCGTGAAGTCTGTTCATGGCGATGGCCAGAGTTTCATGGGCTTCTTCGGAAATGGAACCGTAGGACATTGCACCGGTCTTAAAGCGCTTAACGATCTCGTCTTCGCTTTCAACCTCATCAAGGGGTATTTCCTTTTCCGGATATACGAAATCCAGAAGGCTTCTCAAATAGCCGGTTTCCTCGGAATCCACCATGCTCGTGTACTGCTTGAACTTGTCGTAATTTCCTTCACGGGCAGCACTCTGAAGCATGTGTATGGTGCGGGGATTGTATCTGTGAGCCTCGCCCTGTGCACGCATCTTGTGACGTCCCACGGAATTGATGGTGGGATCCGTTGAAAGTCCAAGTGAATCAAAGGCCTTTGAATGAAGAAGGTCGCTTTGTTTTGCTATATCGGAAAGATCGATACCGCCGATACGGCTTACCGTTCCGGTAAAGTATCTGTCTATAAGTTCGGGGCCGATTCCCACTGCCTCAAATATGCGGCTGCCCTGATAGGACTGGATGGTTGAGATACCCATCTTGGAAGCGATCTTGACGATACCCTGAAGCACTGCCTTGTCGTAATCGTCAACGGCTGCGTAATAGTCCTTGTTAAGAAGGCCGTCATAAATGAGCTTCTGGATCGAAGCATGTGCAAGATAAGGGTTAACGGCGCTGACACCGAAACCGAGAAGGGTTGCGAAGTGATGTACTTCTCTGGGCTCGCCCGACTCAAGGATCAGTGACATTGCGGTACATTTCTTGGTCTGTACAAGGTGTTTGTGAACGGCTGAAACCGCAAGAAGGGAGGGAATGGCAACGTGGTTCTCGTCCACTCCCCTGTCGGTGAGGATAAGAATGTCCGCACCGCCCTTATAAGCTCTGTCAACCTCAACAAAAACATGATCGAGAGCTCTTTCAATGGGCATCTTCTTATAATAGATGATGGGCACATTGACTACCTTGAAGCCTTCTTTTTCCATTGAGCGGATCTTTAACATGTCAAGGTCCGTAAGGATGGGGTTCTCGATCTTTAAAACACGGCAGTTTTCGGGAGTCTCGGATAAGAGATTTCCGTTCTTTCCCACATATACGGCTGTGGAGGTAACGATCTTCTCTCTGATGGCATCGATGGGAGGATTGGTTACCTGTGCGAAGCTCTGCTTGAAGTAATCAAACAGAGGGCGTGTCTGCTTTGAAAGCACCGCAAGGGGCGTATCAACACCCATGGCACCGATGTGCTCGCTCTTGTTAAGGGCCATGCAGAGGATCTCCTCGGCATATTCTTCATATGAATAACCGAAGGCCTTCTGAAGGCGCATAAGCTCTTCATCGCTGTAGGAAACAAGCTTCTCGTTGGGGATCTTTAAATCCCTTAATCTCAGCGTGTTCTGGTCGATCCATTCGCCGTAGGGCTCCTTGGATGCATATTTTTCCTTGATCTCGGAATCGGTGTAGATCTTCTCAAGCTTCATATCAACAAGAAGCATCTTACCGGGATGAAGCCTTTCCTTCTTTACGATATGAGCTTCATCTATATCAAGAACGCCCACTTCGGAAGAAAGAATGAGCCTTCCGTCATCGGTAACATAGTATCTTGAAGGTCTTAAGCCGTTGCGGTCAAGGATCGCACCCATAACGTCTCCGTCCGAAAAAAGAATGGACGCGGGACCGTCCCAGGGCTCCATCATTGTTGCATAGTATCCGTAGAAATCCCTTACCTTATCTGAGATGGTGTCGTTGTGATCCCAGGGCTCGGGAATCAGGATCATGGCCGCAAGAGCGGGATCCATACCGCTCATGACCATGAATTCAAGAGTATTGTCAAGCATGGCGGAGTCGGAGCCTTCGGAAGGAATGACGGGAAGGACCCTTGTCATATCCTCGGGAGAAAAGGCATCGGTGAACATGGTCTCTTCTCTTGCAAGCATCTTGTCCACGTTTCCGCGAATGGTGTTGATCTCACCGTTGTGTACCAGCATTCTGTTGGGGTGTGCCCTGTGCCAGCTGGGATTGGTGTTTGTGGAGAATCTTGAGTGGACCATGGCAACCGCCGATTCATAGGCCTTGTCCTGAAGGTCCGTAAAGAAGGTACGAAGCTGTCCTACCAGGAACATTCCCTTATAGACAATGGTCCTGGAAGACAGGGAGGGTACATAGGTATTGTCGTTACTCTGCTCAAATACCCGTCTGATGACATAGAGCTTTCTGTCAAACTCAAGATCGGTATGAACACCTGCGGGCCTTTTTACAAAGCCCTGATAGATGTCCGGGCAGCTTTCAAGGGCCTTTGAGCCAAGAACCTTCGGTACCGTGGGTACCTTTCTCCAGCCGATGAACTCAAGGCCTTCCTTTGCCACTATGACCTCAAACATCTTTCTTGCCTGAAGTCCCGCAAGCTCTTCCGTCGGGAAGAAGAACATGCCGACGCCGTATTCACGCTCCCCCGGAAGGGTGAAGCCCAGTTCCTTTGTAACCTTTACAAGGAACTTATGGGGAACCTGCGTAAGGATTCCCACACCGTCGCCGGTCTCGCCTTTTGCGTCCTTACCTGCGCGGTGTTCAAGATTTTCTACTATCTTTAATGCGTCATCTACGATGGCGTGGCTCTTTTTTCCGTGGATGTTTATTACGGCGCCGATACCGCAGTTATCATGTTCAAATGAAGGATCATACATATTCTGTGGAGCATTAACCATTTCCATTTTAGATTCCTCTCGATCACTGTTTATGACTTGTTATCTACTGCCGCACCGATCAGTCCCAGGAATAAGGGATGGGGTTCATCGGGGCGGGATTTGAATTCGGGATGTGCCTGGGTTGCGACAAAGTAAGGGTGATCCTTAAGTTCTATCATCTCTACTATCCTTCCGTCAGGCGATTCTCCCGAAAGTGTCATTCCGTTCTTTACAAGGATTTCTCTGTAAGCGTTGTTTACTTCGTATCTGTGGCGATGTCTTTCGCTTATATCCTCGGTTCCGTAAAGCTTAAAAGCCGTGGAATCCTTCTTAAGTCTGCAGGGATAAGCTCCCAGCCTTAAGGTTCCGCCGAGATTGACAACACCGTTTTGTTCCGGCATTAAGTCGATCACCGGATTGCCGGTCTCGGGATCAAGTTCCTTGCTTGCCGCATCTTTAAGTCCGCAGACATTTCTTGCAAACTCAACAATGGATAACTGCATTCCGAGGCAAAGGCCCAGGAAAGGAACTTTGTTCTCTCTTGCAAAGTTTATTGCGTTTATCTTTCCTTCCGTTCCTCTCTGACCGAAGCCGCCGGGAACGATCACAGCATCAGCATCCTTTAAGCGCTCGTAGGCGTTTTCTTTTTCCAGTTCCTCGGAATCGATCCAGTCGATCTCAACCTTTGCTTCCCTGGCGATCCCTGCGTGCTTTAAGGCTTCCGCAACGCTTAAGTATGCGTCGTGAAGTGCTACATACTTTCCTACAAGCGCAACCTTTACCGAATGCTTCGGGTGCTTCTCTCTCTCAAGCATTGTTTCCCATGCCTTAAGATCGGGTTTCCTTATGGGAAGATTCAAAAGTCCGCAGACCGCATCTGCAAAGCCTTCCCTTTCAAGCATCATGGGAACCTCGTACAAAGAAGGTGCATCCAGATTCTCAAGGACGTGTTCTTTTTTCACGTTACAGAAAAGCGCTACCTTTTCCTTTAAATGATCGTCAAGGGGATAATCGGAACGACATACCAAAATGTCGGGCCAGAGTCCCATGCTCTGAAGAGTCTTGACGCTCATCTGGGTGGGCTTTGTCTTAAGCTCCCCCGAAGCTTTGATATAAGGGATCAGGGTTACGTGGATGAGTACGGTGTTTTCACGGCCGGCCTCGATCCTGAACTGTCTGATGGCCTCTAAGAAGGGCTGGCTTTCGATATCCCCCACGGTTCCGCCCACTTCAATGATGGAAACCGTATCCTCTCCTTCTTCTTTTCCCTTATAGAAGCGGGATTTTATCTCATTGGTGATGTGGGGGATGACCTGAACCGTTCCTCCGCCGTAATCACCGTGACGTTCCTTGTTAAGTACCGTCTGGTAAACCTTACCGGTCGTAACGTTTGAATTCTTATCGAGGCTTTCGTTTATGAAACGCTCGTAGTGGCCCAGATCCAGGTCCGTTTCACAGCCGTCGTCGGTAACAAATACCTCGCCGTGCTGGATGGGGTTCATCGTTCCCGGATCCACATTTATATACGGGTCGAATTTCTGCATTGTAACGTGATAACCTCTGGCCTTCAAAAGCCGTCCCAGAGACGCAGCAGTAATTCCCTTTCCCAGTCCCGATACGACACCGCCTGTTACAAATACATACTTGATCATCTTTCTTCTCCTTCTTACACTCCGCTTGCACCGTAGTTTGAAAGTACCCTTGCGGAAGGATCCTTAACATCGCAGCCTTCCCATTCTTTGTTGGGCATCCAGAAATCCTTTATCATCTCGGCCTGTCCGGGGTAATACTCTTCGAAGAGTTCTCTGTAAAGCAGGGATTCCTTGGTAAAGGGAGTTGCATGAGTGTACTTCTTTATCTTCTCTTCATATTCTTCATCCGTATATCTGACTTCTGCGAAGGCCTTAAGGTAATCAACCATTGAATGGCCCACCGCATCGGAGAAAGCAGCCTTTTCGCGCATCAGAATGTCATAGGGAAGATAATCACCTTCGAATGCATGTCTTAAAAGGTATTTTCCTTTGTTGTAAACATTCATCTTAAGCTTCGGATCGATGCTCATAACGTATTTGACGAAATCAAGATCGCCGAAGGGAACTCTCGCTTCCATGGAGTTTACGGAAATGCAGCGGTCCGCACGGAGAACATCGTACATATAAAGCTCTCTTATTCTTTTTGCGGCTTCTTTCTGGAAGCTTTCCGCATCGGGAGCAAAGTCCGTATATTTGTATCCGAAAAGCTCATCGGAGATCTCACCCGTAAGAAGAACACGAACGTCTGTCTTCTCATGGATCGCCTTGCAGACAAGGTACATTCCTATGCTTGCACGGATCGTGGTGATATCGAAGGTTGCAAGAAGCTTTACTACCTCGGGAAGAGCCTTTATTACGTCGTCGGAGGTGATTATGACTTCCGTGTGATCGCTTCCTATATAATCAGCAACTTCCTTTGCATACTTAAGATCGATGGCATCCTCGCTCATTCCGATCGCGAAGGTCCTTATGGGCTTGTTCATGAGTTTCTGTGAAACAGCACATACAAGGGAGCTGTCAAGACCGCCGCTTAACAGGAAACCAATTGGAGCATCCGCATCAAGACGCTTCTCAATGCCCTTTGTAAGCTTGTCATGGATCTTTTTGCAGGCAGTTTCAAGATCGTCCTTAGAATATTCTGAAACACTGCTTACATCCGAATAGCATATGAACTGTCCGTTTATGTAATAATGTCCGGGAGGGAAGGGAAAGATCTTATCAACAAGACCTTCAAGGTTCTTTGCCTCGCTGGCAAATACGATCTCACCTTCCTTGGGATAGCCGTAAAACAAAGGTCTTATTCCGATGGGATCCCTTGCGGCCACAAGAGTTTTTAACTTAGAATCATAGAGCACCAGAGCATATTCCGCATCAAGCTTTGCAAACATCTCTGTTCCGTACTTTTCGTACATGGGAAGAAGGATCTCGCAGTCCGATTCGCTTACGAAGGTGTAATCCTTTGAGAGTTCTTCTTTGATGGGTCTGAAACCGTAGATCTCACCGTTGCAGACCAGTTTGTCTCCTTTAAGGTTAAAGGGCTGCATTCCGCTTTCGGACAGTCCCATGATGGACAGTCTCTGAAATCCCAGCACCCCTCCGTCAAATTCTTCCATTCTGTCCATGTCCGGTCCTCTGGAATGGGTCCTTTCCATGAACTTTCTTAATTCATCAAGGGAATATGAAGTTCCCTGATATCCAAATATTGAGCACATTGTTTCTTTTTCCCTTCTTTTCATACAAAAAAAGCGACAAAGGCACGGTATATACCGCAACGCCTTTGTCGCTCTATATTGTATAATTGTATACACGCGACTTGGGTTTGTCAACCACTATTTTTTTGAAATTTTTGTTTTTATTCTACGTCCTGTAGAGCGTCGAAATCTTCTTCGCCGGTACGGATCTTAACAACCTTGGAAACGTTGTAAACAAAGATCTTTCCGTCTCCGATGTGTCCGGTGTAAAGAACCTTCTTAGCGGATTCGATAACACTTTCAACAGGGATCTTGCTGACAACGACTTCAACCTTAACCTTGGGAAGGAGGGTTGCGTCAACCTCAACACCTCTGTACATGTCGCCGGCACCCTTCTGGATACCGCAGCCCATAACCTGTGTTACCGTCATACCAGTTACACCGAGATCGTTCATTGCTTTCTTCAAAGCATCATACTTGGAAAGACGGGCAATGATAACAACCTTTGAGATACCCGTTGCGGGCTCGATGGATCTGACAACACTTACGGCCGCATCTCTCTTTGCGGGGCTTGCCGCTTCGTAATCCGCTGTTCCGAGGCTTGTGTTCTCGTTTACGGACATTGTCATGGTGTTTGAAATATCCATGATGCTGAAGCCAGCGTAAGCTGAAGGAAGACCGTGTTCGGTTGAGTCAAGACCAACAATTTCTTCCTCCTCGGTTACTCTTAATCCGAAGATGGCTTTGATGATGAAGAAAGCGATGGTGATGGTTACTGCAGTCCATGCTGCAACTGCTGCGAAACCTAATAACTGAATACCGAGAAGCTTAAATCCGCCGCCGTAGAAAAGACCTGTCATGGTGTCGTTTCCGGGAGCTGAAGTTGTTGCGAAAAGACCAACTGCGATGGTACCCCAGATACCGTTTAAGCAGTGAACCGCTACAGCACCTACGGGATCGTCGACACGTAATTTGTAATCAAGGAACCATACACCGAATACTACGAGTACGCCTGCAACTGCGCCGATAACGATGGCACCGAAAGCGTCCGTTACATCACAGGGAGCTGTGATGGCTACAAGACCTGCAAGAGATGCGTTTAAGCACATTGAAATATCGGGCTTGCCGTATTTGATCCAGGTAAAGATCATGCAGACTACTGTAGCGACCGCAGGATCTATTGTTGTTGTTACGAACACAGATCCGAGCTGACTCATATCTGTGCAGGCAGCACCGTTGAATCCATACCAGCCGAGC
>JAEEGL011726974.1_pt1 | contig 16803 bp, 13 predicted proteins | sample 9134231 | NCBI WGS metagenome assembly JAEEGL01 (sample SAMN16246548, study PRJNA631951) | gut metagenome | biome: gut microbiome; feature: rumen; material: fiber-attached | host: Bos | place: Iran: Karaj | collected 2018-10
ATCAGCTCGAGCGGGTTGAACATCGTTCTGAGGCTGTAATCCGGCTCGGAGAAGTCGAACTTACCAAGTGCGAGAGCCTTGTATACCGGCATTATCATGATGTAGCTGCAAAGCAGTACAACGCCCGTTGCAAGGAACATTCTTCCGATCACCTTTGCATAGCCGGTGAAGTCGAACTTTCTCTTTGTACCGAAGAAGAGATAGTATACAAAGTAGATAGCAACGAATATAGCTACCATGAAGCCGATGTAGAAGTTTGCGATGAACATTATCGCAAGAGGAATGATGTAGTTTATCTTTCTGCCGTCGTCAACGAGGTACTCGAGACCGAGTATGATGAGCGGGAGGAAGATAGGTCCGTCTACCCACATGGGGTCGATGAGCTGTATAGCTACGAAAGCCATGAGCGCATACATAGTCGCGAAGAGGACTGACGGAATGGGTTTAACGTTCTTAGCCTTCTGAGCGTAAACGCAGAAGCTTGCGCCGCAGGCTCCGACCTTGCAGAGCTGCATTATCATAAGGCTCTCAACTATCATCTTTCGCGGGAGCAGTATTACGATGAACGTAAACGGACTCGCGAGGTAATAGCCGATAACGCCCTGATAGCCGCCGGAGAGGTTTCTCGCCCAGCTGTAAAGCGGGTTTCTGCCGCTCCAGAAAGCGTCGCGGATATTCTCAAAGTAGTAAACGTACTGACCGTTAAGGTCGAGAGTCAGTACCGAGCGTTCGCCGAAGGGATAAACTCCGAAGAGCGCATAAGCGATCAGTGTCAGCAGAGCCGGTATAAGGAACGACGCGATGATATACGCAAACCGGAACTTGACGTACTCCGGTGGTTTTACGGGATATTTCGCGTACGAAGGAGCTGAGCTGACAGACTTTGTCTTTGCCAAGGTTGTTCCTCCTTTTTGTGTCGGGCGGCAAATTACGCCATATTACCCGATTATAATATCTTAACTATTATACTACATTTTTTGTATTATTGCAATAGTTTGGAGGAATTTAATTGATAGCTCCGGCGATTTTATGATAACCGACAGATAAAAAGTGACGCCCAGAGTTTACAAATGCAAACTTTGGGCACCAACGGAGGTACTACACAAAAAAAGAAGTCGAAACTCTTGGGGGACAGTTTCGACTTCTTTTTTATAAAGGATGAAATTAGAGAAAAACTTTAAGAAAGCGTGTGTTATGATGTATCCGCTCTTTCTATGACTTTATTATAGCATATGATAGATTGGAAATCAAATATATAATTTTTATTCGTACATATGATACGCATATTTATTTATTATATATATAAACCAATTACCTTCGCATATAAAGCACCGCTGAAACAAAATGCCAGAAGTGCAGAGGAGCGTGTCGCCGTCAGCGGGAACCTTTCTTCAGAAAGGCTTGCTCCAGCAGGTATAAGCTTCTGCATGAGTATCGGCACTATGTTCAGCGGTGTTTTGTTATATAGCCTCTTTTATTGCAGTCTTTGCTTTGGTAACTATGGTCTTATCGTTTTCATATGACAGAATGTTTGACGCATACGAGATATCCACCCAGCGTATCTCAGCAATTTCGTCCTCCTGCGGGAAGAAATCGACATTTTTGGCTTTGGCGAGGAAGTATACCACTACCTTCATGGTATCCTTTTTGGGAGAATAGGTCACGGTCTCGCGGAAAGTCGGGTCGATAATAACGTCGATGTTGGTCTCTTCCTTTATCTCACGCATAGCAGTTTCGACCTCGGTCTCGCCGGCTTCGACGTGTCCCTTCGGGAATGACCAGTGTCCGCTGTTGATATGCTTTATCAGCAGGATCTCGGTATTGCCGTGATATTTACGATAAACAATAGCTCCGCATGATTTTTCGTGAAGCATTTCTGATCCTTTCCTGCCCGCCGAGCTATGCCGCGGACATTGATATAGAGACGCGGAATACGTACGGGAAGTGCGTCTCGTTGTATATTCACAAATATTATATCACATTTTGTTGATTTTGTCTATAGCTGATATTGTAAAATAATAATGAAATTTGCGAAGCCTGCGTAATATATGCTCTGGGGACGGAAAAATCCCCTGCAAAGGGGATTCCTTTACAGGGGATCGCGGTCAGTCTTTGTTTTCTGAGGCTTTTTCCTCTGAGGGCTTTTCGTCTGAAGCTTTTTCAGCCTCGTGAGCCTTTTTCGCAGCGGGAGCGGGCTTGTCCTCGACAGGCTTGATGAATCCGGCAAGAGCCTTTTTGATGCTGCCCTTGCGGTGTATGAAGCAGCAAGCTGCAAGTGCGAGAAGTGCGAATATCGTCATTATCAGTCCTGCTGTGAATGCGGGAACGTGGTATCTGAACTCAATATCGTGCTCGCCGGCGTCAACAGTGAAGGCGATGAGAGTTCCGAGAGCCTTGAAGTCCTCGACCTTTTTGCCGTCAACGTAGACCTTCCAGCCGCCGTCCTGCGGGATAGTTGTGAATATCATTTCCGACTGCGGAGCGTTGAGCTTGCCCTTTATCTTGGTATTCTTGAACGATGTTACTTCGAGTCCGCTGTTGCTGAGACCGTTGTATACTTCGTTCCACTTTGCCATGTTGAAGCTGTACATATCAAGTCCGAAGCAGCCGATGTTTACGTCGGGCAGGAGTATTTGATCTGTAAAACTGTTCCTGCGGGGTAAGAGCCGATACATCTGAAACGCTCTGCGCCGATGTCGATAACGTCAGTGTCGTTGATAACGAGTGTTCCGGCGCGGAAGTTCTGCTCGATGTAGAGCGGGTTCTCGTCCTGTACGACGTAAGTCCATGAAACATTTACAGGCAGACTTGCATCTAAGCGGCAGAAGAAGTTGTCGTTCCAGTTGGCGCTCGGAGTGAATTCGCAGTTTTCGTATGTGAAATCGGAGGGGTCGCTGTGCTCGAAAACGTCTATGGGCTGACCCCAGAGGCGGTTGAGCAATTCGTTCTGAGTTGTGATGGGTCTTATCTCAGCCGGGTCGACCTTGAAATCGAGGATATTGTTAGAAGCGCCGAATGCTATCGGGAATGCAGTAGGATTCTCCCATGCGATATAGTTTTCGGTCTCGGAAGCTATATTATAGCCCTGACCGGAGCGATACTGGAAGCCTCTGCTTCTGTCAAGAACGTATTTAACGCCGAAAAGGCTGTTCTGGAAGAGCGAGGTCGGATTGTAAACGGTACTAACGTTGTTTGCGTAAACGCGGTTGCCCATGTCCTGCATGAGCTTGTAAACGCCGTTGTTGAGGGTCGAGCCGTAGTAGCCGATGCCGTTGAAATCGCCTATCATGCTGGTGTTGAAGGTCCAGCCGTCGTAAGCCTCCATACGGTAGAATTCGTCCTTGCCGCAGCCGTGCTCCTGACCGAAGTCATAGATGACGTCGCTTACCTTGAGGAAGGAATCCATATCCGAAGTAGGTATGCCGGCACCCTCCTTTGCGGCAACTTCAATGGTGTCACTGCATGACTGGACAGCGACCATTGACGCAACGATGATGCTTGTAACGAAGGCACAGGCTTTTAAAGCAGCCGAGCTCTTTTTGAGGATCTCAGCCTTGGATAGCAGTGCCCCTTCAGCAGCTTCGCCCTCTGCGGGCTTTTCAGCCGGTGTGTTGGCGGGCTTTTCGGCTTCGAGCTTTTCTGTTTCAGCCGCCTTGACTGCGACCTTCTCACTGAAATAGCTGAAAGCGATGCCAAGAGCCATAAGACCTGCAAATACTGCGAGGAGGAAGTTCCAGTGTCCGAGCTTTTCAAGGCGGAGCTGGTCGAGGTTGCCGTACTTGGCGTATACCACGAAGAACATACCTATCACGAGAGAGGTTATGAGGCTCTTTATCTTTATTCCCTTTGCCTTTGCGAGTCCGTTTGCAGCAACTATGGTTATCGCAAACGAGAACAGGAAGCTCCAGCGTCCGGGGAGCTGGTTCGGGAAGTGGAAGCCGTTGAAGAGCCAGTCCATGGGGTTGTAGTTGAGACCGGCGTAGAGGATACCGAGGAAGCTGCCGGCGGCGAGCTTTTCTCTGAACTTTATCTCCGTGTTCATGAAGAACAGCGGAATGAGAATGAACGCGAAGAGACCTACTGCGATGTTCGGAACTCCGAATTCGAGCGAGGCAGGAGTTTCGGGGAGCATTGAAGCTGCATTCTCAGCCATTGTGTGATACCACTGGCTGAAGTTGAGCACGCCCTCGTTTGCGGATTCGGAATTGGAAAGTCCCTTTACCGTGGGTACGAGAACAACTGCTGCGGCAACGCCTCCGAGAACGGAATAGAGCGCGAAGCGTCCGAAGAGAACGCCGCGGGCTTTGAGGTTCTCCTTTACGGTGAGGCGTGAGCCGTCCCTGCCGGTGTAGCTCTTGCTGAGCCAGTATGCAAGGAAGTAGAAGCCTGTGAACAGGCAAACGCCGAAGCCGGTGTAGAAGTTGGTGTAGATAGTGAACGCGAGCATGAGAGTATACATCGCAGGCGACTTGCCTCTGATGAATCTTTCAAGTCCGAGCAGTACGAGCGGAGCGAGGAAAAGTCCGTCTGTCCACATGAACTGCATGATGAATGCTGTAGAGTATGCGCAGAGTCCGTAGCATATGGAAGTTGCCATTACGATAGGGCTCTTGCTCTTGAATTTGTACTCGAGGAAAGCCTGACAGGCGAGAGCGCCGAGTCCGAACCTGAGCAGACATACGATGTCGATATAGGTAATTGAGTTATCAGTCGAAATGAACTGGAAAGGTATCAGGAAGATACTGCGGCAGTAGAAAGCGTTCTGGACCCAGTTATTGAAGCCGAGAGCGCCGCTCCAGTTATACATTGCCTCGGAAATACCGCTGTCGAATGCGAACTTGCGGTACATGGGGAAATACTGACCCCAGAGGTCTATCGAGAGAACGTCGTTTGGTCCGAACGGAGCTATCTCCTTTTTCTTGAAAATGATGATGCCGGTGATAAGCGGAACTAAGAATACTATCAGATAGCGCAGTACCGCCAAGGCGATATCGCGCTTTTTTTCGCTGGTAAGCGCCGCTTTAGGAGCTTTTGACATTTCTATACACCCTTTCTGTTACTTTTTATCGCTCGGGATTATTTTTTCGTTATATGTAATAAACTTGTTGAGTACGAACTGTATAGCCGATACGAATATCAGCACAAGAAGCTTGAGCAGTCCGAATTTCACAGAGCTTTTCAGGAAGTGTATACAAGCTGTCGATATTCCCATTCCAAGCAGTGTTATACCGCCGTATGAAGCGGCACGGAGCGCGAATTTGCCCTTTGCCTTGAAGTTCCAGAATGTGTTGGTAAAGAATGTGAATATAAAGCCGACAATGTTGCCGGCAAGGCTTGCGGCTTCGGGGAGGTCTTTCATGACGGTGGATTTAAGTCCGAGAGTAACTGCGAAATCTATCACGAAAGCCATTGCGCCGAATACACCGTAGAGGAGTATATTGCGCAGGATAGGGTATCTTATGAATGTGAAGCGGATAAGCGACTTCATGTATCCTATTATAAAAGGTATGAGACGGCGTTTTGATTCGCCGAAGATACGCTTCTGGAAGGATATCGGTACCTCGCCTATTTTGAGGTCGGGCTTGTTCTGCTTCATGCGCAGGAGGACCTCCTGCAATATGTCGTAGTTGACGTTTTCAAGCTTGTCGCCGACTTTTTTGAGCTGGTCTGTATGGTACAGACGGTAGTCGGTGGAGATGTCCTTAGCCTTGATGCCGAGGCATATGCGGAAGAATGTATTGAGGATATGCGACATGATTATCGAGCTCTTGGCGTCGTTGGTCTCTCCGCCTTCTGTGTAGCGCGAGCCGATAACGAGGTCGCAGCTTTCGCTTGTGAACTTCTTATACATCGCGGGGATATATTTCGGGTCGTGCGAGCCGTCGCTGTCGAGGATAAGGAACTTGTCCATTTCCGCGTATTTTATACCTGTTTTGAAGGCTCCGCCGAATCCGGGGAACTCCTGATTTATGTATCTTGCGCCGAACTGTTTGCAGACCTCGGGAGTGTTATCGAGGGTCTTTTCCGTGTCGATAACGAGTATCTCATAGGGTTCGGGAAGGCTGTCGAGCATCTCCTTGATTTTCGGGAGGAGGAATGCAAGGTTTTCAGCCTCTTTATATGCCAGCAAAACAACGCTGATTCCCATGTTTATTAACTCCGTTTCTATTCTCATATTATAATAGTACCGTTTTTTAACAATACAAGATAATTATACCACTATTGCATATGCGATGTCAAGGGATGATACCTATATTAATAGTGAAAAGAGGGGATAAGAATTGAGAATTATGTAGGGCGGATATTCTCCGCCCGTTCAGATGGTTATCTCCTTGTTGTATGGGAAGTAGTCGAGCGCGCATCGTGCTCGGTGCTTCCGTCGAGACCGTCGATGATGTCCTTTGCGGCATCGCCTGCTCCGCCGACGATGTCCTCGCCGGCGTCCTTAGCGCCGTCTACGGCGTCTTTAGCGTGGTCGGCGGCAGTATTGCCGTCCATGCGTGAGCCGTCTCTGTCGTAGTCGTGATGCTCGTAGTAAGAGCCGTCATCTCGGGAGTTATCCCTGTCCGCGCCGCAGCTTGTGAATGCGCAGGCTGTCAGCAGAAGAGCGGAGCTTATAGCTAAAATTTTTTTCATGTTTTACATATCCTTTTCTATAATTTATTGCGGATGAGTTTTTCCACAATACATTTTTATTCTCTACAGCTTTTCCCCATTTATCCACATGGTTTTCAACTTTTACCCACTGTAAAATTCTGTATATAGCGTTGTTTTCCACACTCTCCACAGGGTTTTCAACAACTAAAGTGTGGAATCAACTTCTGTTTCAACAGACTGTTGAAAACTTTTAGACATCGAAGTTGAAAGAAAAATGGAGAATATTGCCATTCTGTTAACATCTCTGCATAATTGGATACATGGCTGTATTGCGCCGTTTAACGGATACGGAATGAAAAATCCGCTCTTGTGGACTTATGCCGCAGTTGCAATTTTTGAAATTATGCGCTATAATATAAATGGAATGATATTTTCTGGAGAACGAAAAATGAACAAATACAAAAAACTCGCCTTTAATACGGTGATATTCGCGATCGGAAGCTTCGGCTCGAAGATACTGGTAATACTCCTTACGCGACTGTATTCCCGTCACCTCGACCCCGTAAGCTCCGGCATAAAGGAGCTCCTCGAGCCGACCGCGCTCTTCCTTCAGCCGATATTCACCTTCGCATTGCAGGAATACCTTATCCGCTTCGGACTCGATAAAAACTGCGACAAGCGTGAGGTATTCACCACCTCGGGAGCAATGACCTTCGCAGGAATGCTCCTCATGGCACTGACTGTCCCGATACTCAGCCTTATACCGGCATTCAACTATATCAAGGGATACACGCTGCTTTTAATAGTATATATACTCATGTCATCGCTGAGAATGCTATGTCAGCAGTTCGTCCGCTCGCAGGACATGGTAAAGTTGTTCTCGCTCGACGGCATACTCGCGACGCTGACTCTGTTCATCTTCAACCTGCTGTTTATAGCGGGATTTCACTGGGGAGTTCGAGGCTTCATGCTCGCTGTTATCCTCTCCGACCTGTTCTCGTCGCTCTTCCTGTTCGCAGCCGCCGACCTGCGCAGATACGTTGGCGCGGACGCCTTCAACAAGGACCTCGCCCGCGACATGATGAAGTTTGCATCTCCGCTGATACCGACTATCGTAATGTGGACCATAACCAGCCTCTCCGACCGTATGTTTATCCGCAACATGAAAAGCGAACGCGTACAGCTCGGTGAAACTGCGGTATCTATCTACGGCTATGCAAACCGCATACCCAACCTGATAAGCATGGTATCGACGATATTCTTTCAGGCTTGGAATATGTCCGCGATAACCGAGAACGACTCCGCCGACAGAAACAAGTTCTACGAAAAGGTATACGGAACGTATGAGGCGTTCCTCTTCATTGCCTCTGCGGGACTTCTCCTGCTGATAAAGCCTGTCACCGGATTTTTCGTTGTATCCTCGACGTATAAGGAATACGCCGATGTTTACCTCTATACGCCGATACTTGTTGTGGCGGTGCTGTATATGTGCCTCAATCAGTTCCTCGGCAGTATCTACTCGGCTACCAAGCACACCAAAAACAGCTTCTGGACAGCGCTTATTGCCTGCTCGGTCAACCTGATACTCAACTTTGCCCTCATTCCCGAATGGGGTATACAGGGAGCTTCTATTGCGACATTCCTCAGCTATTACGTATGCTTCTGGGCAAGAATAATCGACGCACGCTACTATGTTCCGTTCAGGTTCAACGCGATGAAGTCACTGCTGAATACGGGACTTCTCTTCCTCATGGGCTGGCTGATAATCGCCTCGCCGAAGTTCTGGATAGCGGGACTTTTCCTGCTCTGCTGTATAGTTACGGCACTGAATTTCCAGTCTCTCATGCTGACGGTGAAGAAACTGCTTCGCCGGTAATGCCAATAAATCACACAATATACAAGGAGGTCTATCTATGTCAACACCACACAACAGCGCCAACAAGGGCGATATCGCAAAAACAGTCCTCATGCCGGGCGACCCGCTGAGAGCCAGATTCATCGCCGAAAATTACCTCGAAGACGTCGTATGCTACAATGAGATACGCAATATGTACGGATATACCGGCAAATACAAGGGAGTTCCCATTTCCGTTCAGGGCAGCGGCATGGGTATGTCGTCGATAGGTATCTATTCGTGGGAGCTTTTCAACGTCTACGATGTGGATAACATAATAAGAGTAGGTACAGCCGGAGCTATCGCCGACTATGTTGAGCTCCGCGATGTTGTTATAGGCATGAGCGCAAGCACTGATTCTGCTTATGCGAAACAGTACCGACTTCCGGGCACATATGCTCCGACGGCTTCGTGGAAGCTCCTTTCAGCGGCTGTAAAGGCTGCCGAGGCTAAGGGCAGCAGATTCCACGTAGGCAATCTCTTCTCGAGCGAGCTCTTCTACGATGACGCAGATTCACTGGCAGACTGGAAGAAAATGAACGTCCTCGCTATCGAAATGGAGGCGGCTTCGCTCTATATGAACGCCGCACGCGCCGGCAAGAATGCGCTGACTATCGTCACTGTTTCCGACTGTCCTCTCCGCGGACTTGCTACCACTGCCGAGGAAAGACAGACTACCTTCCGCGACATGATGGAGATAGCTCTCGAAGCAGCGATAACTCTTTAAGGCAATACCGCACAAAGACGTCAGGCGCTCTTTGTGCGGTGTTGCCTTAAGCGAAAAGCTCACTCAGGCTATTGAAAAATGCTCTCTGTGGTATAATACCGGCAGAGAGCATTTTATATAGCGGAAAAGCGGGCTGCCCTTTTTTTATGCCGGTATTGAGCTCCCATGAAAATATTATACTTGCATTTTGTCGCGGAATGTGTTATTATATAAGGTAAGAATGTATGCCATGCTGAATGGCAAATATATGTCGTGCATACAAATGCACGGGTCAGGAGAAGAATATGCCCAAAAAACAGGATATCAACAAGATAATGATAATCGGCTCCGGTCCTATCATCATAGGTCAGGCGTGCGAGTTCGACTACTCCGGCACACAGGCTTGCAAGGCTCTCAGAAATCTGGGATACGAGATAGTTCTTGTAAACTCTAACCCTGCAACTATTATGACAGACCCCGATGTCGCTGATATCACCTACATCGAGCCGCTCAATCTCGAGAGACTTACTCAGATAATCGAGAAGGAGCGTCCTGACGCACTGCTTCCTAACCTCGGCGGTCAGTCCGGACTTAACCTTTGCTCCGAGCTTGACAACGCAGGCGTGCTCAAAAAGTACGGCGTTAAGGTCATCGGCGTACAGGTAGACGCTATCGAGCGCGGCGAGGACCGTATCGAATTCAAGAACGCCATGAGCGCTCTCGGCATCGAAATGCCCCGCAGTCAGGTCGCTTACTCAGTCGATGAGGCTGTAAAGATAGCAGAACAGCTCAAATATCCTGTTGTACTTCGTCCTGCATATACAATGGGCGGAGCCGGCGGCGGAATGGTATACAACGTTGACGAGCTCAAGGTAGTCTGTGAGAGAGGCTTACAGGCTTCACTCGTAGGACAGGTCCTCGTAGAAGAGTGCATCTTCGGCTGGGAAGAGCTCGAGCTCGAGGTTGTCCGCGATGCTGAGAATAACAAGATCACAGTTTGCTTCATTGAAAATATTGACCCCATCGGCGTTCATACCGGTGACTCATTCTGCTCAGCTCCTATGCTGACTATTCCCGAGGACGTACAGGCTACACTTCAGGATATGTCCTACCGCATCATCGAGTCTATCGAGGTGATCGGCGGCTGTAACTGCCAGTTTGCACGCGACCCCAAGACAGGACGTATCGTTGTTATCGAGATAAACCCCAGAACCTCGCGTTCATCAGCTCTCGCTTCAAAGGCAACAGGCTTCCCGATAGCTCTCGTATCAGCAATGCTCGCCTGCGGTCTCACACTTAAAGAGATACCCTGCGGCAAGTACGGCACACTCGATAAATACGTTCCCGACGGCGACTACATCGTTATCAAGTTCGCTCGCTGGGCATTCGAGAAGTTCAAGGGCGCTGAGGACAAGCTCGGCACTCAGATGCGCGCAGTCGGTGAGGTAATGAGCATAGGTAAGACCTACAAGGAGGCTTTCCAGAAGGCTATCCGCTCACTCGAAAAGGACAGATACGGTCTCGGATTTGCCAAGAATTTCCACGAAATGACAAAGGACCAGCTCATCGCAGAGCTCCGCTACCCCACCAGTGAGAGACAGTTCGTTATGTATGAGGCTCTCCGCAAGGGCGCTACAGTTGACGAGCTCCATGAGCTTACAAAGATAAAGAAGTACTTCATCGAGCAGATGAAGGAGCTCGTAGACGAGGAAGAACAGCTCCTCAAAAACAAGGGCACAGTTCCCGCTGAGAATGTGCTCAAGCAGGCTAAGCTCGACGGCTTCAGCGACCGCTACCTCAGCTCGCTCCTCGAAGTTACAGAGGAAGAGATACGCAACGCTCGTATCGGCTTCGGCATAAAGGAGGCTTGGGAAGGCGTTCACGTAAGCGGTACTCAGAATGCGGCTTACTACTACTCGACCTACCATCTCGACGAGGACAAGAGCCCTGTAAACACAGACAAGCCCAAGATAATGATACTCGGCGGCGGTCCTAACCGTATCGGTCAGGGTATCGAGTTCGACTACTGCTGCGTTCACGCTGCACTCGCACTCAAAAAGCTCGGCTTCGAGTCCATTATCGTAAACTGCAACCCCGAGACAGTTTCAACTGACTATGATACATCTGATAAGCTCTACTTCGAGCCCCTCACCCTCGAGGACGTTCTCTCTATCCACGAGAAGGAGAAGCCGGTAGGCGTTATCGCTCAGTTCGGCGGACAGACTCCGCTCAACCTCGCTAACGACCTCAAGAAGTACGGCGTAAACATTCTCGGTACAACTCCCGAGACTATCGACCTCGCTGAGGACCGTGACCACTTCCGCGCAATGATGGACAAGCTCGGTATCCCGATGCCTGAGGCTGGCATGGCTGTAAATGCTGATGAGGCTATCGAGATAGCTAACCGCATCGGCTACCCTGTAATGGTTCGTCCTTCATACGTTCTCGGCGGACGCGGCATGGAGATAGTTCACGATGACGAGATGATGAAGGTTTACATGGATGCTGCTGTAGGCGTAACTCCCGACAGACCTATCCTCATCGACCGCTTCCTCAACCACGCTACAGAGTGCGAGGCTGACGCTATTTCCGACGGCACACACTGCTTCGTTCCCGCTGTTATGGAGCATATCGAGCTCGCAGGCGTACATTCGGGCGATTCCGCTTGTATCCTCCCCTCGAAGAACCTCACAGAGAAGCAGGTCGCTACTATCAAGGAATATACCAAGAAGATAGCAGTCGAGATGAACGTTTGCGGACTTATGAATATGCAGTACGCTATCGAGGGCGACACAGTATACGTGCTCGAGGCTAATCCGCGTGCTTCAAGAACAGTTCCGCTCGTATCAAAGGTTTGCGACATCAACATGGTCAGGATCGCTACAGATATCATTACATCTTCACTCACCGGCAGACCTTCACCCGTTCCGGAGCTCAAGGACCGCAAGATAAACCACTACGGCGTCAAGGAAGCTGTATTCCCGTTCAATATGTTCCAGGAGGTAGACCCCGTCCTTGGACCTGAGATGCGCTCTACAGGCGAGGTTCTCGGTATTGCCAAGTCGTTCGGCGAGGCTTACTACAAGGCTCAGGAGGCTACAAAGAATCCTCTCCCCGACGAGGGAACAGTTCTCCTCTCTGTATGCGACAGAGACAAGCCGGAGCTTCTCGAAATTGCGAAGGGCTTCCACGAGGTAGGCTTCAATATACTCGCAACAGGCAAGAGCTTCGAGATGATTCAGGAGGCAGGTATCCCCTGCAAGCGTATCTTCAAGATATACGAAGGACGTCCCAATATCGCGGACGAGATAGCAAACGGCGAGATACAGCTTATCGTTAATACTCCTGCCGGCAAGACAAGCGTATACGACGACAGCTATATCCGTAAGGCGGCTATAAAGCACCGCGTAACATACATCACCACAATGGCTGCTGCAAAGGCAAGCGTTGAGGGAATCAAGGCTAAGAAGCAGAATGGATGCCTTGAGGTCAAGTCGCTGCAGGCTCACCACGGCGATATCGAATAAGAGCAAACCCAAGAGGCGCACATTGTGCGCCTCTGCATTTTTATCAGCCATAATACGAAAAAGACGGAGCAATGAACGCAAACGTACATAAAAAAATTATATACCCAAGCTCTTTTGTTGAAATTCTGCCAATATTGTGGTATAATATTAAAAATAGTTGTGCCTATATATAGGCATTTATAAATCGGCAATAGGTCAGGGGTGATATCTTATGTGTGATAATGACGTAAAAATCTATAAGAAAAGTGACGATACCGTCTCTTTTGCGCGCATTGCACTTGCTCTTGCAAGTGACTACAACAGTGTGTACTTGATAAGCACCAAGGACGACAGCTACATAGAATACTCTATTTCTCCTGAGGATAGGACTCTCACAAAGGCTTCGTGGGGTGACGATTTTTACGCCGATGTTATACCTAACAGTCAGGCTCTTGTCTATCACGAGGACCTCAACTATTTCCAGTCTACATTCAGAAAAGAAAATGTTATTGCCGCACTCGAAAACGGCAAGTCGTTTTCGTTGCAGTATCGACTTGTCATCGACAACAAACCGCAGTATTACTACCTCAAGACTATTTTCGACAGCAGTTCTGCTTCCGAGTTCATAGTTATCGGAGTTCAGAACGTCGATGCGCAGGTCCGCCGCTTAAAGGCTGTAGAAGCCGAAAACGAGACCTACAGCTTCATTTCACGCGCTCTCGCGAGCCGTTATGAGGTCATCTACTACGTCGATACCGAAACGAATGAGTATTTGGAATACAGCTCGAGCGAGGACTATTCAAAGCTCGGCACCAAGAAAAATGGCAGGGATTTCTTCAAGACCGCTGCCTCTGATATAAACAAATTCGTTTATCATGAGGACAGACGTCATCTGCTCTATTCAATAGACAAGGGCGTTATGATGAAAAATCTCGAAACAAGCGGATTTCTCTCCTATACGTATCGCCAGACCCTCAATGACAGGCTCCAGTACGTAAGAATGGTCATAGTCCGGCCGTATAAAGGCTCTAAAAACATCGTTATCGGAGTTCAGAACGTTGACGATCAGGTTCGCCGTGAACAGGTCATGGCTGAGGAAAGCGCTACATTCAGCGAGATAATCCGTGCTCTTGCAATGCGCTACGAGGTCATTTACTACGTTAACACCATTACGGACGACTTCAAAGAGTACACTTCAAGTGAAAAATACGCAAAGCTGAACATCGGCGATACCGGTACGGACTTCTTCGGCGAGACTCAGCGTAATCTCAAACGCGATATCTATCCCGAGGATTACCCCATGATGGCGGAGTCCATGACTAAGACTACGCTGCTGAAAAATATCAGCGAAACAGGTTCGACCTCGCTCAATTACCGCCTTATCCTCGACGGCAGACCGCAGTATGTAACGCTTTTCGCTATCCGTCCCAAGGAGGATTCCGAGCATATCATCATCGCCGTTGCGAACGTTGACGCTGCAAAACGCCGTGAAAACGCCTTCCGTGAGGCTCTCGGAAGCGCTATGGATCTCGCAAGCCGCGACGCTCTTACCCGTGTAAAGAACAAGCACGCCTACGTTCAGGAGGAGGAAAAGCTCGACCAGCAGATATCCGAGGACATTAACCCAGAGTTTGCAGTTGTGGTCTGCGACATAAACGGTCTCAAAGCCGTCAACGATACTCAGGGACACCGCGCAGGCGATGAGTTTATTCAGACTGCCTGCAATATGATATGTCTCATATTCAAGCACAGTCCGGTATTCCGTATCGGCGGAGACGAATTTGCAGTTCTGCTGAAGGGTCACGATTTTGAGCACCGCGATCAGCTTATGACTCAGCTTGACGATACTATGACAAGAAACCGCGCCGAGGGACGTGTTACGGTCGCGTTCGGTATTTCTGATTTCAACCGCGGAGTTGATATGCGAATGCAGGACGTTTTTGAACGCGCCGATGCTAAAATGTACACATATAAGAGAAAATTCAAGGAATAAAGACAAAAGCGCCGCAAGGCGCTTTTGTTTTGCGGTATATTGCAAAAAACCTCCCATGTATCCGTTTACATGGGAGGTTTTGTTATCATTCGGGTCTCTTGTCGTACAGATGCTGCTCGAAAGCTCTGTCGATGAATACATTGAGGAACTCGAGGAATTCCTTGATGAGGCGGTTGGTCTCGTTAGCCTTCTTGCAGATAACGAGGTCACGCATCTTGATATTCGCGTATGAGCAGTTTTTGACAACAACGGCTGATTCCGGAGCAAACGCTGTATTGGGCATAGGTGATACCCACATATAGGCGTCTTTGAGTATGTCCATGAGAGCCATTTTACTTCCGCGGTCATATACGTGGAGAGTGCGCTGCGGTGCATCTTCGTCAAATTCAGGATTTACGGAATTCTTGCCGAAGAGGTTCATCTCGTCGTCGCCGTGGAGTATCTGGATATACTTTTTGAGTTCCTCTATCGGAACGTCGTCGTATTTTGCGAGCGGGTGATCCTTGCGCATGAGCAGCTTCATAGTAAACTCGGTAACGGTACGGCAGCTGAGCTTGCGGCTCTTGAGCTGTTCTGCGTATACTCCGAGCTGGCTTGAAGGGATACGGATAATGCCGATATCGGCTCTTCCGCTGCTTACATCGTCGATGACCTTATTGGAGGGTATCTCGATGAGGTGGATATTGAGCTTGTCCGAAGGATCGAGCGAATTTACCCAGACTCCGAGAGCGGCAGCCATATACGTGGATATGTTTGCCTCTATTCTGAGTGAGATGGTATCATCGGCGCGATGTGAGTAATCGGACTCGAGACTGTGCATACTCTCGACAATCTCCTTAGCCCTTACGAGGAAGTCCTCTCCCTCGGGGGTAAGAACCATACCGTTAGGAGTACGCCAGAAGATCTGAGTTCCTATCTCGGATTCGAGCTCTTTGAGTGCGATGCTTATATTAGGCTGAGCCTGATATAATTTCTTTGCGGCAGCAGTGATACTGCCTTCCTGTGCGATCGCGATAACATATTCTAACTGCTGCAGTTTCATAATTTCATCCTCATTTCTTAATATGGATTTGATATATCTGAATTATATTATATCATATATATATTCTATATTCAAGTGTTAACACAAAAAATTCACAAAGTTTTGTAAAGTTTGTCAATTCTGTGGTGATATACGGTCTATTATTTGTAAAAGAAAATCACAATTTGATGTCCGCAAAAAATCCGCCTTGCCAAAAGCGACTGTTCCGTATAAATAATAACGGTAAAAGCCACCTTTTCGGGCGGATAATTCTTATTCGATCGTAACAGATACCTTGAGGTCTTTTTTAGCTGCGCCGGCTCTCATGATAGTTCTGAGTGCCTTTGCAATTCTGCCCTGCTTGCCGATAACACGGCCCATATCGTCGGGAGCGACAGAGAGATGGAAAACGATAACGCCTTCAGCATCGGGCTCGTCCTCAACGATCTTTATAGCAGACTTGTCTTCAACAAGACCAGCAGCGATCGCATACAGTAAATCTTTCATTGTGAAACCTCCGAAAAGCTTTCGGAACAGAGGCAGAGACGATATGTCTCACCTCTTCCTAAGCAAAGCTGATTAAAGAATGCCTTCCTTCTTGAGGATAGCCTTAACGGTGTCAGTAGGCTGTGCACCCTTGCCGATCCACTCCTTAGCCTTATCAGCGTCGATCTTTACAACAGAGGGCTCCTTTGTGGGATCGTAGTAACCGATCTCCTCAACGAATCTGCCGTCTCTGGGGTATCTTGAATCAGCAACAACTACACGATAGAAAGGAGCCTTCTTAGCGCCCATTCTTCTGAGTCTGATCTTAACTGCCATTTTTTTCACCTCCGTATAAGAAATTGTATATCAAGCGGCGGGAGACGTCGCATTGAAAGCGGTGTTTATGCAAGCAAAAGGTCAACGATATACGAGAGCAGTATAACTGCTGCTGCGATCATAGTGAGTATCGTCCGAAGCGGCTTGCTCGCTTCCGGATCGGGTATGAGCTTTTTCAGTACAAAGCCGGCGATGATAACTCCTAACGCTCCGGCGTAGAAGAGAATATTTCCGGCGAGAGTCTTATGATGATAGTGGCTGTGG
>JAEEGL011070419.1_pt1 | contig 16802 bp, 13 predicted proteins | sample 9134231 | NCBI WGS metagenome assembly JAEEGL01 (sample SAMN16246548, study PRJNA631951) | gut metagenome | biome: gut microbiome; feature: rumen; material: fiber-attached | host: Bos | place: Iran: Karaj | collected 2018-10
AGCGCACGCGCTTGCGGATGATGCGCTCGCCCAGACCGATCACGCGCAGCGCGAACGCCACGTTGTCATAGACGGTCATCTTCGGAATCAGACGGAAATCCTGAAACACGATGCCGAGCATACGGCGCAGATAGGGCAACTGCTTTTTGCGGATTTTGGACAGGTTATAGGGGCCGACAATGACGGAGCCGGAATCGACCTTCTCCTGACCCATAATCACGTTCAGGAACGAGCTTTTGCCCGCGCCGGACGCGCCCACGATGAAGACAAACTCGCCGTCGCCGATCCTGACGGAAACGTCGTCGAGCGCAACCACGTCGTTTGCCTTGTATTTCATACTGACATTTTTAAACTCAATCATAACAGAATCACTTTCAAATCAAAGGAGTTTTGCGGACGGTCAATACTTGACCGGCTTTGCGTCCAGATACTTTTTGACCATGAGCGCCACTTTGAACACGATGGCGTCGTCGAACTCGCGCAGGTCGAGCCCGGTGAGCTTCTTGATCTTTTCCAGACGGTAGACCAGCGTGTTGCGGTGGACAAACAGCTTGCGCGACGTTTCGGACACGTTCAGGTTGTTTTCAAAAAACTTTTGAATCGTGAACAGGGTTTCGTGATCCAGCCCGGAGATGGAGCCTTTTTTGAAGATTTCCTTGAGGAACATGTCGCAAAGCGTGGTGGGGAGCTGATAGATCAGACGGGCGATGCCGAGATTCTCATATGTAACAATAATCTTTTCGGTGTCGAAGACCTTGCCGACCTCCAGCGCGATCTGGGCTTCCTTGAACGAACGCGGCAAATCCTTGAGGCCGACCACGATGGAGCCGATGCCGATTACGGAATTGACAAAGTATTCCGTATGCAGCGTGTCGACGATGGAGCGCGCCAGCTTTTCAAGATCCTTCACGTCGTTGCCGGCGCGCAGCTCCTTGACAAGCGCAAGATCGGTCTCGTTGATGTTGATCACAAGATCCTTCTGCTTGTCGGGGAACAGCTTTTGCACCGATTCGTTCACGGGCACCTCGGAGCGCTCTCTGGTGCGGATCAGCAGCACACAGCGCGGCACCTCGTTGTTGAAGCCGAACTCACGGGTCTTCAGATAGATATCGCCCGGCAGAATATTATCGAGAATCACGTTTTTGATAAAGTTGTTGCGGTCGTACTTTTCGTCGTAGTATTGCTTGATTCCGTTGAGCGACACGGCGATCAGGCGCGCATAGTTGAGCGCCGCCTCGTCGTCGCCGTCCACAAACACGGCGGAATCGGGATGCATCTGAACGCCGATGGCCATATAGGTCTTGCCGCCGATGACCTTCGCTTCCTGGGAAGAGAGCTCTTCGCGGATATCGACCGGATCCGTCTCGCCGATGCGGCGCAGGTCGCTGCAGCAGATGATGCTGCCGCCGGCGTCGACCACGCCGATGGTGCGGTCGATTGCGTCCTTCATCTGGTGAATGATCCCCTGAAACAATCTGTTAGACATAGCTGCATGTCCTCCTAATTTGGATTCATTTGCCTTTGTAACGCGGTTTAGACAATTTGACGATTGTCACTTTTACCATTGTACACAATTTATCGGCATTTTGCAATATAAATCCGTAAATTTTTTAGGTATTTTTTCAGATTTCCTGTTTCAGCGGGATTTTTTTTGTGCGATACGGCTTTTTTAGGGGCAAAAAGAGCCTGTTTTTTCGTCAAGTTACCATTGTATAAAAGTAACAAGAAAACAAAACAAAAACGCTTTTCCGCCGGAGCGGCCGGTTTTTTTGTGCATCCTGTGCAATAAACCAATAGATATTTTAATCCTTTGACTTTAAAGATGGTTTAATTCCGTCGGCCCGGGGCTGCGGTTCACCTCCTTCACCGTTAACACAACGCAGGAGGCCCGTTTTTTTCAGGAAAAACAGAGGGCTGTCGCATTCCGCGTTTTCCTCGCCCGGCTGTACACGGGTACGCCGAGGGCAAAAAGACGCAAAAAAACGCGGCCTTCGGGTCTGGGCGAAGCCCGTCCAAACCGGACAAAAAAGAACAGAGTGCAGGTGCGCACTCTGTTTGACTGCTGTTGTTTGTTTTCTCTTCGGTCTTCGCGAAAGGCAACAGGCCCCATCAGTGTTTGAAGCAGGCGTTGTAGTTTTTGACCCAGCGCAGCACCTTGTCCGGCTCATAGGTTTTCGGCATGGCGGACGTCACGGCGGTGGCGACGCCGATCTCCCGGCCGAGGCGCAAAATCTTTCTGAAGACGGCGGGATTCTTGACAAGTCCCCCCGCCTTGGTTTTGAGGTCGTCCACCGACATTCCGGCGAACATGGCCGCCAGAGACGTGGAATCGGCGTCGATGGTCATATCGTCGGCGTTGAGGATGCCCGCTTCAAAAATATAGTCGAGATCGGACGGCTCCAGCCGTGTCAAAAGCAGCTTGACGCAGGCCAGCGGCGCAAGAGACGCGCCGATCCTGCTGTAGAAGTCGCACTGATACTTCCAGAGCGTGCGGGCGCTGAACGCGCCGTCGCCGTCAGCCGTCACGGCGTCGCAAAGCAGCTTTGCGGCCTTGAGGCTGTTGGCGATGCCGGAGCCGATGATGGGCACGGTCATGAAGGCCGCGTCGCCGATGGCGGCGTAACCGTCGGCCACAAGGACGCCCAGCGGCTGGCGCACGGGAATATGCACAAACTGTCCCCCGCGGACGATTTCGGTACCGATGGCGGGGTTGTCGCGGCGCAGCGACTGCAGCGAGCGTTCGACCTCGTCAAGGCCGAAGGGATCGAACCGGCCGATCAGCACGTCGGTGTGATTTTCCTCGGCGGCAACCCAGCTGATGCCGAGCTTACCCTCGCGCAAAAGCTGAACCTTGAATTTGTCCTCTTCGGTTTCGGCGGCCTTGTTGAAGAACGCGCGATAGACATAGAACTGCTCGAAGGGCTGCACCTCGTTCTGAATGCCGAAGTAGGCCGGCAGCTTCGTGCGCAGGGGCGATGCGATGCCGCAGGCGTCGATGATAAGGTCGCCGTAGACGGCCCCCTGCGACGTCTGAATGCCGACCACGCGGTTGCCCAGCAGGATCGGCCCTTTCACCTCGCAGCCGAAGACGAACCGCGCCCCGGAGCGTTCGGCATAGCCGATCAGATGATCGTAGATCGCGCGGCGTTCCATCTGGATTTCGAGCTTATCGGGATCGGTATGCTGCTGCAGCTTGACCGTTTCGCCCGGGCCGAGAAAGGTCATGTCCTGCTTCAGGCAGAACCTGTCGGGCGCGGGCAGATCCATTTCCGCAGCGAAAAAGCCCTTTTTATCAAAGATGTCCGTCCAGTCATAGCCCATATTGTCGCGGGTATGTCTTTCATAAACGGTCACGTCGTAGCCGCGTTTTGCAAGCAGATGCGCCGCTGCGATGCCGCCGTGACCGCCGCCGGCAACGAGAATGGATGGCGCCATGGTAACAACCTCCCAACAGACGGCAAACCGCCGTTTGCTTCTTTGGTTTCATTGTAACACACGCCGATCCAAAAATCAACGATTTATGAACAAAAGTTTAAGGCTGTTACAGAATGATGCAGATCAGGCCGCTGCAGCCCTCGTTGATGACGCGCTCAAGCGTCTCCTGGAGCTTGCGCCGCGCCTCCGCCGGCATTTTGTAAAGCTTGTTGTGCAGGCCCTCGTTGACCAGCGCGCTGAGCTTTTTGCCGAAAATATCGGACGCCCAGATCTTTTGCGGATCCTCCTCGAATTCCTTAAGGAGATAGAGAATCAGCTCCTCCGACTGGCTTTCGCTGCCCACAATCGGCGCCACCTGTGTGGTGATGTTGGCCCTCATCATATGGATCGACGGCGCCGACGCCTTGAGCCGCACGCCGTAGCGTCCGCCCTGCTTCATGATTTCCGGTTCCTCAAGCGTCAGCTCCTCCATCGTGGGCAGCACAATGCCGTAGCCCTCGCGCTCCACGTCGTCCAGCGCGGCGCGGAAGCGCTCGAATTCGCGCTTTGCCTTTGTCAGCGCGCAGACCTCCGCGAGCAGTTGGGCTTCGTCCTGCACGTCGAGGCCGGTCTGCTCCGAAAGCACGGAATAGAAGAGCTGAGGCTGAAGCTGCAGCGCAACCGTGACGCTGCCGGTGGAAAGATCGGTTTCGGTGAGGGTGCAGCCGGTCACATGCTCGCTTTGGCAAAGCCGTTCGGCAAACGGCGCCACATCCCGCACGGTACGCAGCGCAGACGCCTCCTGCAGCACGCCGGAAACAAAGGCAGCCCGCAGCGGATGGCTGCGCGGGAGCGAAAGCAGCCACGGCGCAAAGCGCAGGCGCACCTCGGTCAGCGGGAAGGTATACAGCAGCGTCCGGAGAATCTCCGTGATCTCCGTTTCGGAAAGCGCCGTGCAGTCCACGGGCAGCACCGGCGTGGCGTAGCGCGCTGACAGCGTTTCGGCAAGCGCCCGCGTCTCTTCCGATTGCGGCATTGCGGAATTGAGCAAAACGATGAACGGCTTTTGCAGCTTTTGCAGCTCCTCCACCACCCGCGCTTCGGCCTGTTCGTATTCCGCCCGCGGAATTTCGCCGAAGGAGCCGTCGGCCGTGACGACAAGGCCGATGGTGGAATGCTCGCGAATGACCTTCTGCGTGCCGATTTCGGCGGCCAGATTGAACGGGATCTCTTTTTCAAACCAGGGCGTATGTACCATGCGCGGCTGATCGTTTTCCAGATAGCCCACGCTGCCCGGCACAAGATAGCCCACGCAGTCGATCAGACGCACGCGGGTTTTGGCCCCCGGTTCCAGCGAGACGACGGCCGCCTGCTCGGGAATGAACTTCGGCTCGGTCGTCATAATGGTTTTGCCCGCGGCCGCCTGGGGCAGCTCGTCCGCGGCGCGCTGTTTTTTGGCGTCGTCCTCCATATGCGGCAGGACAAGCACGTCCATGAAGCGTTTGATGAACGAGGATTTTCCCGTCCGTACCGGCCCGACGACGCCGATGTAGATGTCTCCCTGCGTCCGCGCGGCAATCGACTGATAGATGGATTCTGACATACACATTCCTCCGCATGGCGATCTTTTTGCTAATGTGTATGAAGGGGCGGAATGGAATATGAATGAAAACGGAGAATGCAGAATGGAGAATGAAAACAGGAAAGCCGCAAAGAGGTCGGCGTCGCAAGGCAGTATCGGTTTTTGAAGCCAGGTTTCCCGCATGCTGTGCCGAACTCTTTAAAAACCGTCAGATTTCCTGCGCCTTCCGGCTTTGCCTTATGAAAAAATATGTTCTTCAAAAGCTGCTGCGCATCCTAAAACCAGCTTATGTTTCGTGAGAATCATGCACAAAAACCGCCCAGGGCTGACGCCTTGGGCGGATTCATAAAGCAGTTATCGCGGCAAAGAAGCGATTTTAGGGCGTATACTGCCTTGCGGCACCGGCCCCGAAGCAGTTTTCCTTGTCGGGGTCGTCTTTCACGAATGAATTCTGATTCTTCCTTACGCTTTCACCAGAATCAGCAGACCGAGGTCGAGCATCAGCATCGACATAAACGCGAGCGGGCCGAGGAAGAACGCGAGGACGTTTGCTCCGGCGACGACCTTGATCGGCATGGTGGTCTCCGCATGGGAAATGTTCTGCCAGCAAAGGCGCACGTCGGCGCCTGTACGGGCATACTGGTCGAGTCCGAGGCTGCCGTCGCCCGCCTCGGTGAAGCCGCAGGACGCGACTGCGTCGCAGAACAGCCTTGCCATCTCCTCGCTTTTCAGCGTGATGCGCGCCTCCATGCGCAGCTCCGTGGCCGGCTCCTCCCGGCGCAGGTGCCCCGCCTTGAAGCCGGTGCACCACCAATAGGAATCGTAGGGCCGCGTGAACTGGCGCTCATAGGTGCCGAAGCCCGTGGTGTCGTGATAGAGCGTCATTTCCATCGGCAGGTAGTCGCTCTTTCCCGCGCACTGATAGGTGGTGAAGGTGTTGTCGTCCCGCCCGGTGTGGCGCTTGGTATAGATGCCGATTTCGCTGCCGTAGAACAGAAAGCCGTATTGGCCCTTCCAAAGCTGAATCATCCAGTCCTTGCCGTCATAGGGAAACTTGACCCGCAGATAGTCGGTTTCCAGCATGGCATAGGGCGCGACCAGATCATAGAACTTGGAAAAGCCCATCGCCTTTTGCCAGGCCAGCTTATCGTTGGCGTAGTAGTAGTCGTCCTGATAGCTGTACTTATAACTGAGCACCTGCCGGTTCTTGAGATAGTCGCGGATCTTGTTGCCGCGCCTGACCACATAGAGGTCGATGCTGCCGGACGCCTGCTGCCCGTCTGCCGAAGCGGTCACGCGGATCGTCACCCTGCCGACGGCAAGGCCGGTCACTTTGCCGGAGCGGCTGACCGCTGCCTTAAGCGGGTCGCTGCTGCTCCATTGAAGCGACGGGCTGCCGGACAGGCCGGAGACCTCGGCGCCGAGCTGGAGCGACTCGAACAAAGCCACCTCGCTGCTGCCCGCGGTGATCGTCACCTTCGGCTCGTCCGCTGCGCCCGTCTGCAAGACGGGGCCGAACGCGGCAAGCAAAGCCGTCCCGAGCACCAGCAGCGCCAATGTCCAAACGGTCAGTTTTTGAAAGCGTTTCATTCTCTTTTCCTCCTCTGATGCAATCAAGATTCGGTTCAGACCTCGTCAAAGGCCAGAGGTCTGCAATAAAGCTTGGTACGCGCCGGGTCGGCGGCGGACGGCGGCGCAAGCGTGACGGCATAGGGTTCGCCCGGCGGCAGAAGGCCGCTGTCGAGCCGGCCGTTGAGATAGAGCTTCAGCACGCCGCTGTCTTCGCGGACGGCGCAGAGCTGCACCATGTCCTTCACGTCGGCCGCGGAGCGCAGGAAGGCTTCGCCGACGCGGAACAGCACATGCTCCTGCTCGATGGTGACGGATACGTCGCCGCCCTGGCGGAAGAGCTGTTTGTCGAGCAGCGGATCAAAGGTGATCTTGACCGAAAAGCCGCCCTTGCCCGAAAGGCCGCCGCTGCGCAGAATGCCGTCTTCGGCAAAGGGGAAGGACAGCCGGAGCGTCTGCGACTGACCCAGCGGGTCGCGCAGGCCGGAAAGCGGCAGCTCGTTTTGCTCGTTGAGCGCATAGCGCAGATGCAGCCTGGCCGTGCAGCCGTCGCACAGCGGTTCGACCGCTTCGACGGGATTGGTTTCACACTGCGCGTTTTCCCAAAACAGCGGCCGGTCGGTCTGCACTTCGATTGTGCGGGCCTCCAATGCGCGCACGCGGGTCACGGCGGGGGCAGGCAGCGCGCCGAAATGCAAAATCTTCGTCTCAAACGGGGCCAGCGACACGGTCAGCGTGTCGCCGTAACTGTAAGCGCCGAGATCGCCGGTCGCTTCAAGCGGCAGCAGCTGCGCCGCCGGCGAAAGCGCAAAGCTCTTTTTCACGCCGAGCGTTTCATCCAGCACGCCCGTCCACGTTTGCGGCTGACCGGCGGGATTGCGCAGCATCAGAACGCCCGCATGGGCGTCGAACGCGCCGTAGCCGTAGAGCGCACCCTCCAGCGGGTCGCCGCCGAAGAAGACGGTTTGACGCAGCAGGGCGCGGTTTTGCTTTGCAAACAGCTCCGCCGCGCGGCAGACGCGCCACTTTTGCGCCGTCATTTTTCCGCAGCCGAAATAGAATTCGCCGAGATTCGACCCGCGGGCGGCGACCGAGAACAGATAGACGAGGAATTCTTCGTCCGTCATATCCAGCCTGGCGCAGACGCCGTAGATCGGATCGTGGTGATAGAGCCGTGAAAGCGGTACACAGAACTGGCGCACGGCACAGAAATCATAGAACCGGCCGTCGCGGTAGGTCAGCGCCGCGCACGCGCGGCTCTCCCCCTTCGCCGCCTTTGCAAAACCGAGATCGTCGCTGTTCTGGATCCAGAGGGACTGTACCCACTGCAGCAGCCAGGGGCTCGGCTGGACAAAGCTGGTCAGGTTGAGAAAGAGCGGCTTCGTGCTGCTTTGATGCAGCCGCTCGAAGAGATCGATCCAGGTTTCCCAAAGGTCGCTGTAATAATAGAGGTTGTCTTCGCCGCCCGTGGCGTGGTCGTGCAGCTTGTCGCGGCAGGGCTCAAGCGCAAGACCGTCGATTTTCCAGTAGGTCAGCCCGCAAAGCCGTTGCTGCTCCGTCATGAACTGCGCCAGCTTGTCGCAGTAGCGGCGGCTGGCCACGCAGATGTCGCGGCTTTTTTTATTGTAAAAGCCGTGATGCGCCGCCTCGATCCGTTTGCCGAAGGACGCCGTCTTGCCGTTGTAGCCGCCGCGCGGGCCGATCCAGAGACCGAGCGACGCGCCCACGGCCTCGGCCTGCCGCGCCAGCGGCGCAAGCCCCCGCGGAAATTTGTCGTTCATCGTCCAAAACGCGGCGCCGTAATCGTTCCAGCCGTCGTCGACCACAAAGGCGTCCATTACGCCGCAGCCCGCTTCGTTTCGGTCACGGTCGAGCTGAAGGATGTCCTGAACCAGCGTCTGTTCGTCAATGTCCAGCATGCGGTCGAACCAGCCGTTATATTGCACGCGCGGCCTTGCGGGGCGGGCGATGGTTTCGATATAGCCGAAGAACGCGGCGCGCACCGCTTCAATCACGGGCGACGCAGCCGCGCCGTAGACGCAGCGATCGGTTTCCAGCCGGCCTTCCTTGCCGAGCAGGCGCAAAAGCAGCTTGCCGTAATAGCGGCGGCAGGAGGCGGCCCCGTCCTCGATGGTGCATCTTGCGGCCGGAAATTCGCTGCCGAAATAGCAATGATCGATAAACACCGGCTGGCCCAAAGACAGCGGCACCGCGCCGATGTGGGCTTTCTTCTGCGGCGGGAGCGCCCAGCCGGCCGAGCCCTGCGGCAGCACAAAGGGCGCAAAGTCGATATAATCGAGGAGCGCGGCGCCCTTTGGGTTTTCGCTTTCCAGAATCAGCCGCGCGCGCACAAAGCTGTCGCGGTCACCCAGCGCGGCTTCATAACAGACGGACAGCTTGCACCCGCGCACGCGAAACGGTGCGAAGCGAACGCGCAGTATCTGCCTGTCGCCCTGCCGCACGGGCTCCGCCTCGCGCACCTTGAGCGATTCGGCGCGGACGGTTTCGCCGCCGATCGCGTGCCGAAAGCGCAGGGCGAACAACGACGAGCCCACCGCGGGCGTGAACGAAAGACCCCGCGTCAGCTCCAGCAGGGTGAACGGACCGACGCGCCCCTTTTGCACCGGCAGGGAGAAAGAAACGAAGTCGTTTCGCAGGATATAGATCGGTTGATCGGTAATCTGTGCCACGGCGGCACCTCCTCAAAGGCAAGGGCTGTTGCATTTAGCGAAGAACAAAAGAAAACCGATGAAATCATCACAAAACAGGACGCCTAAATTAGGAATATCTTCCTGTTTTTCTTCGCTTCAATTTGGATGGGCTGCGCCCATACCCAATTGTCGTTTTTCTTTTTCGACGTTTTTTCGCCCTCGGCGTACCAGTGTACAGCCTTCGGGCGAAGAAAACGCCGTCTTCATCTAAATCCAACAGCCCTTAATATGTTCAGATAATACTGTCGACCCAGGCGATCACGTCTTCGCAGACCTTGTCGAACAGCGCGGATTCGTTGAGAATCTCATGGCGGCCGCCCTCATAGATATGCATGGTGATGTTCTTTTTGCCGTTGGCGGCCAGCAGATCGCGCACCTTCTTGACGCCGTCGCCATAGGGGCCCACGGGGTCGTCGCCGCCGCAGATCAGCAGCACGGGCAGATTCTTGTCAAACGACGCGAACCATTCCTTGCCGGAAACATAGTTCAGCAGCGAGAACATGTCGCGGTAGCCGTAGGCGGTGAACAGGAAGCCGCAATAGGGATCGGCGATGTATTTGTCAACCTGCCAGTCGTCGCGGGAAAGCCAATCGAACGGCGTTCTGCCGGGGGTACGCTTGTTGTAGGTGCCGAACGCGATGTTGTCGATCATCTTGCTGCGGTAGTGGTCGCCCTTGACGGCGGCAATCAGCTTCGCGATGACGATGCCGGCGGCTGCGGCCGGGTTCGGGCCGGCGGTGCCGCAGAAGACGGCGCCCGCAAGGTCGGACGCGTATTTCGCCGCGAAGGCGCGGGCCACAAACGAGCCCATCGAATGGCCGAAGAAGATGTAAGGCTTGCCCGGGAACTCGCTTTGGGCGGTCTCCATCAGCTTGCGGCAGTCGCCGATAAAGCTCTGCCAGCCGTCGGCTTTACCGAAATAGCCCAGCTCGTCGTCGTTCTTCACGCTCTTGCCGTGGCCGACGTGGTCGTTGATATAGACCGCGAAGCCCGCGCTGCAAAGCACGTCCGCGAACGGCTCATAGCGCTCGAGGTGTTCGGCCATACCGTGGGCAATCTGAATGACGGCCTTGACGGTCGACACGTCCTCCGGCAAAAACTTCGCCGCGTGGATGTCGCAAAGGCCCGAGACGGACGGGAAAAAGAATTCGGTTTTCACGCTCATAGGGATACTCCTCCGTTATTTCCAAATATTTTGTTTATTATACCATACTCTTTCGGATTTTTCACGTCTTTTGGCGCGATTCCCCTTTGGCAGAATGCACAAATTGTGTCGAACTTTTTTGACAGCCGGTCAGCCGCCCTTCGGTTCTATCCGAACAAACCGGCGCATGAAATGGAAGAGTAGGCAAAAAAAGCAAAACAATGAAGCGAAAAACCCGGCCGTTTTTAACTAAGTCCCATTATCAGGACACAAAAAAGAAAATTTCTGAACATTTGTCTTGACTTTTGCGGAGAATCTGCTATAATGATATCAGAAATCAAGAACGAATGTTCTCCAGGAGGTTGTTCCCATGTTTGAAACCATGCAGTCCTTTCTCGCTTTCTTTTTCCCCACCCTTGCGCTGATCATCATCGGCATTCTGTTTGAAGAAAAGCTGATCGCGTTCGAGCAGCGCGTGCTGCAAAAGCTTTGCAAAAAGACAGCGCAGCCCGCCGCGCAGCGTCCGGCGCTGCGCAAGGTGGAGCGCAAGCAAGCCTCGCGCGCGGCGCGCGCGCATTCCGACCGCGCCGCCTGACTTTGCCTTTCTTCTCTTTCTCTATCCCTAAACGCGAAGCGCTGTCCGGCCTGGGCAGCGCTTCGTCGCATTTATGATTTGTTTAGCTGCAAAACCGGTGGTTGCCGATGGTAACGATCACAGGGCGTGAGAGCATGAAGGCGTTGCTCGTTTTGGCGGGGTTGTAATAATAGATCGCGCCGCCGCTGGGATCCCAACCGTTGATCGCGTCCTGCGCCGCCTTGCGCGAGGTGGCGTTCGGCGCCACGCTCCAGTTGGAGTCGTTGACGGCGGAGAAGGCGCCCTTCTGATAGATCACGCCGGCAATGGTGTCGGGAAACGACGGGTGGCGCACCCGGTTGAGCACGACCGCGCCGACAGCCACCTGACCGGTATAGCTCTCTCCCCTGGCCTCCGCGGCGATCAGCTTGGCCAAAAGCGTGATGTCCGAGCTGCTGTAGCCGCCGTTGGCGGAGCTGGCGCCGCCGGAGAGACCGAGATAAAGCAGCGTCTTCGGCCCGGCAATCCCGTCGGCGGTGATGCCGACGCTCTTTTGGAACGCGACGACCGCGCGGCGTGTCTGTGCGCCGAAAACGCCGTCCACCGAGCCGCCGTAGAAGCCGAGCTGTTTGAGCTTCTGCTGCACCGACCGCACCTCCTGTCCGCGGGAGCCGAGCTGGGAAAGCGCCTGAATCGGCGCGTCCGTTTCGGGCTGCAGGCGGGAAAGCGCCGCCCCGCCGGTGAGCAGCAGCGTCAGGGCGAGAAAAAAGACAAGCAGACGTTTTGTAAGCATGAAATCAGACCTTTCCGTGGATTCGGGGTTAGTGTTTGCGAAAAGGAATGATTTATGCACGGACGGGTCGGCAGTCGACAGTCGACAGTTTTTGTGCAGTGTGCAGTTCGCAGTTTGCGGTTTGCGGTGACGCGGGGCATGCAAGCGGTTGCAGCAAAAGATTCCCCGCGAAGGGAACCGCAGCGCCGCCGTATCTGCGGCTTGCAGTTCGCGTTTATCCCGGTCGGCGAAACGCCGACGCTACGACGTGTAGCGCCGATCATTGATCGGCTGGACGAGGAAGGATTGTTGCCGTAGCGCCGCGCTCCCGCGCGGCTTGTTGCAAGGGTGAATAAAAAAGCGCCCCGCAGTCGTCGGCTATCAGCCGACCGGGGCGCGGACGGCAGAGGATGGGCGCTCCCTCCGTCACTTCGTGACAGCGCTCGCCTGCCGGTTCGGTCGGCGCTTCTCAGCCTATGTCTGTTATTCCTGATTATCGTCCGATGGTTTGAAAAGGATTCGCATGAAATCACGCCGTCCGTATAACACGCGCGAGACATAAACAACGCCATCCGCATAACGGTAGAACGCAGTATAGTTCCCGCAGGGCAGGAAGCGGTGGCCTGTATCAAGATCAACAACGCTTGCAAGCGGTGCGCCGGATTGCGGAAAATCAGCCAATCGGCGAAGGCCGCCCATGATTTTGGCAACGGTATGGATTGCCGCCTGTTCATTGCAGAGCTCATCCGCAATGTAGGCTTTGATCTTCTGCAAATCTTCAATCGCGTCTTTGGACAACTTGATTTCAGCCATTGGAAATACCCAGTGCTTTCTCCGCGTCGGCAAGGTCCACCCAGCCCTTTTCTCGGCCGGACTGTTCGCCTTTTGCGAGCGCACGCATCAGCTTCAGAACCGCTTGCGTTTTCTCGTAATCCTCCATATCGACAATGGCATATCTGCCCCTGCCGTTTTTAGTCAGGAAAACCGGTTCACCGACGGCTATGTCACGCAAAACTTCGGTATAGTTTCGTAAATCGGATACGGGTTTAATGTTCGGCATACTGTATATCTCCTTTCCTGTTGCTGAGATTATTATAACATAATTTATCGTAAAATACAACAGCAAAGTGAAAAACATTTCAATCAATTTATTATCAGGACTTTCCCCCGCACACCGCACACTGCACACGAAAAAAACGCCCCCGAAGGGGTGTTTTTTCACTGGCTGAGCAGTTGCTTGATCAGCTTGCTGCAAAGTTTGTTGATTGCGGTCTGAGTCGGGTTGTCCTCCAGCTTGTCGAGCGCGGCGTCATAGGTCGGGCGCACGGTCTCGTCGGTCTGGTCGAGCAGATAATAGAGCGTGTCGGTATACAGACCCATCATCGGCGAAAAGCTCTTCTTGCCCCAGACGGTGCTGCCGCGGTCGCCGCGCCCGGTGAAGGTCAGCGCGGCCTTTTCCAGCTCCCAGTCCCACGCGACGACGGGATAGACCACGAAGGTTTCGCCGTTGAGCCGAAGCTCGAACGAGCGGCTGTTGCGCTTGGCAAAACAGAGCTTGTCAACCCTGGTGTTCTTTTCGCGGTTCTCCTTGGTAATCGCCACGCCGGAGAGGACGGACACGGTCTGGGAATGGCTGCAGGCGGCCTTGTCGATTGCGGCGCCCTCTTCCTTGTCGAAGATTACAACGTCCCATTCGCCATAAAGCTGTTTGGCGCCGAAGGGCTCCTTGACCGTCTCGCCGTCATAGGCCTCGGGCACGGCCAGCGGCCAGCCCTCGTCGTCCCAGAGAAGCTGGCGAATCTCCATCGCGGGCTTGGCGTCGTAGTCTTCTTCGAGGTCGCGGGCGGCCTCATAGCCGGTCTGCAGCTCGCCGTCGACCTTGAAATAGATCTGGGAATTCGTCGCCATGATCCATTTGTCGTCGGCGGTCTTGAGGATGCTCGGCGCTGCCGGGGCGGCCTTGCCGGCGTTCTGATAGGCCACGCCGCCGTCGTTGGAGCGGTCGAAGTTATAGCCGGCCGTCACGATGTTGCCCTTCTGATATTGGCCGCGGGCCGTCAGCGATTCAAACTTCGAGACGTTGTGGCCCATGGAATCGTAATAGGGTCCGGCGGGGTTGTCGCTGCGCGCCACGCGCACGCTGCTGTTGCGCTCGCTGACGCCGTAGGTCATGAACAGGTAGTACCAGCTTCCGCGGCGCACCACCTCGGCGCCCCAGATCAGGCTGCCTTCGTTCCTGGGCAGGTCGGGAATCGTGCCCGGGCGGGCAATCAGCTGACCCGCATGGTAACGCCCGGTGCCGTGAACGGTGGAAACCGTGTCGCCCATGGCGTTGATGGCGCTGTTTTCCTTGAGCAGGCCGGTCTTCGGGTCAAGCTCGAGCAGCCAGATCGCGCCGTTGACCTCTGCGCGGCCCCAGGTGCCGCCGTAGGCCAGATACATGCTGCCGTCGGCCCCGCGGAACACCGAGGGATGCACGGCATAGGACGCGTCGTAATAGGTCTTGTCGGCCTTTTTCCCGCCCGCCTGAATTGCGGAGCCGGCGTTGTAGCCGCAGGTGGAGAGCACCAGGCCGACCTCCGTCCATTTTCTGTTGTTGATTGCGGCTTCCAGATCGTTCGTCTTCACGCAGAAGATGGCGGCCTCGTTGGCTTCCTCCGCTTTGGAAACGGAGAAATAGAGGTAATAGGTCTTGCCGACGCGGATGATCTCCGGGGAAAGCACGGTGCGGTTGCTTGTGGCGGAGGAATAGCGGCGATCCTTTTCATAGCCGTGTTCCGCGGCCCAGGTCTTGACGCAGTCGAACTGGTCGAAGTCGAGCGCCAGAATGCCGTCGTCGGTGGTGACGGTCTTGAAATAGTTGGTCTTGGCCGTCCAGTTGATCAGGTCTTTGGAATGCACCACGACGTTGTCGGAGCAAAAGGCATAGTAGTATTCGCTGTCCTCGTCATAGACGATGGCAGGATCCTTCATGTTATAGGCGCCGAGCGAGCCGAGATAGGGCGTGTTGTTGGTCACGTCGAGCGACGGGCCCGGCAGCGACAGGGTCTCTTCGGCAACGGCGGCGTCGTTCGACGGCTCGCCGGGCTTGAACGAGGCGGTGATGGTCATCTTGTGCGTCACCTTGGTGCGGTACTGGAGCATAGAAACGTCGTTCGTCACGTTTTCGCCGTTGACGGTCAGCCGATCCAGGTCATAATAGCCGCGCTCGCTGCGCGAGGGGTTGACGTGAACGGTGAGGTATTCGCCGAATTTGCACAGCACGCGGAACTTTTGATCCGTGCCCTCGGTGCGGATGTTGTCGACCGTGAGCAGGCCGTTGTCAAAGCTTTCGACAAAGACCACATAATCGCGCAAAAGATAAAAATGGATGCACACGCCTGCGATGCCGACGACGAGCACCAGCGCAAGCATCAAAAGAACAAAGACTTTTTTCATCGGGTACCTCCGGGATCAGGCAACGGTCAGCGACGCAAGAACGTCGGAATACAGTTCAACGGCGTGGTCATAGAAATTGCGCTTGACGGTTTCGATCTGCTCCGGCTCGGCCACATAGAGCGTGAGCTTCATCAGCTCGGTGTCCACGTCGAAGACCGTGAACGTCACATGGTAGCCGCCGGCGGGCAGCGCGGTCACTTCCACCCGGCTTTCGCGGCGGATGCGTTCGCGCGAGAGCACCGTCCACGCGGCGCGAACCGCTTTTTCGCGGATGGTGCGCGGCAGGGACGATTCGATGGCGGCCACGTCGAACCGCGCGCGCGCGGAAAGCTGCATGGTCTCATCCTCGCCGTCGAGCTCGCTGATGAGGTTGCCGCTCTTGACAAGCTCGCTCATGGCCTGGTTCACTTCAAAGTAGTTCGCAATCGGATATTCCTGCAAAATCTCGTTGATCTGCGCGCGTGAAAGCGGCCGGTCGAGCGATTTGAGCAGATAGCACACAAGCAGCTTGATTTCGCTGCGTTCGCGCAGGCCGCCCGGGGTGATTCCTTCGCTGAAAGATTGCTGTTCCATACCAACGCCTCGTTTCGGTCAGATAAATACACGATAATCATATCACATTGCCGCCGAAAAAGATATAGCTATTTTTTGAATTTTTTGTCGCAATCCCATGATTTTTTCAGGCGGATTGACAAGACGCGCCGATTCGGCTACAATGGAGAAAACAGCGAAGGGAGACCCCACGATGGCAACACGCTATACCACGCTACTGATTGACGCGGACGAAACGATTTTCGATTTTCTCAAGGGCGAGCGCACGGCGCTTCGCAAGGTGCTCAAAGACCGCGGACTGCCGCACGGCGACGATGTTCTGGAACGATACCATTGGATCAACGACGCCCTTTGGCACGCCTTTGAACGAAAGGAGATCACGAAGGAAGCGCTCAAGCACGAACGCTTCGCCCGGCTGGCAAAGGAAAGCGGCTTTCCCGCGTCGTTCGACCCGGACGAGATCAACGCGGACTATCTCGCGCAGCTCGGCGAAAGCGACTTTCTGCTGCCCGGCGCAAGGGCGTTTTTGGAAAAGCTCAAAACGGGCGGGTACGACCTTGTGCTGATCACCAACGGCGTGGCGCGTACCCAGCTTCGACGGCTGGAAAAAAGCGGGCTCGCCCCCCTGTTCAGCCATGTGTTCGTCTCGGAGGCCGTGGGGGCGCAAAAGCCGCTCAAGGCCTATTTTGACGCCGTGCTGGAATCCGTCGCGGAGCGCGACCCGGCAAAGCTGCTTGTGATCGGCGATTCGCTCGGCTCCGACATGCAGGGCGCGGCCAACGCCGGCCTTGACTGCGTTTGGTTCAACCCGAAGGGAGCGCCGAACGACCGGGGGCTGCCGGTAACAAGGGAAGCGAAAACCTATGAAGAGATCGAAGCGTTTCTTGGACTGTGACAATTGTGTGAAATCTCGGGAACCCCTTGACAAGAGCGGCGCGGAAAAGGTATAATAGACATGGGAAGAAACGGAAAAGAAGACCGTTTTGCTCAAGAAATACGAAGGAGGACTGATTCCGATGAAAAAGTATTACTGCCCTGTATGCGGG
>JAEEGL012551364.1_pt1 | contig 16802 bp, 15 predicted proteins | sample 9134231 | NCBI WGS metagenome assembly JAEEGL01 (sample SAMN16246548, study PRJNA631951) | gut metagenome | biome: gut microbiome; feature: rumen; material: fiber-attached | host: Bos | place: Iran: Karaj | collected 2018-10
AAGGCATTCTTTTTCCTTCCGGCTCCGGTTCTCGGAATAATCTTCAATTTCCTGAAGTTTCCTCTTCCTCTCTTCCAGGACGTTCAGAAGGGCACCGGCCGTACTTCCCTGAACCGTCTTTCCCCGGAGATATTTCTCCTGCAGGCTGTTTAAGAGGTCTATCCTCGCTTCCGTTTCCGCAAATGCCTCCGGATCGAAACTCAGATCTTCGCTGTAATCATACAGAGCCCGGTTTACGTCCCCGATCAGTCCCTCGATCGTTACGATCTGTCTGTAAATTTCATCGATTTTTTCATCGATCCCGGAGAGTCCGGAAAGACTGCGGACAGCTTCACCGGCAAGTCCCTGTGCGCCTTCCTCCGACGAAAGAAGCCTCCCCGCATCGGACGCGGCCTGCGTCAGCCGGGAGAATTCCCTAAGCCTTCGGTATTGTTTCTCCAGTTCTGTATCTTCGCCGTCTTTTAAAGCCGCATTTTCCAGTTCCGCAATTTCATACCGGCACAGGTCTTCTTCCCTTCGCCTTGCCGTCTCATCCATTTCATTTTCGGAGAGTTCCGCGTTCAGTTTCCGGTACAGCGCATATGCTTCCGAAACCTTCCGGAGGGCTTCTTTACCTTCAAACCCCGTAAATCCGTCCAGCATGGACAGCTGCTCCGCCCCGTTGAGCAGGCGGTCGTGGTCCCGCTGGCCGTAGACGGCCACGAACTGTTCGCCGATCTGTCTTAACTGCTTCTGGGTTACACTTTCCCCGCATACAAAAGCACTGCTTTTGCCGTCATGAATCTTACGCCTGATCAGGACCGTGTCGTCGTCCGGCTCCAGATCCATCCGCGAAAGAATATCCCGCTGCCTGTCGTTGTCCAGTTCAAACTCGAGTTCAACCAGGGCTTCGGACGCGCCCTGCCTGATCATGGAAGAATCGGCCTTGCTGCCGAGCGCCAGCGCAAGTGATCCCATCAGGACCGATTTCCCGGCCCCGGTTTCCCCGGTCAGGATATTCAGCCCCTCTGAGAAAAAGACTTCCTCCTCTTCAATCAGGGCCAGGTTTTTGACGTGAAGCCGCTTCAGCATTCCCCGGAATCCTTATTTCCTGATCGCTTCTTCCAGGAGGCGCATGACCTCCGGGACGTTCTCCTGTGTCTTGACGACAATGATAATGGTATCGTCCCCTCCGATACATCCGACGACGTGGTCAAAAGCGAGCGCATCCAGCGCGGCTCCGACCGCTTCGCCCATCCCGGTCACTGTCTTGAGCACGACGAGATTCTGCGCGCAGTCCATTGACAGGAATCCTGCACGGAGCACCCGGACAAATTTGTCTTCCAGCTGCGCGCTGTGGGACGCGACGGCCACATATTTCTGCTTCCCGTCGATTCCTGTCACTTTGGTCAGGCCAAGTTCACGGATATCCCGGGAAACCGTTGCCTGCGTGACATGATAGCCGGCCTCTTTCAGGAGTCTCGCCAGGTCCTCCTGTGTCCCGATATTCTGTGATTCGATCAGTCTGATGATCTTCTCCTGTCTGTCTCGTTTCATAACGCTCCCCCACTTGTTATTCTGCCATTTTCTGATGCAGCGTATCCAGGAAACTTCGCTTGCTGATCCGGATCAGCCGGGCAGTTCTTTTCGCTTCGTTTACGATAATCCTGTCGTTCGTTTTCATCAGGATACCCTGGCCGCCGTCAAACGAAGCCGCCGCTTCGGTCTGCGGCCTTGCCCCGTGTTTCGACGCCTCCAGGGAAATACAGATCTCCCGGTCGGCTGAAAGCACAATGCTCCGGCTTCCCAGCACGTGCGGACAGATCGGCGTAATCAGGATCATCCTGGCCGTCGGTTCGACGATCGGCCCGCCTGCGGAAAAATTGTAGGCTGTCGACCCGGTCGGAGTGGAAATGATCACTCCGTCCGCTTCATACGTAACCAGGGGTTTGCCTGCAACCGTCACTTTATATGTAAGGACACGGAGTTCCCCCCGCCTCGTTATAACGATATCGTTGAGCGCCGTCCGGTCTTTATGTCCGCCGTCTGTCTGTTCTGAGGAATCGGCAGGAATATAGGTGCCCGCCAGCATCATCCTCTCTTCCAGCTCATAACTGCCGGCCAGGAGGACGCGCATGGCTTCTTTCCAGTGCCTGCGGTCTATTTCCGCCAGGTACCCGAGTGTCCCCAGATTAATGCCCAGGATCGGTTTCTGCTCGTTTCCCAGATCGTGCACTGCCCTGAGCACCGTTCCGTCTCCCCCCAGGACAAGGAGGATTTCTTCCGCATCATCATCCGGTTTTCCCCCCGAGCGGATTTCCGTACCCCATTTGTCCTGCTGGTCCCTTTTTTCCAGGATGCGCCAGCAGACCTGCTTCTGCTCCAGATAATCGGCAATCTTTCCGGCCGCTTCACGGGAAGGGTCTTTCAGCGGATTGGAAATAATCGTAAACAATTCTTTTTTCCCGTACATGAGTTTTAGTTTTCCTTCTTCCCGGTACAGCAGATATTCTCAGTCCGCTTCCCGAAGCTCAAACGCGCTGTGAGACAGACTGACCAGTTCACGGATAACCCGTTCCCGGCCCCGGCTGCCGAAAAAAGCTGCCGTGCGCGCTGCTGCGTTTTCCGGGTCTTTCTCCAGAAACATCAGGTATTCAATATTGCCTTCCGGCCCGCGGATCGGCGAATAATCCAGGCCGAGCACGGCAAATCCCGCTTCCGCGGCGTAACCGGCTACATTATCAATAACTTCCGCATGCACCGCCGGATCGCGGACAACGCCCTTTTTTCCGACCTTTTCGCGGCCCGCTTCAAACTGGGGCTTTACCAGGACGGCCATCTGCCCCCGGTCCGCCAGGATGTCAAATGCCGGCGGTAAAATCCGGGAAAGAGAAATAAACGAAACGTCTGCCGCGCCGAATACCGGCCGCTCAGCAGGATCGAAACCGGGAACTGAATCCTCTCCGGAATTACTGAAAAAAGCGTCTGTCCGCGAATAGTGTTTCTTTCTTTCCTCTTCTATGGTTTCCCATTTCAGATAGCGGAAATTCGTTTTTTCCATGCAGATTACACGCGGATCGGTCCTGAGCCGGTAATCCAGCTGCCCGCGTCCGGAGTCGACCGAGACGACCTCTTTCGCTCCGTTCTGAAGCATACAGTCTGTAAAACCGCCGGTCGACGCCCCGATATCGATACAGCAACGCCCGGCCAGACTGATGGGAAAAACTTCCAGGGCTTTCTCCAGTTTTTTCCCGCCCCGGCTGACGTAACGGAGCGTTTCACCCCGTATTTCCAGAACGGCGGAATCTTCGTCGAACTGGCTTCCGGGTTTGTCTTCTTTCTGCCCGTTGACGTACACGATCCCTTCCATAACGGAAACACGCGCTTTTTCGCGGGAAGGTGAAAGGCCCTTTTCCGTAAGCAGGACGTCCAGGCGTTTTTTCATGCTTATACCTCGCCGAGGCAAAGCCGCAAATGCGGTTTTGCCGAATGCGGCACCCGGTGCGTAAGCACCGATGGTGCAATTTGAAAGTTCTGCATCAGCAGGACTTTCAAACTTCTTCCTTCCCGGACAGCCGCCTTAGGATCCGGTCTCTGATCTGTTCCGGTTCCATTCCCAGCATCCGGTACAGCTCAGCCGGCTTCCCGTGGCAGACGAACCGGTCAGGAATGGAAATGTTCAGAAAAGCTGTCTGTCTTTCCTCTCCCCGAAGCGTATCGTCTTCTTCCAGCCATGCGGCAACGTGCTCGCCGAGTCCGCCGCTTTCCACATTGTCTTCCAGCGTCACGACCAGCCGGTGGCCGGCCAGCCGCTCCCGGATCGCCTGTTTATCAAACGGGGCGGCAAAACGGGCGTTGATAAGGGTTGCCCGGTGCCCGGCTTCATGCAGAAGGTTCCGTACTTTTTCCGCTGCGGCCACCATGTTTCCGAGCGCGAACAGAAGGATCTCCGATTCTTCGTAAATAACCTCAGCCTGTCCTTTTTCAAGAGGCGCGCGGTATTCGGAAAGCCCGTCGTACGCTTCTCCTCTCGGATAACGGATCGCAGAAGGTCCGTCCAGAGTGAGCGCGAACTTTATCATATCCGAGAGCTCCCATTTGTTCTTGGGCGCCATGACGGTAATACCCGGCATCGACAGCAGGTAGGAAAGGTCGAAAATCCCCTGGTGGGTTTCTCCGTCCGCCCCGACGATTCCCGCCCGGTCAACGGCGAAAAGAACCGGCAGTTTCTGCAGACAGACGTCATGGATGATCTGGTCGTACGCACGCTGAAGAAATGTGGAGTAAACGGCAAATACAGGCCGCATGCCACCCGCCGCAAGGCCTGCCGCGAATGTAACGGCGTGCTGTTCTGCAATCCCGACGTCGAAGAAGCGCTCCGGGTAAAGGTTCCGGAAGCGTTTTAATCCGACCCCGTCCGCCATGGCTGCCGTGACCGCCGCCACTTTGGGATTGCGGGCGCCCTGCTTGACCATTACCGTAGAAAAAATGTCGGAGTAACCTGCTTTCGTCTTCGTCTGTTTCGGAAGACCCGTCGCAATATCAAACGCGCCGGTTCCGTGGAAACGGGCAGGATGCCTGACCGCCGGATCATAGCCTTTTCCTTTTTTCGTAATCACATGGACCAGGACCGTTTTCCGGATCCGCTTAGCAGCCCGGATAGCCCTGAGCAGCTGGCTGATATTGTGGCCGTCCACCGGACCGAGATAGGTAATACCCATCTCTTCGAAAAACATCCCCGGCACCATAATGGATTTCAGGGTATTTTTAGCCCGCCTGATTCCGGAAACCGCTTTCGGGCTCTTGTCGTTCAGGGAATAATAAATCTTATCCCTTAGATTGAGGTATCCTTCCGACGTCCTGATGTCGTCAAGATAAGAGGATATCCCGCCTACGTTCTCGGATATAGACATATTGTTATCGTTCAGGATAATAATAAAATTCGTTTCGGATTTCGCGGCGTTGTTCAAAGCTTCATATGCCAGCCCGCCGGTAATGGAGCCGTCGCCGATCACCGAAACAATCGTTTCGCTTCCTCCCTGCAGATCCCTTGCCTTTACCAGCCCGAGGCCTGCGGATATGGAAGTGGAGGAATGCCCGGTATCAAATACGTCGCAGTCGCTTTCCTCCCGCTTCGGAAAACCGCTTAACCCGCCGAATCTTCGGAGTGTTTCAAACTGTTTCCGGCGTCCGGTCAGGAGTTTGTGCGTATAGGACTGATGTCCGACGTCCCATACGATTTTGTCTTCCGGAAGATGGAGTGAGAGATGGAGTGCCATGGTCAGCTCGACAGCGCCCAGATTACTTCCGAGGTGCCCGCCGTTGATACTGATCACGCGCACCAGTTCCTCGCGGATCTCCTCCGCGAGCTGCCCGTACTTCTCTTTCGGGATCTTCTGTATATCGTTCGGCTGATTTATCTGATCAAGTAACTTTCCCATTCCGTTATGCCTGCCTGGTCAACAGTGACAGCACCAGTTCCCTTAAAAACGGATTTTCCGCTGTCAGTCTGTCGAATAAAGATACTGCTTCCTTCGTCCGGCGCTCCGCTTCCTTCTCAGATGCTTCCATCCCGTATACCGAGACGTAAGTCGCCTTCTCATCTTTTGCATCCATCCCGGTGGCCTTCCCCATAACTGCGCTGTCCCCGGTAACGTCGAGAATATCGTCCCGGATCTGGAACGCAATGCCGACGTCTTCCCCGATCGTATCCAGCAGCCGGATATCTTCCTCCGGCGCTCCCGCAAGGACCGCTCCGATCGTGAATCCGCTTTCGATCATACAGGCCGTTTTATGCTTGTGGATATAAAGGATCGGCGCTTCGGAAGCAGGTTTCTTTTCTGCTTCGAGATCCGCGCACTGGCCGCCGACCATTCCATAAACGCCGGCATTTGAGGACAGAATTTTCAGCGCGCGGATTACCCGGTCTGTTTCTTCCCTGTTTTCCGCGGCATCAAACGCTTTCAGCGCGGTTTCAAAAGCATAATTTAACAGCCCGTCGCCGGAAAGCACCGCCATGCCGTCCCCGTAGACGATGTGGGCGGTTCTGCGGCCCCTGCGGTATTCGTCGTTATCCATGGCCGGCAGGTCGTCATGCACAAGGGAATAAGTATGAATCATTTCAAGCGCCGCCATAAAAGGTTCGGCCAGCGCCCGCTTCCCGCCGTACATCCCGCAGGTTTCCGAGATAAATAACGGCCGGAGGCGTTTCCCGCCTGCCTCGATGCTGTAATGCATCGCTTCAATGACCGTTTTCGCTTCCCCTTCCGCCGCAGGCATGAACTTTAAAACCGTATGTTCTGTCTGCGCCGCCTTTGAACGCAGTAATTCCGCAAATTCCTGTTTATCCAAAATAAAGTCCTTTCTTCTCCGGAACCGGCGGGATATGCCGGGTTCTGTTTCCGGGAACCGCTGCCGGACGTCTATGCCTCAAAATCAGAAAGGCTGCCGTCCGCCGCGATCTGCTTTACTTTTTTCTCCACCGCGTCCAGAGAGACGTTAATCTCCCGGACCAGTTTCATTCCCTTTTCATAACAGCGGAAAGAATCTTCCAGGGACATTTCCTCGGCCTGCATGGCCGCAAGGATTTCTTCCAGTTCCGCAAAAGATTCTTCTACCGTTTTCCCGGATTTATTCTCACCCGTTTCTTTTTTCAATTCCGTCCCCCATTCACTGATTTTCTGTAATGGTTTCCACCGCCGCGGTCATGGATCCGTCTGACAATGTGAGTTTTATCCTGTCCGAAGGTTTTGTTCCGCGGATGCTTTTCAGAGCGCCGCCGCCCTCTTTTTCCACATAGGCGTACCCTCCGCTCAGACGTTTTAACGGCGATAAATTCTCCAGCATTCCCGCGTTTACTTTCAACCGGTTTTTCACCGTCTGCAGGATGAAATCCATCCGGAAACCGAACGATTCCTCCAGTCTGGCGGCGTGCATCCGTTTCTCCCTTAGCCTGGCTTCAGGATGGAAAAGGTCGAACCTTGCCTTCATCAGGGTGTTTTTCTCCCGGTACCGCAGCAGCCTGTCGTTCATCGACTGTGTCAGGGCCTGCCTGTCCGCCGTCAGTTCCTCCAGGATACGGCTGAACTCGCAGACAGCCAGTTCCGCTGCAGCTGAAGGCGTCGGGGCGCGGAGATCCGCGACGAAATCCGTTATGACGAAATCCGTTTCATGACCGACCGCCGAAATCACCGGCGTTTCCGCGTCGAAAACAGCCTGGGCTACGGATTCCTCGTTGAATGCCTGCAAATCTTCCATCGAACCTCCGCCCCGGCCGATGATAATGACGTCCGGCCCGAACCGGTCCAGTGTCCGGATGCCGCGGACAATGCTTTCAGGCGCGTCCGCCCCCTGCACCAGCGCGGGATAGAGGATGATTTCAACGTATGGATTGCGGCGCAGCGATACGTTGATCATGTCCCGGACAGCCGCGCCTGCAGGCGCAGTTACGATCCCGAGTTTCTTAACATATTTCGGAATCGGCTTTTTATACTCCGCGGAAAACATGCCCCGCTCTTCCAGTTCTTTTTTCAGACGCTCGAACTTTTCAGCCAGGGCTCCCGTTCCGTCCGGAACGATGGTATTTGCATACAGCTGATATTTCCCGTCCCGGTCGTAGACTTCGACACTGCCGGAAACCACCACCTGGTCCCCGTCCCGCATCGCAAACTTGAGCCCGCTCCGCTTTCCCTGGAACATCACGCAGGACAGGGCGCTCATATGGTCCTTGAGCGTAAAATAAATGTGCCCGGAGGAATGATACTTGCAGTTGGATACTTCCCCGCGCACAGAAACGGAGTGCAGGAACATGTCCTGCACAAACAATTTCCTGATATATGTGTTGATCTGGCCGACGGAAAAAATATCCCTCATTCGTTCCCGCCGCAGTCTTTCGCAACCCGGGCCAGCACTCCGTTCACAAAGGAGGCTGCGCTTTCCTGGCCGAAGCGTGAAGCCAGCTCCACTGCCTCGTTGATGGCTACGCCGAGCGGAATATCGTCGTCATATTTCATTTCATAAACAGCCAGTCTGAGGATAGCTTTCTCAACTTTCCCGATCCGGGCCAGCTTCCAGCCTTCCATACAGGATTCCAGCAGTCCGTCGATCTGCGGCAGCGCCGACGATACGGCATTATATTTCTCCGTTATGTAAGAACGGTCCTTTTCCGAAACCACCTGGTCGCCGCTCTCGAAAAACAAAGCTGTCTGCTCCTGCATTTCATCGGATGAATAAAAATCAGTCCGGTACAGGAGTTTGAAAATCTGTTCTCTCAGGGTCCGTCTCTTCATAGTCTGTCTTTACATCTCAATCCCGGAGATCCGGATGTTTACATCTTCGCAGGTCAGGCCGGTCATATTTTCGATCGCCGTTTTTACGCGTGTCTGGATACTGCTGCTGGTTGCCGGGATATTGTAGCCGTATTTTAACTGGACGGAAAGCGTCAGGTGCACAATATCTTCTTCTATTTCCAGTTTCACGCCCCTTCTGCCCTTCCGGCTGCCCATAATATTCAAACCGGTATCCGCCATCGAAGCGACGCCTTCCACTTCCTGCGCCGCTATGGACGCGATCGAGGAAACGACGTCGTCGGCGATCCTGATCGACCCGATATTCGACTGATCCTTGGTTTCTACTAGAATATTCTCGTTCTGCTGTTCCATTAGTTTCTCCATTTCGATGTGATTGCTCACATGCGTCCTCTCGAATGTATATAGTTATGTATATTTTATCAGTTTCTGGAAAATTCTTCCAGTGTCAGTCCCTTATTGCGGTCCAGCACCATCTGCACGGACCACGGATTGATAAACAGCAGGAGCGGGTTGCCCTTCCTGTCTTTCACCCGCTTCATATCCGACGTGCCGACTATCTGCTGAACGTCCGTATCAGGGCTCGTAACCCAGCGGATATGCTCGTACGGCAGCACGTCCAGCGCGATCTCGACGTTATACTCGCTCTGCAGTCTGAATTTCAGGACGTCCAGCTGCAGCATCCCGACTACGCCGGCGATGATTTCTTCCATACCGGTATTGTATTCCTGGAAGATCTGGATGGCGCCTTCCTGAGCGATCTGCGTGATCCCCTTGATGAACTGGTCGCGCTTCATGGTATCTACCTGCCGCACCCTCGCGAAATGCTCGGGCGCAAACGTCGGTATTCCTTCGTAGTTGAATGATTCCTGCGGAAGGCACAGCGTGTCCCCGATCGCGTAGATCCCCGGATCAAAAATTCCGATAATATCTCCGGCATATGCTTCCGCAATGATTTTCCGGTCGCTCGCCATGAGCTGCTGGGGCTGGGACAGCCGCTGGACCCTGCCGGTCCGGACGTGCCGGACTTCCATATCCGCCTCGTATTTTCCCGAACAGATCCGCATAAACGCGATCCGGTCCCGGTGCGCCTTGTTCATATTGGCCTGAATTTTGAACACAAAAGCAGAGAAGCCGCGCTCCACCGGATCGATCATGCCTTTGTCCGAAGCCCGGGCAGTAGGCGGCAGAGCCATCTCCAGGAAGTGCTTCAGGAAATCCTCCACGCCGAAATTCATGAGTGCCGATCCGAAAAACACCGGAGTCAGCATGCCTTTCCGGACCCTGTCCAGGTCGAACTGCGCGCTTGCACCGTCCATCAGCTCAATTTCATCCGTCAGTTTTTCGCAGGCCTCTTCACCGATCCTTCCGGCCAGCGCTTCCCTGTCTTCCGGACCGCTGCAGGAAATAACCTCTTCCGTGCCTTCCTTCGTTCCCTTTTCCGTTCCGGAATACAGAATCACCGCTTTTTTCTGACGGTCGAAAACACCCCTGAATTCCCTGCCGGAGCCGACCGGCCAGTTCATCGGGCAGGTTTCGATCCCCAGGTTTTTCTCGATATCGTCGAGCAGGTCGAATGTATCGAGCGCGTCGCGGTCCATCTTGTTGATAAACGTAAAAATCGGAATATGGCGTAGCGTACAGACCTTGAACAGTTTTCTGGTCTGCGCCTCGACACCCTTGCTTCCGTCAATCACCATGACCGCGGAATCGGCCGCCATCAGCGTCCGGTATGTATCTTCCGAAAAGTCCTGGTGACCGGGCGTATCCAGGATATTGACGCAGCAGCCGCCGTATTCAAACTGCAGGACTGAGCTGGTGACGGAAATACCTCTCTGTTTTTCGATTTCCATCCAGTCAGAAACCGCATGCCTGGCGGTTGCCTTGCCTTTTACACTGCCGGCCAGGTTGATGGCTCCCCCGTACAGCAGGAATTTTTCCGTCAGGGTGGTTTTCCCGGCATCGGGGTGGGAAATGATTGCGAAAGTTCTCCGCCTGGCCGTTTCTTCTCTGATTGAACTCATAGATTCCTCATGAAAGAATGACAAGGGCTGCCGTCAGGCAGATCTTGTCATTCCGCTCTAAATCCCAAAGCGCGGGCAGCTTCACGGCCTCCCTCACGCTTTGTCTGTTGTTTATTATCCGCGTTTCTTCGGCGCATCCTTGATGGAGAAGGAAAGTCTTCCCATCCGGTCTTTGCCGAGGCACTTGACCGTCACCTTGTCGCCGAGCGTCAGGACGTCTTCCACATGCTCGATGCGGTGGTTGGTGATCTTGGAAATATGGACCATGCCTTCCTTGCCGGGCGCAAATTCCACGAAGGCGCCAAATTCCTTGATGCTGACGACGACGCCGTCCAGGATCTGGCCTTCCTCAAAATCGGTTACGATCATTTCGATCATATGCTTCGCGGATTCCATCATCTTCATGTCACTGCCGCAGATGGAAACGCTGCCGTCATCCTCGATGTCGATCTGGACGCCGGTCCGCTTGATAATCTCGTTGATGGTCTTGCCGCGCTGGCCGACCACGTCGCCGATCTTCTCCGGATCAATCTGCATGAACTGGATCTTCGGCGCATACGGGCCGACTTCCGGACGGGGCTCCGCAATCGCATCCTTCATGACGCCGTTCATGATGAACTCGCGGGCATCCTTGCAGCGCGCGATCGCGCCTTCCACGATAGCCCTTGTCAGGCCGTGGATCTTGATATCCATCTGGATGGCTGTAATGCCCTTGTGGGTTCCGGTCACCTTGAAGTCCATGTCCCCGAAGAAGTCTTCCAGGCCCTGGATATCGGTCAGAAGGACGAAATCATCGTCGGTTTCACCTGTCACGAGGCCGCATGAAATACCGGCAACCTGCGCTTTGATCGGAACGCCTGCCGCCATCAGCGCCATACAGGAGGCGCAGGTGGAAGCCATTGAAGTCGAACCGTTGGATTCAAAGGTTTCCGATACCGCACGGATTGCGTACGGGAATTCATCGATGGAAGGAAGGACCGGGATCAGCGCTCTTTCCGCAAGCGCGCCATGGCCTATCTCACGGCGGCCCGGGCCTCTGGAGACCTTGGTTTCACCGACGGAATACGCCGGGAAATTGTACTGGTGGACGTAACGTTTTTCCGTGATGTTGGGATCCAGTCCCTCGATCCGCTGTGCTTCGGAAAGTGGGGCGAGCGTAACCACGTCGCAGATCTGTGTCTGTCCGCGCGTGAACATGGCTGACCCGTGAACTCTGGGAATGATATCGACTTCCGCAGCAAGAGGCCTGATCTGGTCCAGCGCACGTCCGTCGGGCCGTTTGTGATCCTTTAAGATCATCTTCCGGACCGTTTTTTTCTGGTACTGGTAAATTGCTTCCGGCAGAAGGGCAAGATATGCTTCATTCTCCGCAAAAGCTTCTGTGCACTGCGCCGTAATCGCGGCGATATTGGCGTCGCGGGTCTGTTTGTCATCCGTAAAGACAGCTTCCTCCATCTTTTCCGGAGGCACAATCTTCCTGATCTCCTCAAAGAGTTCTTCCGGGATGGCGCAGCTGGTGTATTCCTGCTTCGGCTTGCCGACCTCGGAAACGATCTGATTGATAAAGGAGATGATTTCCTTATTAATCGCGTCAGCCTGGTAAATAAAGCTGATCATCTGCTCTTCGGGCACTTCGTTCGCACCGGCTTCGATCATGATCACTTTATCAGCCGTAGAAGCGACCGTCAGTTTCAGATCGCCGTTATCCCACTGTTCCTGGCTGGGATTGACGATCATCTCACCGTTCACCAGGCCGATCTGGGTCATGGCGCAGGGGCCGTCAAACGGGATGTCGGAAATGGACGTCGCCACAGAGGCGCCGATCATGGCCACCAGTTCGGGACGGCAGGCAGGATCCACGCTCATCACCATGCATTCCAGCGTCACGTCGTTGCGCATGTCTTTCGGAAAAAGCGGGCGCATCGGGCGGTCAATCACGCGGCTGGTCAGCACGGCGTTCTCGGAAGGGCGGCCTTCGCGTTTCAGGAAACCGCCGGGAATTTTGCCGACCGCGTAGTATTTCTCCGAATACTCGACGCTTAACGGGAAGAAATCGATCCCGTCACGGGGCTGCGCGGATTCCGTCGCCGTGCAGAGCACTGTAGTATCCCCGTAGTGCATGAAAGCACAGCCGTTTGCCTGTTTGCCGACGCGGCCGATGTCGATGGACAGCGTCCGTCCGCCCAGTTCCATTTGATAATTTTTGTACATTGTTCTTTTCCCTCTCTCTTCTTTGCTTCTTCTCTTCTACATAGAACAAGACGGCAATGCCGGAGGTTAGTCCGATCGTTGCCGTCTCGTGATTCCCCAATGATAATTTACTTTCTGATACCCAGTTTTTCGATCAGTGCGCGATATCCTTCGATATCGGTCTCTTTAAGGTAATCCAGAAGGCCCCTGCGCTTACCGACCATTTTCAGAAGGCCGCGGCCGGAATGATGGTCCTTCGGGTTCTTCTTGATGTGCTCAGTCAGCTCGCGGATACGCTCGGTCAGCACCGCGATCTGGACTTCCGGCGAACCTGTATCGCCTTCCTTACGCCCATACGTCTGGATCAGTTCTGTCTTTTTTTCCTTTGAAATCATGGTATTTTCTCCTTTCGCCCATCGGGCTCATACGCCGGATACCAGGGGAAAGAAATTCCATCGGAGTTACTCTGTTCCCCGAGTATCGGTAATTATTTCCGTCCGCGCCCCGATAAACTCAGTTTTCCGCACAGACAATTAGGAAGTTTAACATACTTTGCCGTTAATGTAAAGAACTATTCCGCCTGGTAAGTTCTTTCTCATTTTATAGATCCGGAAGGACCCTGGTGACCTTCGTAACCGTCCGGTATCCGACCGACTTGATGCAGATGCCGCTCCGTTTGCTGGCCGCATTGACAATCTGGCCGTTGCCGATATAAATCCCGACGTGATCGATATAACCGCCGGATGAATAGAATACCAGGTCTCCCGGCAGCGCGTCGGACAGGCTCACACTCCTGCCGACGGTCGCCTGCGCCGCGGCAACACGCGGAAGCGATACGCCGTACGTTGCGTAAATCGTCTGGACAAATCCGGAGCAGTCGGCGCCTCTCGTCAGGCTGGTGCCGCCCCATACATACGGGTTGCCGATAAACCTCTGCGCGTAGTTGCAGATTTCAGCCCGGATACTGTTGACGCCGGAACCGTATATCAGTTCGGAAATGGTCATCGCCGTCCTCAGCGACTTGTCAATCGTGACGTAATCAGCGCTGACGTAGGCGATATTGCCGTCCAGGTTGATCTTCACCCACTTGCCGAGCGCTTCTTCCACTTCCAGTTCTTCCCCGTTGGCAACGGCTGTAAGGACCGCTCCGTTCTCATCGGGCTCCATGCGGACCGTCAGGTTTCCGTCCGAAACATGCACGGTCGCCGTCGTCTGGATGGAATTCTGGGCAAGGCGCCTTGCGTCTGCGCCTGTCGCCAGATAAGAGGCCTTTACATATCCTTCCACTTCACCTGAAGTGATGTACGCCCAGTCATCCTGTTCTGAAACAATATTGCAGACAGCGTTCGAAGGAAGCCTCCCGACAAGGCTTGAGCTCTGGGCCGGTTCTTTCCGGACGTTCAGCGTATCGGATACGTTCGCGATGCCGATATTTGAATACTCCGCGAAAATTGCGTCCTGTTCGGCCGCTTTGCTTAAGTACTCGCTCTCCGTCGTGTCCGATTCGTAAAGGCTCATCACGCCGGAAGTCGTCATAACGTCGACGTCCTTCATTTTATCCAGATCGGTAATCGGTTCATAAGTATAACTGACTTTCGGGCCTGCGTCCTGACCTGTACCGGCATCCGGCGCAGCGGGAATTTCTGGAGACAGACTCACATTCCCGGGATTGCCTGCAGGATTTCCTGCAATTTGTTCCGCCTGTGCGTTCTCCTGCGAGGTCCCTGCAGCCTCTTCGGCCGCAGCCGCGCGGGAAGATGCATACCGGATCAACTCTTCTTCCGGAATCGGCTCAGCTGCCTGGGCTCCGGAAATTCCGGCAATTCTCGCAAATACGATCGCTGTTATTCCTAAAACACAAACTTTTGCCAGCCATTTATTTTGATGCATTATTTCAGTTCTCCTCAGAAGATTCCCGAAAATATGTTACGAAATTTTTACGCATTATCGGTAATATTATAAGAAAAGAAGGGAGTACTTGTCAATCTTTGCCGCAGGCGGTGACGCCGTCTGTCAGTTCCTTTCGGTACGGATTAAAGAATTCCGTGAGCCCTTCTTCCGGCCGCCAGATCTTTTTCCATTCGTTCGCGGAGCGCGTCCAGCGAAGAATAAACCTGTTCCGGCCGGTGGAAAGAAAGAAGACGGACAGATGCTTTCCGGCCGTACAGCTCTGTCACTCTGTCATACAGGAATGTTTCGGCGGCGACGGCGTTCCCGCTGGACACCGTTGGCTTGACCCCGATATTGGTGATAGAAGGATAACATTTCCCGTCCAGGACGGTTTCTGAAAAATAGACGCCGTAAGGAGGCAGGCACTTGGAGGCATCGGGAACCAGATTAATGGTCGGGATTCCGATCCGGTGCCCGATCCTGTTCCCCCGGACAATTTCCCCGCATAAAGAATACGGTCTTCCCAGGCAGGCCGCCGCTTCTTCCATTAATCCCTGTCCGATCAGCTGCCGGATCATGGTGGAGCTGATCTCCGTCCCGTGATACAGGACTTTATCGATTTTCTCGGCAGTGAAGCCGGATTCCGCGCCCTTTTTCAAAAGAAGATCAAAATCTCCGCTCCCGCGCGCGCCGTAAGAAAGGTCCGGGCCGGCCACAATTTTTCTGGCCTTCAGCTGTCTCGAGAGATAACGGTCGATAAACTCCTCGGCAGGAACCGCTGCCGTTTCCGCACGGAACGGATACTCCACCAGCACTTCCGCTCCTGCTTTTTCCAGCAGCTCCCGTTTTTCTTCACGGGTGGAAAGGCATCTGGCTGTCCCGTTTGAAAAGAACATCTCAGGAGACGGGTCAAACGTAAATACTACCGGGCAGAGCCCGTCCTCTTCCTTTGCCTTCTTTAAGGCGTCCAGAAGCCTGACGTGCCCGATATGGACCCCGTCGAACTTACCGATGGCGACTGCGCTGCATTCTGTTAAACTGAATTCGGTCTGTCCGGAAATAATTTTCATTGGCTGATAAAAAATACCCGTTCGGGGCGGCACCTTGTGCCTCGTTCATTGGCGGCATATACGGCATAAAACCTCTGCCGGCTGTCGTACATCCTGATCCGCTCGCCCGGCGAAAATACCTCTCCGAGGTCTTTTGCGGAAAAAGGATTTCCGTTTTCAAGATACTTAAGCAATTCGTCCGGCACGGATACCGGCCGGAGTTCTTTATAAAAATCATCGATCGGAATGAGGTGTGCACGCACTTCTTCCGCGCCTTTTTCCATCCACGCCTCCACTTCCGAAAGTTTTACCGCGGAATCCAGCGTGAACTGTCCGACCCGCGTCCTTAAAAGCGACGTCATGACCGCTCCGCAGGAAAGCCGTCCGCCGATGTCGTGGATCAGCGTCCTTATATATGTGCCTTTCCCGCACGTCACACGAATGGAAAATCCGGTCCCTTCCGTTTTCAGGAGTTCTATCCCGTCAATTCTGACGGATCTGGTTTTTCTCTCCACTTCCCGGCCTTTCCTGGCCAGGTCGTAAAGTTTCTGTCCGTTGATTTTCACAGCCGAATACATCGGCGGCAGCTGCTCGTATCCGCCCCGGAACGGTTCAATGGCTTCTTCCAGCGTCCGGGCCGGATCGGGCCCGAGGATCGAAAGCACCGTTTCTTCCGGGACTCTTCCGGTCACTGTCCCGGTAGCATCCTGGGTATCCGTTATAATTCCCAGTTCTGCCCCGGCCAGATATTCCTTCTCATGATCCGTCAATTGTTCGACAAGTCCCGTCGCCTGGCCCAGGCAGACAGGCAGGACGCCCTCCGCCGCCGGATCCAGTGTCCCGGTGTGTCCGATTTTCCGCATATGAAGAATCCTCCGGAGCTTGTTCACGACATCTCCGGAGGTATAACCCGATTCTTTATAAATATTAAGGACTCCGTGGAACGGAGCTGTTTCCGGCTGTTTCATCATTTTGTATATCTGGTCATTTCGGTTTCCACCAGGCGCAGCACCTCTTCCCTCTTCCCGTAAACCGTACAGCCGGCGGCCCGGATATGTCCCCCGCCGCCCAGGGTTTCAGCAATTCTGGAGACGTCAACGAGGTTTCCGGAGCGAAGGGACACTCTCCATTCGTTTTCTTTATCTTCATGCAGGAAGGCCGCGCACCAGGTCCCCGCCGTCAGAATCAGTTCGGAAGAAATTCCCTCGATCATGTCCGGCGCCGCCCCGAGCGACGAGAGTTCCTGCCTGCTCATGGAACTGACAATCGCCCTGCCTCCGGCAATCAGCCTGCTGGCCGACAGCGCGTACCCGAGAATTTTCTGCTGGATAAAGGTCTTTTCAAAAAAAACTTCCCGGACGACT
>JAEEGL016163353.1_pt1 | contig 16802 bp, 10 predicted proteins | sample 9134231 | NCBI WGS metagenome assembly JAEEGL01 (sample SAMN16246548, study PRJNA631951) | gut metagenome | biome: gut microbiome; feature: rumen; material: fiber-attached | host: Bos | place: Iran: Karaj | collected 2018-10
TACTAAATACTCGACCAGAGTTTTATCATACTTCAATCTGACATAATTCCTTAAAACAGTCTCGCTATACCGAGGTTTTAATGCATTCGTTAATCCCTGAAGTGTGTAAAAATGTCGATTTTTACCATAAGCGATCATTTCATTCAAAGTTGCTTCTTTTTTTTCTTCATTCGGTATATTCGCCATGAATCTGCCTCCAATACATTCAGCAATTACAAACAAGCCAATTTATACTTTTCATCATAACAAGGCAGATTGGTCACAAGCAACATAATCACGCCCTAAAACATGCCAATTAACGATTTATTAACAGCATATTTACACACTACATAATCACGATTATTCAGAATTACACCCACTCTGTCACAATTCTCGAAGAACTGTGCCCCAACATCCAGCATCTTGTACAGCCATCCAAAAATGGAGCATCGTTCAACTCAACTTCTTCTCATTCCTTAATCAACCCATAAGGTTCTTCTGCCCTGATCCTCCGTATTTCGAACTCCACTCGGCTGTCGATGTATGCCTGAATGCGTTTTTTGCGAAGCTCGACACGATGTTGAGACTCGTGGAGCCAGCCCATTACCTCTCAAATCTATCTGGGAATGGATTCTTAACCGGAAACTCCTGCGTCGGAATAAATTCAGTTAAATACTCATACATTTTCTTTCCTCAAATCTTCGCGAACTTTCATTAGCGAAAATCCTAGAATATTCATTCCAGTCCAGTTTGATGCATCAAGACGACGATCATCATCCATGCCAATACCACATGCCCAGTTCTTATCTCCATTTGCACTCTCTACGAGCCAAATATCCTGAGTAAGAAGAAGTTTTTCTTTTAGGAATTCATCCTGAGAGAATTTTGCATACAGAGCCTTTTCGGCAACAACTTGGCGATATCCATTCCATACTTTCTCAATGAACCCTGATGCATTTTTCCCAATCAACTGATGCACTGCAGGATCATCGGTTTCCATTATACGTGATGCAGAGCTCAAATCTCCGAAAAGTACGCACTTTTGGTACATAATGTACTGTTCCACCGATGAAAACTTCATTCCATCCAGCTCAAATTCCGATCTATACCAGTTACTCAGCCATCCATATGGCTCATCAGGCATATGAAAAAAGACAGCATATTCTCTTCTGCCATTGATTGTAAACTCCTGCACGCCGTATTTCTTCCTTGCTCCACTACTTTCTTCCAACCAAGGTATAGGCTCTCCAACTTTACCAAAGGCATTTGCTCCTACATTCCATCTACTGTATTCATCATCAGGTGTATTAGGCATGTCATCATTTTTCTCCTTAGTATCGATCTTTGATCTGTTCGTCTCATCTATTGATATATCATCATTGCCCAGTCTGCGTTCAAATTCAATAGAAGCTTCTCTCATCTCATCTGCTGTGTATGCACAAAGCTTGACATCTATCTCATAGTCAGGGAATCTTCTGATAAAGCTCTTGTAAGCGCGTATGCACTGTTTAGCAGACTCAGTTACTGCATTACTCAGATCTCCGCCGAAAATACCGGAACTGATTAGCGGGAATGAAATACTGTGGTAGCCATTGTCCCTAATGATCAGAAGAGAATTATAGTATGCTTCATACAATTCTTTGAACGCCTTTGGAGTCCTCGAAAAATCAGGGCCAACAGCGTGTATGATCGCCTTTGCATTCTTCATGTTGAAAGATAGTGTTTTAACTGCAGCACCGTCTCGAAGCGGAGTCTGATACTCTCTGCAAGCAGCTTTAAGTTCAGGAACTCCAGCTCGTTCGAAGATTACTTTGCAAATTCCCCCTCCATAAGCCAGATTAGCGTTGGCTGCATTTACCACAGCATCAACCTTCTGATCTGCACACGAACCATGTATCAACTCGATATTACTCATAGTATCTCCTTTTCTTAAAGATGTTTGTATGCTCCGTCATTTCACCGGCAAATTGCTCATATAACAAATATCATCTTGGAAGAACAAACAAACCTCCCAATTTTTAATCTACAATATCAACAGAAAACACCTTACTCAAAACATCTTTCATTCGTTCTGGATCACTGCGATTAGGAGCAGATTGATCAACAGAATGCACCACATTATAATACTCATCGGGTAATATCTGACAAACCAAATCCAAATAGAGTTTTGCACGAGAAGCACCAACATAAAACTCCAGAGCTCTCTTACCAGAAAACGAATCAGCATCAATATCCACTAAAATGATCGAATCTGCTTCAAGCCCCTTAAATTTTCGGCATGTGGAGACTTTAACAAACGAATCCTTATGTGGAAACAGAAAATAATCATCATCTTCTGTCTTATTCAAATATGAATACAGACCTGATTTCTCAATGGAATTGAGAGATAATATAACAATATCCTTGATACCATTTTTCTTTTGTTGTTCGATTATTTTGTTTACTCTAGTGACTATATCATCTTTGGGGGAGATTAAATGCATCACTGGAATATGTGCGGTCGTCCATACTCCAGCTGTCTGTATTTTTATCGCTTTGTTTTTTATATCTTTGATTGGTGTTAAAGATGTTTTGGCGATCTCTGTAGTATTCCTGCAATTAGTTTTCAACGATAACCTGCACTCGCTATTCTCAATACAGCCTGGCAGTAAATACTCTTGATTATCGTGCCCCTGAATGGTTTGATACTTATCATAGAACAAATAGAACGTTCCTTTTCCAGAAAGAACAACATCCTGAAGAGAATCGATAATTGAGCAATTCAACAGCGCAACTTCTTCAGATATCTCAATCTCGCTGTCTATCAAGCCAAAATCCTGACCTTCATCAACTATTACATGATCAAAGCCAAAATCTTTGATTCCTTTTGAACATTCTTTCAGCCAAACCATGAAATTCTCATAATCATCAAATTGTCCAGTAACATCACGAACAAGTTTATTAATTGTATAAAAACTCACATTCCTGTATTGTTTAGATAAAGTTTTGTTATGACACTCTTTGTAACGCTGAATAAAACTTGAACAAAGCAATCTGTTATAACACAAAAACAGAACTTTTTCTCCGTTTATGCTATGTCTTCTAGCTTTTTCTAGAGCTACCATGGTCTTCCCGGTTCCAGCAGCTCCACTTATTACTGCACTACTTTGATCATCGATAAAATCCAAAACTCTATATTGTTCATACAACAACTGATTCATTCTTTCGCCAACAATTATATTATCTGCATCACCAGAAGGTATTAGATGAAACTCTGGGCACAATACTCGATCTACAAGCAACGAAAACTCTTCTTGAGACAATCCACCTGTATTATCTTTTGAATTGTACGAAAAAATCTCATTAATCTTCTTCGCCGGACTAACTAGATCTTCAGCAAGCATTGTAATTTGCAGTGTTGCTTCAGGAGGCAAATGAATTTTATTGAAACTCTCTCTAGTCATTTCAACAAAAACCACACCATGATGAAATGATAGTTTGGGCAACAAGGCTTTAACGCTTTCGTCATAATGATATTCTATCTTGTTACGCAAAGTCTTAATTGCGCTTTGTGCCTGATTATACGGACCATCATAACGATCCATTTCCTTGCCACCACTATAAAACCATCGTCCGTTTTTATACTCTATATCTGTCCCCGCTTTTGCTTCCAGAATAAGAATTCCTTTTTTAGGATGAACAACAACAAAATCCATTTCACGCTCATGTTGACGCTTCAATACTTCATTATTGAAAACTGCATGCATTGAATGAAATACATAATACTCTTCACTCAATTTTGACAATGAAATGAACACATCTCCTTCTTTACTTCTTGGATCAAAATCTCTCGGAGTACTGGGAATCATATTAGCTGGCATATTTAATCCTCCTTTACATATTTAAGCAATTCTTCAGGAACAGCTTCATCTGTAATCAAATAGCAATGCCAATCATAGTTTTTCATATCTAAATAGTCGTTTTTCCGTTCTGGAAGAAACCAAGCAACTTTCGAATTAGGCCACATAAGATCGGGCCAAACATCTCTATCATTTAAAGAGAAATTCGAATCAATTATCGGCACTTCATAGTTTCGACCATGTGCATACTCGATAATAGCATCAATCGACTTTAGAACCCCTGGATCATCTACATCTGCTTTAATCTTTTCTAACTCATTAACAAGACATGATTCCTTAGCAGAATGATTAACAATTGCATTTGTAATATGTTGTGAAGAATCATTAACGTTACTCACGCCATCAGCCACATCATTGTCGAACAATCTAAACATATTGAAGAAACCAATCTTTCTGTTATCTATTGTTCCAGTCAACACACTACGATCCAAGAATATATTGAATTCTTCACAAGACGTTTCTGGCAAAAGAGAACATGCATAGCATGATGCATAGTTTAATGATTCATGTCCTTGACCTTGACTTAAACTACAAACAGGATCATTTGAACAGAAAAAGGATGATTCGATAGCTTTCTTGATTATATCTGGAAAAACATCACTTCTCCCTTGACGAACAAGGCCTCCAAGTGTGCCTTCAGAATCGCCACTTGCAGTATAAATGAGAATTCCACTCATTTTACCGCCATTTTGCGTTCCTTCACTACAATAAATCCTTTCTTTTAGTGAGGAGATATTATACCCACATTCAAAGCTCAATTTCTTTATCAAGAGATGTGATAACGTATGCAGTAATAAAAACTTCGCAGTTACAAACCTCTTATTATTCTTTCCAAGATAAGACTCTCTATATCTTTGGTTAAGCGTGAAAACTCGATTTTTTATTGTCAAATTCCCATTAAGCCATTGTTGAATATAATCATCTTTCAACTCAATAAAGATTCCTTCTCCCTTTACCTCGCAAGCAGGCAACCAACTAATTCCTGTGGTCGATTCAGTTTTTACCGAGACAATAGTAGGTTGCATATCAGCAGATTCGGTAGGATCTGTTGGGTCAATTCTCGAAAAACCAATGTGAGCCTGAACTTCGCGCATTTTGCTAATCAATGAGATCTTAGAGATAAAAGGAATATTGCTATAACCATTCATATCCATCAGCTCGCATTGAAAATCATCAAACTCGTCTTCTGGTTTTTCAACTCCTGTCAACGCCAAATACTCCTCATAGCGGTATTTATCACTATAAGTTGTGCCTTCACTATGTCCAGAACTTTCATCAGGGTTTATTTTCTCGTTCAACAAATTCAGAATCTTGTCTATGCTTACGCCTGTTTCATTATGAATGGCAACACTAAATCTCTGTGGCAATCCCTTCATAATTGAATCAACAACAGTCTTTTTGAGATTCTCATCAGGAATAGGCATATCCTTAGTTTTCACTATCTCATTTTCAAATTCAGAATATGATTCCGACTCAAGTATCTTTTTGCGAACATACGATGAATAAGGCGGAATAATCAAAGAGCTATCAGTAACCGGAAAATAGATGGATGATGCACCTCGTTGCATAGCTTTTGGATAACAGTCACAGCGTTCATAAAAATGCTTCCAAGGATGCTTCCCTTTGCAACTAAAATTATACTTGTAACCAGTATCATGATCAATCTTTTGGAAAACACTATTCTTGTCACTATTAAAGTCAAATGCACGTTTCAAAGATGCAGTGCATCCACAACTAGTACATTTCACCACAACGCTTTCCAAACCTGCAGACGCTGTCTTTGCAATAGAATACTCCAGCTCAGGATTCGAGCAAATCTCCCTTGCCCCCTTAATATTCTGACTATGAGCCCATTCCACCCATGGAAAATCATCAATATGACCGTTCTTACATGCTGTAACAACTCTAGCGACTACAAGATCTGTATTACAATCTCCGCACTTTAAAGTTTTAATCATATTATTGTCTTCTTCAAAGAGTTTGGGATTCTTAGATTTGTTATTGTTGTATGTAATCCAATCCTTGATTTTCTTAAATTTGCGACATCCAGGACAGAAATACCATTCAGGGAATCTTACATAAGCAATTCCATACCCTTCATTTTTACCATTTCCATTTTTCACACATGGTGTATAGAAAAAACTCACATTATGTAATCCTTCAAGTCTTTCATCACGGATTTTTTTGCGATTTTCAGTGGCCCAGTATTTTGAATCAGCAGTCATAAGAGTTTGATCTTCAAATTCGACCATTGCTCCTACACCATACTGCAGAACAGCTTGTGAAGCTCTAACAGAATACTTTGTTTTATTTAATGGTTCTCGCTTAAAACTACTCATATCAATCCTCCCACAGCATTACAAATCCCGGAACTGTAGCATCTACAGATCTCATTGAGGTCATCGTTTCCAACGTGTCCGTTTCAGAAGGTGCTGTTCCAAATACTTTCATCAAGCGACCCGTATCCGATTTTGGGGGAATGGGACTTAATGAACCATATTTCAGCTTGTCTCCATAATTCTCAACCTTGCTATTCCAAGTATCTGCGACTTTATCTATAAGATCTTGAATATAATCAATATCTTCTTTCATGTTCGGATTAGTTTTTTGAGCAATTTCTATGGAACGATTCTTCAAATAATTGACAATATCATCAATCTGATCGCCATATGTTGTCTTATCAAATTCCTGCGCACCTGTCTTTTTATCCTGAACAAATAAGTCTTTATTCTCATACCGTAATAGAGTTATTAACACAGCGTGCAACGCTCTATCACAAGCTGGTTTTGAAAAGGGAGTAGCTCCAGTAGGCTCAACATGCTTATAAAACGAATTGTGAAATGATTCAAATTGTTCATAATATGATCTATCTCTGCTTTTTGTTCCATCGTACATTACAAATGCTACTCCAGGGAATGTACGCCCTACTCTACTCGATGCCTGAATATACTCACTGGTAAGTTTAGGTTGGCCAACAAGCATCATTACATTTAATCTGGCAACATCTAAGCCAACTGAAATCATATTTGTTGCTAAGGCAATATCCGAAGGATATCGACCATCCTTTATTGCTTCTTCGGAATAACTATTCTTTTCAAGTTTGTCCAGAGTACGATTTAAGTCAGTGGTATTAACTCTACTAGACAACAAGTCGACTGACTTAAAGAATCGCTGTTTCTTTCGTTCACAGCCACGAGTCGACATAGAATACATATACGCAGAAATATCATCCTCTATCAACGTGGTACACTTGCCCAAATCTCGCAAACTATTGAAATACACAGTTAATGTCCAAAACTTATCCTTCTGTGCATCTTCAAGCGACATTTCACTGATAAGCTGAGTCAAGGCAGAAACTGTTCGTACTTCCATAGTCGCCTTTGTTCTTCCATAGGGCATCAAGCCAACATATTTTCTTCCAAAATCTCCTGTTTTATGATCAATTTTCTTTTGGAATGCAAAATACGAATCATTTTCATCAATTCCTGGTGCAGGAAACTGATTAACTCTGCGATTATACAAAGCAGCACATTGTTCAGAAGCTCTTCGTATTGTTGCTGTGGAAGCAATTATCTTAACATCCTTACACAGTCGATCAATTATCGATTCATACAAACCCACAATCGTTCCTAAAGGACCCGAAATCAAATGCAACTCATCTTGAATGATTAAATCTGGAGATTTATTCTTTTTGTTTACTCCAAAGAAAGCACCTACCTCAGACTTCCATGGCATCAAAGCAAACTTATCAACAGTACTGAACAACAATGTTGGCGGGTACTTATATAAATCTTCATCAACAATGCGTACAGGCAATTTATTAAATCCACCAAATGAACATGTGTTTTGTGTACAAAACAACTGCGTACCTCGCTCTTTGGTTACCTGATAGCCAAACTTCCCACAGAGCTGACGTTTTCCATTAAGTTTCCTAATTCCCTTAACAAGTTTTGTACCGCACCAGGGACATTTAATTAGTTGGAACTTATTATATCTGTCCAAATTCGCCTCAATTGTATAAACTGTTGACTCATCCAGTCTGTCCAACATTTCCTTTGCCTGAACATCATCATCTTCTAATCGTCCAAAATTCCTGTTCGGTGTATGCGATCCTCCTATCCAAAGGCCGATGGTGATCTCCTTGGTTCCAAGATTGTATTTTTTTGTCCGTTGATTTTCTTTTCGAATCAATTCACAAGCACAAATAAGTGTCGAAGCACGAAGAAACTGTTGCGCTGCCAACAAACGAAGCGTATACCGCATAATAACAGTTGTTCCATCAGCTATATCATCATTAAATGTTATTCTTCTATAAAAAATCGTCATTGCAGTCAAGCCTAAATAAGCCTCGGTCTTACCGCCGCCAGTAGGAAACCATATCAGATCAACCTCTTTGCGATCAGGAGAATCCGTATTAGTCATGGCTTCAACACTCATCAATAAAAAAGCTAATTGAAAAGGACGCCAGAAATATACATCTGAAGTGAACCCATTATCATCGTCATAATGAAGGCTCTTTAATATGGCAGACAACTCCTGGTCATCCGGATATCTGTCTTCATTTGCTGTTTCTGCTTGTATTCTAAGGTGCACACGCTGCATGAACATTGCTCTGTTAGCTAAAAGAAATGAATTCCATGCATTGTTTTGATCTGCAAGAATATGAATACCTGATTTCATCCTGGACAAGGCTTTCCTACACTGTAAAATGTTCTGCCCCGCAACTTCATGATATTTACTATCCAAATCTTCAGACTTAATTTCAATATCATTAATCCATGCATTATAAACATCAACAAAGTTTTCCAACTCAGCAATTCTTTCATCTTTTGTTGCATTTGACAGATCGGACAAATACTTCATTGAAAGGACCTGCTTGGAATACTCTTTTCCGTTGATTCTTCTCTTATCAAAATCCATAGCAGGAACTTCTGATTCAGGGAAGAATTCAGTAAAAACCTTTCCTCTTCCTTGTTTATCGATATCCCACGAACATGAAACACCTAATCCTGAAGCATAAACCTTCTTGTTTCGATACAACAATTCAAGCGATTTTTCTTCATCATCAAGTAAATCAAAAATAAGATTACTTGAATAATCGACAAATTCTATATCATTGCTATCGCTACTAATTGAAACAACAGGCTGAAAAACTGTTTTCTCCGGGGTTTCAGACTTATTCTCGTTGACCAGCATTACCGTAATAGAATACCTGCCATTAACCCTTTTCTTAAGAGCAGAGATTTTAAGATTAAACTCCTTGAGTTGTTCCTCAGCAAACTCTAACGCACCAAAATCCAGCACAACCTGTTCATGTTTAGGAATTCGATGGTAACCAGTTTCACTAATAGTAAGCAATTTATCCAATACACCATATAAGAACGGCTCAGTCTCAAACAGATTTTTAATCATTCCCCTATCAAACGATTTAATCAGACGAATTATGCGCGTTTCCATATCATATTCGACATAATCTTTGAACGTATCAGAAATCGAAAAAGCCTCTTCGTGTTCGTCATCAATTTGAATGCGAGCATACTCAACATTACATTTCTCATATACTCCATAACTAACATCAACAGTAAGCTTCGGAACATTTTGACTAATCAGGCAGGAGAGACCCATAGATGATGGTTTGTTCTGAGATGCCATACTTACTTGTTCATCCATCGGATTATCACAATTGTCATCATTCTGATTTGAGCCAGATGAAAGTATATGCGCAGCATTAAACTGTATAGAATTGTTCTCTATAGTCTCAGAATCCCTAACAAAAACAGGTTCATTTCCCAAATCTGTTTCATCGTTATCCTTATTCATTTTGCTATCCTGAGGAAAAAGAATTCCTATCGAGTAACGATTAATTGGAGAAGTCGATAGCACTTCATAATTGTTATCAGGAAAAAGCTTTTCCGAACCAGGCCCCATCAGTTCTTCTTTAATCCGAGTAATGTACTCTCCTCTGATAGAAATCAGTTCCTTATTCTGCTCACATTTATCTTTCATATCTAAACCTCCTGAATATCAATAGGTCGATTAATTGCATTTGTTGATAACACTTCTTTTTCAACTTCGGAGATTGTTTCCAAAACTCCAATATCAAAAAGGTTGCTATAGTTATCAGAAACATATTGTTCAACTACTTTTAGCGCTGCAGAAGTCTCATTTGAATTAACACTTGTATTAGTCATTTTGCTAAATATGATAGTTCTAACAACCTGTCGAATATTCGCCCGAATCTTCTTTACTGTTTTTCCACTTTCAAAATACTGCAAGTAATTCTGCTTCAAATCATCATCTTCTAACAAAGCCCCTATCGCTCGCAGCGATTCCGGGTCCTTGGGACATATTATGTGAGAATAATCATCCATCCACACTCTTACACTTTGCGGCTCAACCTTTATTCCATGTTTCTTTAGCATATTACCCAAGTCTGCAATAGTTAAACCATTATCAACAAAATAAGACCTTAACACTTTTTTCCACCGCAATGTTAAAAAATAGCTTTTCTGGTTTTGTTCACTGAGAGAAGAAATATTATCAGACAAAATATCATCAATCACGTCCAACGTCGCCGATTTTTGGGAAGTAAAGATCACCATATCGCCAGGGCACAATTCACTTACATTCTTTTCCAGAATACTTTCCGTATATTCATCAAAAACATAAGCCTTGTAGAATTGAGTAAAAAGAACTCTGCGTCCATCTTCCAGAGCAGCGACATACTTTACTTTAATTGATGATTGTCCTGATCTGAAAGCTCCACCGTTGCCTGCAAACAATCTGTTTAATTGTGTTTCAAAAACACTTGCTGACAATTCATTTTCTATATAAGAATCCGATAATTCAACTGCACGAGCCGCTTTAATGTCATCATCTTCTGTTTCTGTATCAATTACGTAATCAGTTGTATTAGACAGTTCGTCATTCAAACACAAAAGCTTCTTATGATTCTCTCTTTGGATATAATCAAAGATTTTTCTTTCGCCATCATAAAGCAAATAGATTATTCTACTACCCGAAAGGCATAATTCAGGATCGAATCTTCCGAACTGACCCACAATAACTATCAAATCATACGACTTTGTATTGTCAATTCTCTTATATGTCGAAACCGCTACTTTTCCTTTTCTTGTTATTCTGTTTGTTATTGCACACATAATTATCTGCTCATAGTATGCTTTGGGAACAAGTATTAACACCTTTTGGTCACGATTGTCATGAATTATCGATTCTAAAGCAGTCTGCTTTGGGTTAGAGTTATCGAACACTTCTTTCAAAGCATCCAGGAATCCAATCACTTCTGATGCCAAAGGTTGTATTTCTTCAGGAATACTATTCAACAAATCAGAAATACGTTTGTGTTTTTCATATGGAGATTCAACACTAATGGCCCCAATTTCGCATAGGTGATTAACAAATTGATTACTAAAAACAGACGTAAGATAAAAATTTAATACAGAATGTGCATACACAACAAACTGATCCTTCTCAACCGATGAATACTCAAAGGCAGATATTCGTTTAAGATTATTCTTCACAGCAACTACTCTATCCCATTTTAGCAAATTGTCGGGAACATCAACACATTTTATATCTTTATCAACAATAGCAGCAATTTGCCGGTTTATGCGGCCAACTTCTCCATCGTTAGTTTGTCCGATAACAACATTGTTAAGGAGAAAACTCTTAGTACATGCAAATACCTCTCGCCGTTCCGAATGTTCAACAAGATCGAATGATGTATCTGTGTTTATTGGAGCAGAAACAAAAGAATAATTAAGATCATTGTTCAAAAATAGATCCATATTTGATAATTCTCGTGATAAAACCCTTTCATCAAACACAGCAACAGCTATTCTCTGTTTGTCGCTGTATTGAGATATCTGTTCACTAGCAACTGAAAGTGAGGGACAAATCTTTATACTTGATTCATTCTTATCAGCATTCCCCTTATATCTGATATCTTTGTTGCTGTCAGTAAAATACGATATTCGAATAATATCAGTAAGGCTATAATCTTTCCCATTACACGTTATCGTAAGATTCTTAATAATTTCATCAGCAACACTTTTCCCCATAACAATTATCGCTGAAGAACTGATAATACCAGTTATTTCAGCTCCGGAAAAATCCATTGTTTCTGTTAAGAAAGAAGTACGTTCTCTCTTATCACTCTTATATCCCCTATTTGAAACAGCATCGCCTTTATATGGATATATCAATGGTTTGCTCTCACACATAATCCATGTCGGATTAAACGGGGGTTCTGGTTGACGAAGAACAAAACACTTTTTCTTTACGAATTTCTTTTCTATTTTGAACTCAAAATCCTGTATTCCATCAAAAATATACTTATTTCCAGCATACAAGACACTTTCCCCTTGAGTTAATGAAGATATGATTTTTTCATTATCCCATTCATTGCACAATATACAAAGCAGAGAAATAATAAGAACACCTATCACTTGATAACAAATCGAACCTGTGTGCAATGTAATTGCTGTAATGTGTTCAGATGTGTTAATCAAGTTTATATAAAAGGATTCCATCATCTGGATAATGGACTCATCCGAAATAACCTCTCCCTTAAATCTAATATCACATCTCTCGAAAAACAAGTACAATCTTTTCTGAACATCATTCAATTCATCCGGTTTACGATCAAATAGACTTCTTTTTCTTTTATATATTTCTTGTTTTTGTTTTTCCGCATCCAATTCAATCAACAATTTATTGATTTGAGCAACAGAATATCCTTTAGCTTTTAGTTCATTTAACGAAATCGCATATTTTTCCTCATTGGCAGGAATACTCCATATGTCACACAATAGAGCTTCAGAACAGTCTGTGATGTAGTACTTTTTCTTAATATCTTTCGCTAAAACAGCTATAGCTTCATTTCCAGTCACGTACAAATCATAGTATTGTCTGAATGCCGGGCCAAACGACATATTAAGATTCTTCAGTACATTCGCTTTTTCAGAGACTGTAAAACGCACAACGCTTTTTAGTCTCCATTTTTCGACACGCAAATCAACTCCTGCACTGCGAAGTTCGTTCATATAGTAATCCATAAACGAATCCCAATGCTCAGCTGTTTGCTTTCTTAGAAACAAACACAAATCTAATAAAAGTATTACTGCATTTGTATCAACCGCCATAGAAAGACCCTTCTGCAAATCAGAGAAAACGTATCTGCAAGTTAAGATTTATAAAATACTTACCGTCAATCTTATAAACAATAGCAAAGCCGTGCTTTGAAGTTGACCCCCTTTCCAACTTAGTATTATTCAACAAATACGTTTCAAACGCATTCCTGTTGTAAAGGTGATAGGCCAGAACATCACCATCCTGCTTAACAATAACATATCCACCATTGGCTTCATCTTGGCCATCCCAAACCTTGGATGGCATCATTCCAAGTGCAACAGAGCACAAGAACTTCTTGAATTTGTATTCGTAGAAACCTGTGCGAGGATAGCCCAATGGATTCTTTTTCTCAACAAGGTCAATCAGACTCTTGCAATCATTCGCTTTATTCTGATAGTAATCCAGAAGCATTGTTCCGATAATTTCTTCCATGAAACTATCTATAAGCATCAGATTTGAAGCAAAGCAATCATTTTGAGCTCGCTTGAATTTCATTGAACCTATTTCGGTTATCGCGGAAATCCTATCCAGTATCTTGTTTTTCGAATCAATTGCATTGATTCGCTCCATATCATGATCCGTAATACCGAAAACTTCATAAACAAAATTCGTCGCACCAGAAGCATTTAATAGCGTAGGAGGATGTCCAAGCTCGGACTTAATGCTGAATCCGCATACTGGTTCATAACCGGTATGGATATCATGAATCTGCATCGTGATATCAGCCTTGTCCGTTGATTGGGCTTTTATCTTATCTATGTGCAACTCCTGCATTACTGCTGGAGCGCCCTGTATTTCAAAGGCTCGATCTTCCCCAGACATAATCCCGTGATATATTAGAGATTTGATGCGCGCAAGATAATCCTTTGGCAAAGATGCTACTTTTTTCCCTGAAATCAGAACATCAACATCGCTGTTTCGAATAACAAAGTCAATCTGATCAGGAGTGCCTTTTTTCCTGAGAACTCGAAGGATTGGGAAGTAGATATCATTTATACGTTGAACATTTTCATCTGCAGCATACAGTTTTCCTGTATGCAGCAGGTCAATTAAGACGTATAATTCACTCCACTCTCCTTTGTTGCCTGTAATTCTCATATCGATGCTCCTTTAATCTAAGACATCTCTGATTTGATTAGCAATAGCCTCTATCACATTTACGGTAACGCTATTTCCAAACTGTTTATATAGATGTGTGTCCGAAAGCTCGAGTTTATAGTCATCTGGGAAGCCCTGAAGTCTCGCCCATTCTCTTGGAGTCATTTTACGGATATCTTCATCGTTGATATTTCCGCTAATATGTGTTTCTGGCACTTTACTGTGCTCACGATGATCAATAATCAGATTTCTTTCTCGACCCATTCCTCCACAAACAATAGTTCCGGCTATCCCATCCAGTTCTCGAATTTCATAACCAAAACCGTGTCCTTTTGCCTCGTGGCGGGCCTTATGTCTTCTTAACGTTTCTACATAAACATCAGACAAGTAGTATCTCGAGGGAACTGGCGCGGGTTCAAGAATATCTTTAATACACTTTTTCTTACCGAGACCTGTTGGAAAAATAAACTCTCCAACATTGAGATCGTCTCTGAAAGCCACAATGTAGATTCTCTCTCTGTTTTGTGGAACGCCAAAATCCTTGCTGTTGAGGACTTTCCAAAAGACTTGATAGCCAATATCTCTAAAAGCTTGTCGTATTACTTGGAAGGTTCTCCCTTTGTCGTGCATTACAAGGCCTTTAACATTTTCACAAAATATCACCTTAGGCTTATGATATTGACAGATTCGAACTACATCCAGAAAAAGATTTCCTCTATTGCGGCCCTTAAAGTCATCGTTAAAACCGCCATGTCGTCCCGCAATAGAGAATGCCTGACACGGGAATCCTGCCAAACAGATATCAAATGCAGGGATATCTTTTTCATTGATTGCCGTAATATCACCGGCAATCCCAAAAGCATCTTTGAAGTTGGCCGAATATGTTTTTTGAGCAAACTCATCCCACTCACTAACGAATACAGTTTCTATATTGTCCTTGAAAGCATTATCAAATCCGATTCGGATTCCTCCGATACCTGCAAAAAGATCTATAGATCTATACTTTCCCATTTTTCTTGACCTCTCCTACTATTATTTCCGCACAGCGCTCAACATTCCGCTGTATTTCTTTGCCCCAGAACCTCAGAACGGTCCAACCGTTTTCTTTAAGGTAGTTGTTCACCTCAACATCACGAGCCATATTCCGTTCGATTTTGGTTATCCAAAAATCCTGATTGCTCTTTATATCATTCTTTCTGTTTTCCCAATCATATCCATGCCAGAACTCGCTATCACAAAACACCGCAACTTTCTTCCCGATAAAAACAATATCAGGATGTCCATAGACCGACTTAGAGTTCTTTCTATATCGCATTCCTTGTTTCCACAGTTCTTTTCGAAGCAGCAACTCGATTTGTGAATCCTTATTCTTTACTGCTTGCATATTCTTATGCCGCTGTTCTGGCGTAAGTTTATCCACTCGCTTTGCCCCTTCAATCAGATTATATGTCTATTATTGTCCCAATAATCGGACATCAATTCATGATTCAAAACAAAATCATACTCTAATTATATTATAATAATGAAATTTTGACTGTTCTTGATTAATATTCTTTTGTAAACAAACATAAAACACGCCCTCCACCAGCCATTTCTGACTGATGAAGGGCGCATCTTCAGTTATTGAGGGCTCTACTTATCAGGTTCTCATCCCATTTCCATCCCGAGTCCAGTCCCCTGTTCTGGTCCAACACAAGCCAGTTTAAGGCTCTGGGATTGAGAATCATACTCATAGATATTGTCAGAAAGCCTATCTTCGGGCCTTACGGCTTCCATATTGACCTGCTGAACCATCTTTGCGAGGTCCTGGATGTCCATTTCATGATCCAGTGCAGCGGATTTCGGCATAATCAGAACCTCATCCACGGAAGACGGGAGCACATAGACCTCTCCGAACTTTGCCGTGATGGCATCCATGACCTTAGAGCACATGACCATGACAGCGCCCTTAGTCTTCTGACGATTTGTCAGCATATAAAGAGGCAGCGGACTGTCCGTTTCCATAGAATCCAGGTCAAATGTATCTTCATTACTGGATCCGAAATTGCTGAACATAGCTTCTTCGAGGCTCACAAATACCGGAGTCTGGGCTTCCACGTTACTCATAGCAGCTGTATGAAGTTCTTCAAGGCCAACGCCCCACATCTTTGCCAGTTCATGGTCGATGACAGCCTCTGCGAATCCTGTACTATTCTCGTTGATCCGAACTGCATAGACCATGGAAAGGTCTTCTACTTGAGTATGCGGTCGGGTAACAAGGAAATCCTTACTGGCCTCCGTATTGATCAACCTCGGGAAGATTTTGCTTTTGACATTCTCAAAGTCAAGGAAAAGATCTCGGCTCAGTCCTTCCGGAATCGGAGCATTCATTCGAACATCCGCCAGATCCTCGCAGATTTTCTCAACAGACTGGCCGTCCTGATACTTCCGGTAAGCTTCCGTCAGGTTCAGAGCAGGGATCACACTATACTTCTGTTCCCCGCTCTTACGGATCATGAGAGCATCGTAGGCCTCTCCATTACTCTTCTTTACCTCAGACTGGGACATATCCGCATCCGCGTAGTCCTCAGTAAGGTATTCTCCGATTTTATTCTTGATAGTGTTTTTGAAATCATTGAAATTCATCATAAATGTTTCCTCCATAAAATGAAAATGCCGGCATACACCGGCACA
>JAEEGL010024321.1_pt1 | contig 16801 bp, 10 predicted proteins | sample 9134231 | NCBI WGS metagenome assembly JAEEGL01 (sample SAMN16246548, study PRJNA631951) | gut metagenome | biome: gut microbiome; feature: rumen; material: fiber-attached | host: Bos | place: Iran: Karaj | collected 2018-10
AGGAGTGGACCGACATGTACAAGCGCTTCGCCGAGGAGGCCCGCGCCGAGGGCTTCGAGGCCATCGCCAAGCAGTTCGAGGGCGTCGCCGCCATCGAGAAGCACCACGAGGAGCGCTACCGCAAGCTGCTTGAGAACATCGAGAAGGGCGAGGTCTGGGACAAGATCGGCGAGAACCGCTGGCAGTGCCGCAACTGCGGCCACATCTACGTCGGCGAGAAGGCCCCCGAGGTCTGCCCGGTCTGCTTCCACCCCCGCGCCTACTTCCAGATCGAGGCCGAGAACTACTAACCCCCGCATTAGGAGCCCCTCCCCATGAAGCGCTATGTCTGCACCCTCTGCGGCTACGTCTACGACCCCGCCGAAAACGGCGGTGTCGCGTTCGAGGATCTGCCCGACGACTGGACCTGCCCGACCTGCGGCGTCGGCAAGGACCAGTTCGAAGCCGTCGAAGAGTAGGCCCAAGAATGACGGCACGGCGCGCCGTGCCGCGTTTTCCGGCCCCCGGCCGACGTTCCTCCGCCACGGACAATTCCTGTCCGTGGCTTTTTTGTCGCCATGCCGACACCAAAAACGGAACGTCCGCCCCGTCGGCGAGACTCTTCGTCCGCATACTCCCGTATGCGCCTTCTGTGTCATACAAGAGGCATCTTTTCATGCCTCAAAGATGTGGTATAATGGTTGAACATATCGACAGGGCTCCGCCGTCTGAGGCGGGGTTCGTTTTTCCCGTACAGCATCCGAGAAGAAAGACGACACAATGGCGAAAATCCTTTTCAAGAGCGGCGAATTCGCGGGCCAGGAAGTGGCCCTCGTGGAGGCCGGCATCACTCTGGGCCGCGGCGCCTCGTGCAATCTCACGCTCCACGACGGAAGCGTCTCCCACAACCATCTCAAGCTCGCCTTCGAGAACGGCGCCTGGTGGCTCCATGACCTCGGAAGCTCCAATGGCACGCGCCTCAACGGCGACCGCGTCACCGCTTCCGTCCTGAGGTCCGGCGACACCGTCAGCCTCGGCTCCACCGACTTCCAGTTCCTGGAAGAGTCCGAGAGTCCGAGAGTCCAAGAGTCCGAGAGTCCGAGAGTCCAAGAGTCCGAGAGTCCGAGAGTCCAAGAGTCCGAGGGTCCGAGAGTCCGGGAGTCCGAAAGTCCGGAGCCCAAAGGCCTGAGGCTTCCGGAAAAGAAGGGCCTCCCCGCCGGCATCAAACTCCCGCCCAAAATGGGTCCCAAGGGAAAGCCCCAAGCCCCGCGTTCCGAGCCTCCGGCCCCGGCACCTGCACCGGCACCCACGCCTGCCCCGGCTCCTGCTCCGGCACCCACGCCTGCCCCGGCGCCCGCCCCCGCGAAACCCTCGCAATCCGGCGCCGCGCTCGACGCGCAGATGACCGAGGGCGACGTCGCGCTCATCCGTCTCCTCAACGAGAAGTATACGGCGATGATGGAGAACGTGAGCCAGGTCGTCATCGGCCAGGCAGGCGTCATCGAGGAGGTCCTCATCGCGATCTTCGCCGGCGGCCACGCCCTGCTCGTCGGCGTGCCGGGCCTTGCCAAGACGCTCCTCATCTCCACGCTCTCGCACGTCCTCGACCTCGGGTTCAAGCGCGTGCAGTTCACCCCGGACCTCATGCCGTCGGACATCACCGGCACGGACGTCCTCGAGGAGGACCGCAACACCGGCCGGCGCGTGTTCCGCTTCGTCAAGGGCCCGGTCTTCACGAACATGCTGCTCGCGGACGAGATCAACCGAACGCCACCAAAGACGCAGGCCGCGTTGCTTGAGGCCATGCAGGAACACCGCGTCACGGTCGGCTCCGAGTCGTACAGCCTGCCCGCGCCGTTCTTCGTGCTCGCCACGCAGAACCCGATCGAGCAGGAGGGCACCTACCCGCTTCCGGAGGCGCAGCTCGACCGCTTCCTCTTCAACATCGTCGTCGACTATCCGAGCGCCGAGGACGAGAGCCGCATCATCCACGCCGTGACGAGCGCCCGCAAGGTCGAGCTCGCCAAGGTGCTCAACGGCGAGCAGGTCGTGCAGCTTCAGCAGGTCGTGCGCCGCGTCCCGGTGGCGGACCACGTGGTGGACTACGCGCGCGACATCGTGCGCGCCTCCCGCCCCAAGCAGCCCGAGGCCCCCGACTTCGTGCGCGAGATGGTCGGCTGGGGCGCCGGCCCGCGCGCCGGGCTCTCGCTCATCACGGCCGCCAAGGCCCGCGCCATCCTCCACGGGCGCTTCCACGCCACGACCACCGACGTCTCCGCCGTCGCGCTCCCCGTGCTCCGCCACCGCGTCATGACGACCTTCAACGCCGAGGCCGCCGGCGTCACGAGCGACGACATCGTCAAGATGCTCCTCAAGAAGTTCAAGAACCGCGAGGAACTGGACATCTGATGGCGAAGGCAGCCCTGTCCACCCCCCGCTACATGCGGTGGCTTCCCCCGAAGACCACCGGCACGATCACGCGCCTCGAGTTCATCGCGCACGGCATCGTCGACGGCTTCATCTCCGGCAAGCACCGCAGCCCGAAGAAGGGTTCGTCCGTGGAGTTCGCCGAGCACCGGCAGTACGTGCCGGGCGACGACCTGCGCAACCTCGACTGGCGCGTCCTCGCGCGCAAGGACCGCTACTACATCAAGCAGTACGTCGAGGAGACGAACCTGCGCGCCACCATCCTCCTGGACGCCTCCGGCTCCATGGGCTACCGGGGCGACGCGGCCGCCGAGCAGGACGGCCGCCGCCTCTCGAAGTTCGAGTACGCCCAGTACGTCGCCGCCGCCCTCGCCTACCTGCTCATCGGCCAGCAGGACGCCGTGGGGCTCGTCACCTTCGACAAGACGCTCCGCAAGTACATCCCCCCCAAGGCCCAGGCCAGCCAGGTGCGCCTCATCCTCGAGGAGATCGACGCGCTCCAGCCCGGCGGCGACACCGACTGCGGCGCGATCTTCGACGACATCGCCGAGCGCATCCCCCACCGCGGCGTCGTCTTCATCGTGAGCGACCTCTTCGACGACCCGGAGGCCATCCTCAAGGCACTCCACCACTTCCGCTACCGCCACCACGAGATCGTCGTCCTCCACATCATGGCCGAGGAGGAGCTCTCCTTCCCGTTCGACTCCTTCTCGCAGTTCCGCGACCTCGAGGGCGTCGCCCAGGACCTCGAGCTCGACCCCAAGAACTTCCGCGCCAGCTACCTCGATTCCGTCCGCGAATACCTGAAGGTGATCTCGTCCGGCTGCGGGCAGATGAACGTGGACTACGTGCCCATCTCCACCAAAGACCCCTTCGAAAAGACCCTCTCCGACTACCTCGCCCGCCGCCAGCGCGGGTGCTGACCCCATGGAATTCATGAACGCCTGGATGCTGCTCGGCATCCTCGGGATATCGGTCCCCGTCATCATCCATCTCCTCAACCGCCGCTCCAGCCGCGTCATCGACTGGGGGGCCTTCCGCTTCCTGCTCACCTCGATGCTCAAGCGCCGCCGCCGCGTCCTGCTGGAGGAGATGCTGCTCATGGCGTGCCGGTGCCTGGTCATCGCGCTTCTGGCGCTGGCTCTGGCGCGCCCCTTCATCCAGCCCACGAGCCGCGTGCCGTGGGTCGTGGTCATGCCCATGATCCTCCTGTCGATCGCCGCGTTCGGCACGAGCTTCGCGATGTGGCGCTTCCCGAAATGGCGCCGCCGCCTCGTCGCCGCCTCGGTCGCCATGGCCGCGCTGGCCGCCGGGGCGATCCTCTTCGAGCGCAAGCTCAACCTCAACCGCTTCGGGCGCGGGGCCGCGCGCGACGTGGTCATCGTCATCGACGGCTCCTCCTCCATGACGCTCGCCCAGGGCGGCGAGTCGAACTTCGAGCTCGCCCGCAAGGAGGCCGAGGAGCTCGTCAAGGGCGCGCGCCGCGGCACCGCCTTCGGCATCCTCCTCGGCGGCCCCGTGCCGATGCCGCTCACCCCCGTCCCCCTCACGGACAAGCGCGAGGTCTTCGCCGCGCTCGACGCCCTCGCCCCCGCGCAGGGCACGATGCGCACGCTCAACTGCCTGACCGCAGCCGCCGTCATGCTCGCCGGAGGCTCCAACCCCGCCAAGCAGATCGTCGTCATCGGCGACGGCCAGGCCGCCGGCTGGGACGCCGACGCCCCCGACCGCTGGAAGGCCATGCAGGCCGTCTTCGGACAGCTCCCGACGCCCCCCACCGTCATCTGGCGCACCCTGCCCCTCCCCTCCTCCATCCGCAACATGGCCGTCGCCTCCGTCACCCCCACCCGCGAGGTCGTCGGCACGGACCGCGAGGTCGGCTTCCGCGTCACGATCGTCAACTCCGGCACCGAGGCCGTCACCCCGCGCGAGGTGCGTCTCGCCGTCGACGGGAAAATCCTCATCAACCGGACGGTCGGACAGCTCGAGCCCTCGGCCACCCACACGCTCACCTTCCGCCACCGTTTCGAGAACACCGGCGCGCTCGAAGTCTCCGCCACCGTCGTCGCGGACGACGACCTGCCGGCCGACGACACGGCCACGACGGTCGTCCACGTCATCGACACCCTCAAGGTGCTCGTCGTCGACGGCAACCCCGACGCCCCGCGCTTCGACCGCGCCTCGACATACCTCTCGCTCGCGCTTCGCCCCGAGACGCAGAAGGCGGCCTCCATGGCCACGCGGGCGACTCCCGACGGCAAGGCCGAACGAGCCTTCCTCGTCGCGCCCGAGGTCGTCGGCGCCGCCACGCTCGAAAACCGCCCCTCCTTCGCCGACTGCGGCGTCGTCGTTCTGGCCGACGTGGCGATGCTCCCCGACTCCGTCGCCGAGCGCCTGGCCGACTTCGTCGCCGCCGGCGGCGGCCTGCTCGTCGCGCCCGGCGCCCACGCACGCCCCGAATTCTACAACGCCTGGTCCCGCCAGGGCGAGCCCGTCCTCCCGCTCCCCCTCTTCCAACTGGCCACCGCCCCCGTCCCGGACTCCCGCACTCTCGGACCCTCGGACTCTCGCACTCTCGGACCCTCGGACTCTCGCACTCTCGGACCCTCGGACTCTCGCACTCTCGCACCCTCGGACTCTCGCACTCTCGGACCCTCGGACTCTCGCACTCTCGGACCCTCGGACTCTCGCACTCCCGTGGCACCGGCCCCCGAAACGTTCACCGGCGAGGCGCTCCGCAACCTGCGCACCGGCTCAGACCTCGGCCAAGCCGTCGCCGACCGCTGGTGGCGGCTCGACGAGAACAGCGCTCCCGGCGCGACACTCGTCGAAGGCCGTCTCACCAACGGCGACCCCATGCTCGCCTCGCGCGCCCTCGGCCGCGGCCGCGTCCTCGTCTCCGCCCTTCCTTTCGACGCCTCGCTCTCCGTCCTGCCCTCGCGCTCGCACTTCGTCCCGCTCGTCCACGAGCTCACGTACTACCTCGCCAACCCCTCCTCGGCCAACCTCAACCTTGTCCCCTGCGAGGGCGCCACCATTCTCCTCTCCTCCGGAGGACAGACCACCGCCGACGCCACCCACGGTCTGCGCGGCACCTACTTCCGCCGCATGGGCTTCCAGGGCAAGTCGATCCAACGCGTCGACCCCGGCATCCTCTTCGACTGGAACCAGTCCTCCCCCATGCCCCGCATCCCGGCCGACGACTTCTCCGTCCGCTGGACCGGCACCCTCGTCCCCCCCGCCACCGGCGACTACCGGTTCTCCGCCGAAGTCGACGACGTGGTCACCGTCTACCTCGACGAGAAGCCCGTCTACCAGTGCCGCTTCCGCGAAAACCCCTCCGTCGACGCCACCGTCCACCTCGTCGAGCGCCACCCCTATGCCATCCGCGTCGACTTCGAGGAGGGACGCGGCGAGGCCATCCTCAAGCTCTTCTGGAAGAGTGCCGACATGCCGAGCTGCCCCGTGCCCGCCTCCGCGCTCCTGCCCGATCCGCCCGACGCCTCCTCCGAATCCGCCGCCACGGTGCGCGCGCGCGCCCCGCGCGCCGCCTCCGCCGTCGACATCGCCGCTCCCGACGGCTCCGTCTTCTCCGCCCCGCTCGTCGAGACCGACCAAGGGCCCGCGCTGCGCATCGCCCGCGCCCTCACCCCGGGCGTCTACCATGTCCGTCCCCCCCTCGGAGGATCCCCCGCCTTCCAAGGGCTCCTGGGCAAGGACGGCACCCTGCCCATCAGCGTGCGCTCCGACATCGGCGAAAGCGACCTCACCGTCCTCTCCCAAGCCGACCAAGACGTCATCCGCCAGTACGTGGACCTGGCCACCGCCACCAAGGCCGAGGACATGGCCAAGGCCGTCGGCGGCCAATCCTTCGGCTCCGAGATCTGGCGCATGCTCGCCTACGCCACGCTCCTGCTCCTCATCGCGGAGATCTTCCTCACCCGCTGGATCGCCCTCCAGCGCAAGACCGGCGAACAGGAGGTCGTCGACCTCAAGACCGACGCCCCCACCCAGTCCGACTCCTTCCTGGAGCAGCTCGCCAAGTTCAAGAAGTAGCCATGGAATTCGACCAGAACATCGGCCGCGCAGACCTGCTCCCCGCCACGCTCCCCCTGGCCGCCCTCGTCGGCCTCGCCGTCGCGGGCCTCCTCGCCTGGATCGTCGCGCACCGCCTCCTCCACAATCGGCGCGAAACGATGCGCACCCGCACCCGCTTCGCGATCCTTCTGCCCGTCGCCACCGTGGGCGCCTGGTGCCTCTACCAGCTCGCCGGCCGGCTCCTCTACCTTGCCGGTCCCTGGCCGCTATGGGTTGCCGCGCTCGTCACCGCCGCCGCCGTCGAGGGCGTCTCCCTCTTCTACGAGCACGAATGCTCCGTCATTCCCCTGTCCCTCGCCCGCAAGCTCGTCCTCTGCCGGATGCTCGCCATCGGCGTGACGCTCTTCATCCTCATGCAGCCCGTCTTCGTGCGCAACCGCAACCGCAGCATCCGCCGCCGCGTCGCCGTGCTCATCGACGAGTCGAGCTCCATGAACCGCCCCGAGACGCAATGGACGCTCGGCGAGCGCCTCGACATGGCCCAGGCCCTCGGCCTCATCAAACCCGCCGACCGCCCCCTCGCCTCCATCGCCGGCTCCGCCGAAGACCTCCGCACCACCTTCCGCACCTGGCAACAACTCCTCGCCTCCGTGAGCTCCACGGCCGCCCCCTCTTCTACGAGTACCGCTGGCGCGGCTCCGACCGCGCCGCAAGGCCCGACCGCGCCGCAAGGCATCGATTTCGCCCTCCTGGCCAAGGACGCCGCCGCCGTCGCCGAATGGGCCAAGCCCATCGCCGAGCCGGTCGCCGCCCTCGCCAAGACCGTGGAAGACTCCCGCTACGCCGACGGCCGTGATGCCGCCAAAGCCCTGCAAAAGGGGCTCAACGACCTGCGCGACCACACGCGCATCCTCTCCGCGCGCGACGTCCCCGACCGCCCCCTTCCCGAGGTGCTCGCCTCGGCCACCGCCATCGTCGATGCCTTCGACCGCATCCTCCTCCACCTTTCCCGGGCCATCGACGTCTCCTCCACCGCACTCTGGGACTCCCTCCCCGAGGAGCGCCGCGAGTCGATCAACAAGCACGTCGAGCTCAAGCGCACGCTCCTCGTCCAGGCGCTCCTCGCCGGCTCCAAGAAGCGTGGCGTCGAATCCTTCTACGACAAGCTCGCCTCGCGCTACGACATCGACCTCTTCCGCATCGGCAGCGGCATCCGCCGCATCCCCGACATCAACGCCGAGTTCCAGCGCCTCGCCACCAACACCCTCGACGCCGCCGCCTCTGCTACGAGTTCTGCTGGCGCGGCCTCTGCTACGAGTTCGGCTGGCGCGGCTCCGTCCGCGCCGCAAAGTACGAGTCCTGCTGGCGCGGCCTCTGCTACGAGTTCGGCTGGCGCGGCTCCGTCCGCGCCGCAAGGCCAGCCCGCGCCACAGCGCCCCCTCACCCCCCGCGAAGCCGACGAGATCGCCTTCCAATCCGGCACCGACATCACCCACGCCCTGGAAAAGGTCACCGAGCTCGTCCCCTCCGAGGAGCTCGCCGGCGTCCTGCTCTTCTCCGACGGCCGCCACACCGGCGACGCCGGCGTCGAGGCCGTCACCCGCCGCCTTGGCCAGGCTTCCGTCCCCGTCTCCACCGTCGTGGTCGGCGGCACCCGCCCCTTGCTCGACGTCGCCCTCGCCGACGTGCGCGCGGCGGAGTCCGTCTTCCTCGGCGACCGCGTCCGTGTCACCGCCGACCTCGCCGTCACCGGCGCCAAGGGGCAGCACGTCGCCGTACGCCTCGTCCACGGCGACGAGGTCGTCGACGCCAAAGAGTTCGACGTGGCCTCCGACGACTGGGTCCGCGAGGTGCGCCTCGCCGACCTTCCCGAGGAGAAGGGCGTGCGCCGCTACCGCGTCGAGGCCGACGTCCTGCGCGGCGAGACCCTCGTGGCCAACAACACCTGGGAGACCGACGTCTCCGTCTCCGACGACCGCACCAACGTGCTGCTCGTCGACCAGCGCCCCCGCTGGGAATACCGCTACCTGCGCAACCTCTTCTACGGACGCGACAAGTCCATCCACCTCCAGTACGTCCTCGTCGAGCCGGACTCCATCAGCGGCCAGCAGCGCGACCTGCCGCCCGCCTCGGCCTCGCGTGAGTTCGGCGACGCCGAGGCCGGCTCCCTGCCCGTGGGCCGCGACGAGTGGCGCAAGTTCGACGTGCTCATCTTCGGCGACGTGGGCGAGGACGTCCTCACGCCCGAGGTCCTCGACAACATCCGCTTCTGCGTCGAGGAGCGCGGCGCCCTGGCCGTCTTCCTCTCCGGCCCGCGCGCGATGCCCTACGGCAACCGCTCCAAGGCCTTCCTCGACCTCCTGCCCGTCCAGCCGCTCATCGCGCCGCCCGCCGACCTCCTCCACGGCCCCGAGGAGTCCTTCCACGTCACGCTCACGCCCGCCGGACGCGCCCACGACATCATGAGCCTCTCCTCCTCCGCCTCCGAGAACGAGCAAATCTGGGCCGAGCAGCCCGACTGGCACTGGCGCGTCCCCATCGAGGACGTTAAGCCCGGCACCGAAGTCCTCGCCTACGCCGAAAGCACCTCGGAGACCCCAAGCCCCGCCGGCGGGGCCCTGCCCCCGCCGCAAGGCCCCGACGGCGACTCCGCCGAGGCCGCCATCGCCCGCCTCAACGCCATCCGCCGGCACCAGTCGCGCAACGCCCTCATCGCCGTCCGCGGACAGGGACGCGGTCGCGTCGCCATGCTCCTCACCGACCGCACCTGGCGCCTCCGCTACCGCGTGGGCGACACCTACCACCACCGCTTCTGGGGCCAGATGATGCGCTGGGGCGTCGGCGAAAAGCTCCGCGCCGGCAACACCTACATCCGCCTCGGCACCGACCAGCTCCGCTACACCCCGCACGAGCCCATCCGCGTCCTCGCGCGCCTCGCCGACGCCGACTTCGCCCCCATCCAGAACGCCTCCGTCCACGCCGTCCTCTCCAAGGATGGACGCGCCCTCTCCCGCGTCGCCCTCCAGTACCGCCCCGACTCCAACGGCATGTACGAGGCCTCCCTCCCCCCCATGGCCGCCACCGGCATGTACACCGTCACCCTCGAAAGCAAGGACGCCGAGAAGCAGCTCGGCTCCCTCTTCCCCCGCGACCTCGAGACGCAGTTCTCCGTCATCACCGCCCGCCGCCCCGCCGAGTTTGTCCACGCCACGGCCGACTGGAAGGTCCCCCGCACCATGGCGCGCCTTTCCGGTGGACGCGCCGTCACGCCCTCCGGCACCCTGTCCCTCTGGAACACCTTCGGCCCCGGCTCCGGCCTCGTCGTCGACCGCATCGAGACCAACCTCTGGGACTCCCCCTGGCTGTTTCTCGTCGTCCTTGCCTGCCTCACCGCCGAATGGCTCCTCCGCAAACGCGGTTCCCTCGCCTAAACCATGAAGTCTTCCGCCCCCATCCGCTGGTCCCAGCTTCCCCCCTCGATCGCGAAGACCCTCCGCGCGGCCGTCCGCCGCATCCGCCGCATCCTCTGGACGCGCGGTCTCCTCGCCACGCTCGCCGCCGCGCTCATCTCCGTGCTCGTCATCATGGGCATCGACGCCGCGTTCGTCATCTTCAACGACACCGTGCGCTGGGCGCTCACCCTCGCCGGCGTGGCCGTCACCGCCTTCGTCTGCTGGCGATCGCTCATCCGCCCGCTCTCGCGTCCCTTCACCCCCGCGCGCATCGCCGCCATCCTCGAAGAACGCCACCCCGAGCTCGAAGAGCGCATCTCCACCGTCGTCGAAATCCTCTCCTCCCCGGACGCCGCCTACGCCGAGACCCTCTCCGGCGAGCTCTTCACCCTCCTCGCCAAGGAGGCCGAGACCGACGCCTCCAAAGTCTCCCCGAAGAACGAGTTCACCAACCGCACCGTCAAGCCGAAGTTCATCGCCCTGGCCTGCGCCGCCGGCGTCTTGCTCGCCCTCTTCGCCGCCGCGCCCAAAATCGTCGGACGCCTCTTCGTGCGCGCCGTCGCCCCCTATGCCGAGGTCGACAACGCCTACGCCGGATCCCTCGACGTCACCCCCGGCGACACCACCGTCCTGCTCGGTGAGCCGCTCACCATCGGCCTCGACGTCAAAGGCGGCTTCCCGGGCCAGGCCTACGTCCGCCGCAGCGCCCTCGCCGAGGACGGCACCCCGGGGCCCGAGATCGCCGAGCGCATGCGCCGCACGGACGCCGACGCGGCGAACGGACGCGCCATCCGCCGCTACGAGCAGACCATCCCCGTCGTCACCTCCTCCTTCAAGTACCGCGTCAACTGCGGCCACGCGCTCACCCAGAGCTACACCGTCCGCGCCGTCGAGCCCCCCGACGTCTCCTCGATGACCGTCACCCTCGACTACCCCGCCTACACCGGCCGCGAGCAGGCCGTCCTCAAGGACGCCGCCGTCGACGTCGCCGCCCTCGCCGGCACCCACGTCACCTGGGCCGCCACGTTCAACCGCCCGGACCTCTCCGCCCACCTCGACGTCCCCGGCGTCAAGGTCCGCCGCGAGTCCCGCGACGCAGAGTCCTCCGTCTGGTCCGCCGACGTCGACGCGGCCACCAACACCACCTGGACCCTCTCCCTCGCCGACAAGTTCGGCTACACCAACGCCCCCGTGCCCCGCATCTTCCGCGCCGTCCCCGACACCCCGCCGACCATCGTCCTCGACCAGCCCCACCTTTCCCGCCTCCGCCTCCCGCCCCACTCCAAGATTCCGCTCCAGTTCACCGTCCAGGACGACTTCGGCGTGACCACGCCCGAAATCTGGTACGCCGTCTCGGACACCGCCAGTGGAGCTGCGGGCGTTAGTGGAGCCGCGGGCGCACCGCCGCCCGCGGACACTCTCCTCCGCGCCGCCCGCGTCTTCCAGCGCATGGACGACGGCGCCTGGCGCGGCGTCGAGTCCATCGACCTCTCCTCCCTCCCCCTCCACGGTCGCAGATACCTCCTCTTCCACCTCCGCGTCTCCGACAACCTCCCCGCCGAACTCGGCGGCCCCCATGTCGCCACCTCCGCCCTCTACACCGTAGAGCTCGACCAGTCCGCCCTCTCGCTCGCTTCCCAGAGCCTCAACGCCCAAGAGCGCCAGATCAAGCAGGTCCTGGAGGAGGTCGTCCAGCGCTTCTCCGACTCCCGCGACGCCTGCTCCAATGTCCTCGAGCACGTCCGCTCCGGCGGCATCCTCGACGACAAGGCCCTCTCCCAGATCGCCGACGCCAAGCGCGACGTCTCCATGGCCCAGTCGCTCGTCGACCGCCTCGCCGCCGACCTCGCCCCCTCCTCCTTCAAACCGTTCGCCGACGCCCTCCGCGCCTACTCCGCCGACGAGGTCCGCGCCGCCGTCGCACGCGCCGAAGAGGCCCAGTTCGCCAATCCTCAGGACCGCCTCTCCGCCACCGAAAAATCCCGGGACGCCTCAGAGGTCGCGCGCGCTCGCGCCGAGGCGCTCCTCCAAAACCTCGCCGAGCTCGCCGACCGCCTCCGCGAGCTCGAGCGCCTCCGCGAACTCGCCGAACGCGAGAAAGCCCTCGCCGAGATGGCCGACCAGATCGAGACCACCGAGGACCTCGAAATGTGGAAGAAGCTCCAGGAGGAGCTAGAGGCACAGCTCAAAGAGGAGCTCGCCAAGGACCCCGAAACCCTCCTCGAACAACTCGAGAAACGCGAGGAGAAGGTCAAGTTCCTCGCCGAGGACGCCCAAAAACTCGCCGACGAACAGTCCGCCCTCAAGAAGGACGCCGAGGACCTCGCCAACCCCGACAAACGCGCCGAGGCCGAGAAACGCCTCGAGGAGAAGACCCCCGACATGCCCGCCGACACCGCCGCCGAGGAACGCCTCGCCGCGCTCGAGCAACAAATCGCCGACAAGGCCGACGACCTGCGCAAGGACACCAAGGAGCTGCGCGACGACCTCCAGGAGTTCGGCGAGCCCACCTCGCCGCTCCTCGACCCCACCAAGGACGCCGCCCAAAACCTCGACAAGGCCTCGGACAAGGCCGAGGACGCCGCCTCCAACCTCTCCCCCGACACCCCTCCCTCCGGCGAGACCCAGCAACAGATGCAGGACGCCAAGGAGCTCCTTGGCGACGCCGCCAAGAATTTGGAGCGCGCCGCCTCGCAGCTCGACCAGATGAAGCAGGACCTCGCCCAGCAGATCGCCGAGGACCAGGCGGCCCATGCGCAGGACGACTGGCCAAAGCCCGACTACGAAGCCCTGGAGAACGCCCTCGGCAACATGGAGCAGGCCGCCCAGGAGGCCCAGGACTTCCAGGACATGCGGGATGCCGCACAGAGCATGAAGGAGGCCTCGGACGCCCAGCAAAAGGCGATGGAGGCCATGGAACAGGCCTCGGACACGGCCGCCCCGCAGGAGCAGCGCGACCAAGCCGCCCAGGAGGCCCAGGAATGGCAGCAGAAGGCCCAGGACGCCCAGCAGGCGGCCAAGGAGAAGATGGACCGGCTCGGCCTCGATTCCTCCGAGCAACAGCAGGCGATGGACAAGCAGGACGCCGCGGCCGATGCCCGCGAACAGGCCGAGCAGTCCGGATCGCAGGAGGATTGGCAGGCGGCCAAGGACGCCCAAAAGGAGGCCATGGACGCCCAGAAACAGGCCGGCGAACAGCTCCAGAAGCAGACCGGGCTAGACCCCCAGCAGATGGAGCCGCAGAACGGCGAGCCCATGCCGCCCCAGCAGGGCGAGCAACCCCAGCAGGGCGAGCAACCTCAGCAAGGCGAGCAACCCCAGCAGGGCGAGCAACCCCAGCAGGGGCAGCTGCCCATGACGCCCGAGCAGCAGGCCATGCAGCAGGCCATGCAGCAAGCCCAGAAGCAGGCCCAGCAGGCCGCCCAGCAGATGCAGCAGCAGGCCCAGCAGATGGCCCAGCAGATGGACCTTCCGCAAGACCAGCAGAACCCGGACGCCCCGAGCGCGCAGGCCATGCTCAAGGCGATGACCGAGCAGATGGACAAGCGCAACAAGGCCCAGGCCATCCCCGAGGAGCTGCGCGGAAAGATTTCGGAGGCCGACTGGTTCAAGATCCAGGGCGACGCAAAATCCGGCGCCACCTCCAACCTCAACAACGTCCCCGCCGAATACCGCGACCTCGTCCGCGACTACTTCCAGGCCATTTCCGAAGGCGAATAAGCACGGGCGGCGCACACGTGGCAAGGGCGCCTACGGGACGCCTTGCGCCCCGCCCGCCGTGTTCCAGTCGCGAAATCCCGTAGCCTCCCCCGTTGCCGAGCCGCCCGTTCCTGCGGTACAATGGCCGCATGAACCCATTCCGTCTCCATTTTCCCCTCGCCATGGCGGCGCTCTGCGCCTCCCTGTGCGCCATCGCCCTCGCCGTGCCCCCCGGCCCCGCCTCCGCCATCCCCAAGGTCGAGGTTCCGCCCGAACTCGTCGCCTCCTATCGCTCCGCCTCGGACAAGGAGCTCCGCGACGCGCTCAACCGCGTCTCCGACCAGACCATCGACGCCATGCGCGAGGTCCGCGACCAGGAGAAGGCGCTCGCCTACGCCCTCCAGACCACCGACCTGCACAGCCCCGAGGTCGATGCCGCCCGCGCCCGCATCGAGGAGCTCCGCGCGGAGCTCGCCGCCGCCGAACAGGCCTACCGCGAGGCCGCCCTCGCCCTCCCCGAAATGAAGGAGCGCGCCCAAAAGATTAAAGCCGCCCAGGCCACATCCCTCGCCCTCCAGCAGGAGCGCGCCGCCATCCGCCAGGCCATGGCCGAACGCCGCGCCGAACGCCGCCTCCACGATGAGACCCAACCCCATGAGTAACCCCTCCGCCTACGCCGCCGCCGGCGTCAACATCGACGAGATGGACCGCGGCCTCGCCGCCATCAAGACCGCCGTCAAGTCCACCAAAACCCCGGGCGTCCTCAGCGACATCGGCCGCTTCGGAGGCCTCTTCCGGTCGCCCGGCAAGGACGCCATCCTCGTCGCCTCCACCGACGGCGTCGGCACCAAGCTCAAGGTCGCCAACCTCGCCGGTCGCCACGGCACCGTCGGACAAGACCTCGTCAACCACTGCGTCAACGACATCCTCACCCAGGGCGCCCGCCCGCTCTTCTTCCTCGACTATCTCGGCACCGACCGCCTCCACGCGCCCGTCTTCGCCGAGGTCGTCCAAGGTCTCTGCAAGGCTTGCCGCGAGAACGGCTGCGCCCTCCTCGGCGGCGAAACCGCCGAAATGCCTGGCCTCTATCCGAAAGGCGAGTACGACCTCGTCGGCACCATCGTCGGCGTCGTCGACAAAAAACACCTCGTCACCGGCGAAACCCTCCGCCGCGGCGATGTGCTCATCGGCCTTCCCTCCTCCGGTCTTCAGACCAACGGCTACTCCCTCGCGCGCAAAATCCTCTTCGAAAAACTCGGCCTCGGCGTGAACGATCCGTTCCCAGGACTGAAGAAGAGCGTTGCCGACGTGCTTCTTGCCGTCCACACGAGTTTCCTCAAGCCCATTGAGGCCGTCTGGGCCGCCGGCGTCAAAATCCACGGCATGGCCCATATCACTGGCGGCGGGCTCATCGACAACGTGCCGCGCATGCTTCCCAACAACCTCGATGCGGTCATCCTCCGCGAGACTTGGAAAGTGCCGCCGTACTTCCAACTCCTCCAGAAAGAGGGCCACGTCGATCCCCTCGAGATGTTCCGCGTCTTCAACATGGGCATCGGCTACGTGCTCGCCGTCCGCCCCGCCGACCTCGACCGCGCCCTCGCCGCCCTGCGCTCCGCCAAGACCCGCCCCATCGCCATCGGATACCTCGCGGAAGGCACGGGAAAGACCGTGCTGTGACGTGACGCACCGCATACGGCTCCGGCCTATTGTGTGGCATTTTCCTCCCCCTACACCGTAAACGCCATGAAAAAAGTCCTTCTCGACACTGACATCGGCAGCGACATCGACGATGCGCTTGCCCTCGCCTATCTTCTCAAAGAGCCCCAGTGCGAGCTGCTGGGCGTCACCACCGTCACCGGCGAACCCGAACGGCGCGCCGAGATGGTTTCCGCCATCTGCCGCAATCTCGGCCGCCCCGACATTCCCATCCATGTCGGCTGCCCGCTCCCGATGGCCATTCCCCAGCGCCAGCCGCACGCCTCGCAGGCCGCCAACCTCGGCACCTGGGACCGCGCCACGTTCGCCAAGGACAACACCGCCATTGAGTTCCTCCGCCGCACCATCCGCGAGAATCCCGGCGAAATCACCCTTCTCGCCATCGGCCCGCTCACGAATCTCGGCGTCCTTTTCACCATCGACCCCGAACTGCCCTCGTTGCTCAAAGAGCTCGTCCTCATGTGCGGACGCTTCTTCACCCAGCTGGGCGGCGAATGGAACGCCTTCCTCGATCCCTGGGCCACCGGCATCGTCTACGGAAACTCGACGCACACGCGCCCGCCCGTGCACGTGAGCTACGGTCTCGACGTGACCACCCGCGTTCAGCTCGGCCGCGACGCGGCCCGCGCGCGTTTCGCCGGCATCCAGGCGCTCGCGCCGGTGCGCGACTTCGCCGAAGTCTGGTTCGAGCGCTCCGACCGCGTCACCTTCCACGACCCGCTCGCCGCCGTCGGTGTCTTCCACCCCGAGGTCTGCGACTACAAGGACTGCTTTGTCCGGGTCTCGCAGGTCGAGCCCACGCTTGGCTGGACCGTCCCCACCTGGCCCGCCGACGAGGCCGAGCACGTCCACCGCGTCGCCTGCGACGTCCGCTCGGACGCCTTCTTCGACCTCTACTTCGGCACGCTCACGGCCTAGCGCCCCATGTCCGGAGAAAACGCCCCCCTCCGCGTCATGGTCCTCGCCGGCGAAGTTTCCGGCGACCTCCATGGCGCGGCGCTGCTCCGCGAGCTGCGCGCCCTCGTGGCGCCGCGGCCCCTCGAGGCGTTCGGCATCGGCGGCGACGCCCTCCGTGCCGAGGGGGTCGAGCTCTTCGCCCACACCGACCAGACCGGCGTCATCGGCCTCTGGGAGGTCCTCAAGCGCTTCCGCTTCTTCCGCCGCCTCCTGCGGACCATGACGCGCCTCTTGGACGAGCGCCGTCCCGACCTCGTGCTCGGCGTCGACTACCCCGGCTTCAACCTCCGCATGGCCGCCCGCGCCAAGGCGCGCGGCATCCCCGTCGCGCACTACATCTGCCCGCAGGTCTGGGCCTGGCACCGCGGCCGCATCCCCAAGATCGCCCGCTCGCTCGACCTGCTCGTCACCCTCTTCCCCTTCGAGCCGGCCCTGTTCGAAGGAACGGGCCTCCGGACCGTCTTCGCCGGCCACCCGCTCGTCGACCAGCTCGCCGCGCTGCGGCGCTCCGCCGACACGGCCGACGCCGG
>JAEEGL012187004.1_pt1 | contig 16801 bp, 15 predicted proteins | sample 9134231 | NCBI WGS metagenome assembly JAEEGL01 (sample SAMN16246548, study PRJNA631951) | gut metagenome | biome: gut microbiome; feature: rumen; material: fiber-attached | host: Bos | place: Iran: Karaj | collected 2018-10
ATCAAGTAAACCTTTTTCAACAAAACTATCAAAGAAAGCCATTTCATCTGGACAATGATCAAGTACATAAGAAACAACATACTTTAACATATCCTCTTCAATATCCATAACGCCATTTAAATCACAAAAAGCTATTTCTGGTTCAATCATCCAAAATTCACTTGCGTAAGTCTTAGTATTAGAATTTTCAGCTCTAAAGGTAGTACCAAAATTATAAGTCTTTTTATATGCAAGAGCAAATGTTTCAGCTTCCAACTGACCTGATACTGTAAGAGCAGTAGGTTTTAAGAAAAAGTCTTTCGAATAATCAACATTACCACTTTTAGCAATACGATTCAAATCAAGAGTTGTAACTTGAAACATCTGTCCAGCACCCTCACAATCACTTGCCGTAATTAGTGGTGCATGAAAATATACATACCCATGTTCTTGAAAATATGTATGTATTGCCATAGCAGCAACACTACGAACACGGAACACTGCTTGAAACAAGTTAGTTCTTGGTCTTAAATAAGCTTCATCTCTTAAAAATTCCCTAGAATGTTTCTTTGGTTGTATTGGATATTCATCAGGACAATCCCCAATTAAAGTAATTTCTTTAACACTTATTTCAAAATCTTGTCCCTTACCTTCTGATTTAATTACCTTCCCTACTACTTCAATACTAGATCCAATCTTAATTTTAGTAATATCATCAAAACTTTTTAATTTATCTGTATATACTAGTTGAACATGTTTAAAGCAAGTACCATCAGAAAAATCAATAAAACCAAATTCTTTTTGTTTACGATGATTTCTTACCCATCCAGATAAAGTTACTTCTTTATCAAGATATTTTTTATTTTTTTCAAATAATTCTTTTACATCCATAAAATCCTCCTTAAAATATGTAAAAAGAGCCATCTCCCACAAAGGGACGAATGACTCTTGATTCGCGGTACCACCCTAATTATTACATACGTAATCACTTATTGGTCAAAAAACCTCAGTTTATATAACGGTAAACTCTCCGGCATTTCTACTTTATTCGAAAAAGCTCTCCAAAGTGTTATTCATATTAATATTTCTCTGTTAGCTTCCACCATACCTAACTCGCTTATAAGTCTATTAATATTACTTCTCTTCATCACAGATTTCTTAAACTTATTGTATGCTTATATTATTATTTTGTCAATAATTATTTGTTTCTATGCAATTATTCTTTTATTAATGCCAATTCCTTATCCATTAATTTCTTTCTACCATATCTTACAAATAAGTATAAAGCTCCACCAATTACTATTCCTGCAATTACACCTTTAATTACTTCAGTTGGAATACTATTACTCTCATTATTTATCATTGAATTAAGGTAATTATTAGCCTCTTCTAAAGTATTAAATTCACCAATTACTTTATATGGAGCCGTACCTAAAATATTAAGTTCATTTGCTTTAAGAAGATAATAGCCTTGCGACATTTCAATATCTAAGCCACATTTCTCAATTATTTTATAATGACTACTAATAAATGTATCAATTTCTTCCTTAGAACAACCTGATAAACTTAATGTAGTTATACCTAACAAAATTAAGGCTTTCAATTTTTTTATAACATCCACAATTACTTCACCGAATTGTTATTGTAAACTAATAATTTTAAAATAGCAAGTATTATTGTCAAAAAAAATTCATTATGCTATTATTAAAATAGAGGTATATATGGATAATGAATTTAATTTTGAGTCAATAATTAAAGATATTTATGAGCGCGAAAAACAAGCAATAAATGAGGAAAATAATCCCAATCGCGAAATACCTGATTTCTATAAAAAAATGAATGCATGGGAGGAAACACAATTATATACGAGCATCACAATTGAAGAATTACTAAAAAAAATAAGAAACGGGGAAATATCAGGTAGACTATGTATCGGAAGAACATTCATTCCTGGTGATAATACCATTGGCTTTGGAGAAATTTACTGTGCTAATAAACAATTTGTATTATACTACACAGATCATGATCACCCTATAACAATACCAAATGATTCAACAAATGGAAATCCTCAAATTAGTATAGAATATTATCAAAAATACAAAAATGAAATAAAAAAGGCATACTTTGACTATTTTTCTAATTCCAACGAAATAAATTATGACATATATAATTATAATTTTTCAGATGAAATACTAGCTGTTCTTTTAAAAAAAAAAGACTCTACACTTTATTTTATTAATGTTAATCTTAGTGAACAACAATTAAACCAGATTCAAAATACATTCATTGATGTTTATATAAATGGCAAAAAAATAAATAGTAGATATGTCATATCTTTCTATACATTGGATAATATAAAAAGTAATAATAGTTTTATGATAGATAGTAGTGATATAAAAAAATGTAATTCAAACATTTTTAATTATTTTAACGATAATTCTATTATTTCAATAAATAATTATGAAAAAAAAGATGAAGAAGAATATATTGAAGCTGCCTTTTCTCTTTTAGAAAAAGTTGATAAATTAGATAAAAAATTATGTTTTAAAATATCTATAAAAATCCGTAGTATTTTAGAAAAATATATAAATAAATACAATTTCAAAAATATTGACCTGCATATTATAAATGATTTTTATGAATACTCATATCAAGAATATATGGAAGAAGAAGAACTATTAAATTCATTAGTTGAGCCAATTAAAAATTCTGATTTAAGTCCATTTGAAAAATATATTGCAGTCTATAATATTGTTAAAAACTTTAAACCATATAAAGAAAATGAAAACAATAGAGAGCAAGCAAGATACCTAAGACATATACTACATAACGACTATATTGTGTGTGTTGGTTATGCAAAATTGCTACATTGTTTATTGGAAAAAGTTGGAATAAAATCTAATGAAATAGGTGTTGAAGTTGATACATCTTATGATGATGGGTTTAATCCAAATAATCCAACAGAGCAAACTGTAAAACGTGGTGGTCATGCTAGACTTGTTATTAATATGGAAGACGATAAATATAATATTCATGGACTTTATATGGCTGATCCAACTTGGGACAATAATTTAGAAAAAGATTATCTAAATCACGCTTTAATGACTTTTGATAATGTTATAACGGCAAGAAGAATGTTTTTTTTCTCATTTACAAATCCTATTCTTACTTTTCACTCTTTTCAAGAATTCTCTAGACAAGTTAACTATTTATTAAAAAGTGAAATAAATAAAAGATCAAGTAATAACCAAAAACAAAATATAACAAAAATTATTCTTGAATCTTATAAAGACATTGCAACTGCAATTATTGATAATATTGAATGTGATGAAAGAATAATATATTTTAAAGATTTACTGAAAAATTGCCATGATGAAGATGATTACACAAACTTTTTTACAGAATTAGGCCACTATCTGTTAATTAGGATTAATAAACCAATTGATAGTGAACTAATTATGCAAGCTAATGATGTTGTAAGAAAAAAAATAAATAACTTAGATGTAAATAATGCAAGAGAAGACTCTGATGAAAGAGAATTACGACAATTTCCATATCAAATACCTGATGATGAATCTCATGAAATAAAAGCTAGATAGCTAAATTTTTAAGGAGTGTTTTATGTATAATATAAATGATTTTATAGAATTAATTAATTCTGATTTATCTGATGAAGAAGTTGTTAATGAAATATTTAAATTAATTCCAACTAGTGTGCAAAGAATATATTCTAATTTTCCAAACCTGTCAGAACCTCTCGCTAATTATGAAGGAATGATTGGTGAAGATGATGCTATTACAACTTTTTATGGAACTTTTATAACAGATGAAAAAACCTATGTTGGTAAACTTCATTTTGACATTCCAAATATTTATCCACTATTTATAAAATATACTAGAAAATTTTTAAAAAAAGCACTATTGCAGGTAAATAATAATTTACAAGAAGACTTATTCATGCTCATAACTAATTTTATGGATTACTACTTCCAAAAAGGTGATACCATTGAATTACGAAAAAAAAATGCTATTACTTGGAATTCAAATCGACAAACAATGTTAGAATATAAAAATCAAGTTGAAGAATATGAACGAAGAATATCTACTGACGATGCTCTTAAACAATATCGGGATTTGTATGCCATAAGTATATCTCAAAAAGAAATAGGTAATTATGTTATTGCTAATTATCCATTATCAGCATTTATTGGCTTAGATGGTGAGAATTATCGAATCGGTCAATGTACAGAACATAATTTATTTGCCCATAATCTAGCATATCTTATAGGACTTAATCCCATTTTAATAAGTGGCAGATACCGTGGAGAAGGCCATACATTTAGCATTATACCAAATAACGATTCATATATTGTATTTGATCCATTTAATAAAACATTTGGTGGTGAATGTACAATGAAAGGCAAAAATCACTATGACGGTTTTACAATTGCAGTAACACATGATGGAAATATCTGTAAATATGAGACTTCCCCACGTAAATTAGTTTTTGAACGAGATTCTACAAAAACAAAATAATATTCACATTTGTGAATATTTTTTATATAATCTTTTTGGTGATATTATGTACTTAGTAGAAAAAACAATTAATAAATTATATCAAGAGGGCTTCACTTTCTTTCTTAATCCTCAAGAATTAAAGGAAGTAACTAATCATTTAAAAAAGAATACCTATAATATTTATAAACCATATCCTGATGCTGAAAAATGTATTATTTACAAAAATAATATCCCTGATCTAATTCTTTATGAAATAGTTATTAATACTCCCATAAGACATCAAGATATTCTCGGATGTTTATATGGTTTAAAAATAAATGATAATTTATTTGGGGATATTGTTATCGACAATAATCATTATTATTTTTATACCTTTAAATATATGCAAACTTTCTATGAAATGGAATTTACTAAAATAAAGAATGCAAAGATTAAATTATTAGAAAGAGAAATAAATTATTTAAATAATTATCAACCTCATTTCAATGAAATAAAAATTATTGTATCAAGTCTTAGAATAGATAATGTTCTTGCTAAAATAATTCATACTAATCGTGATAATGTAAAAGACTTAATTAAAGATAAAAAAATTACTTATAACTATGAAATATTAAAAAATGGTAATAAGCAAATAAAAGAAAATGATACTTTTTCTGTAAAAAAAATAGGTAAATTTAAGTTTGATAAAATCATTGCAAACACAAAAAAAGAGAACCTAATTATTAGTATTCTCCAATATATAGATAATTAATTAAAATATTCTTTGATAACATCCAAATCACTATATGGAACATATTCATCATTAATTGCCATATAATGATCATCTCCCTTACCTGCAATTAAAATAATATCATCTTTTCGAGCCATGGAAAGAGCTTTATGTATTGCAGTTTTACGATCAATTATCCGCTCATAATTATCTTTATTTGATGTACTAGTTAATTCATCAATAATTGTATTCACATCTTCATTTCTTGGATCATCCATGGTAAAAATAACATAATTGGAATTTTCAAGAACTATTTTTCCCATTAATGGTCTTTTTTCATGTTCTCTTCCTCCAGCACTACCGGTAACTGTAATGATTCTTTTCTTTTTTACTTTATTTAATAAATCATATACTTTAAGAAAAGCATCTGGGGTATGCGCATAATCAAGAATAACATGGTAATCTTTAAAATCAAGAAATTCCATACGACCACGTGGTACATTAATATTTTTAATATTTTTAATTATTTCCTCCATTTTATAACCAAGAGATAACAATGCTAGAATTGCAGCACATAGATTATAGACGTTAAATTCTCCTAATAAGGGAGATACAATATCATAATCATTATTATTATATTGTAATGTTATTTCTGTCTTGTTAATAAATTCATGAATGATTTTTATTTTCAAATCAGCATCTTTTTTTCCGTAAGTTAATACTTTACCAACACAGATATTTTGAAATTCTTTATAATATTTATCATCCACATTTAAAAGGCAAAAACCATTTTTCTTTACTTGTTTAAACAATTCTTTTTTGCAATTAACATAATTTTCAATAGTTTTATGGATATTTAAATGATCCTCTGAAATATTAGTAAGAATACCAATATCAAATTCTAATCCTTTAACTCTTCCACGTAAAAATGCTTCACTACTAGTTTCCATACTTATGTATTTACAACCTGCTTCTTTAAAACGCATAAAATATTTATATAATCTATCAGCATCTGGAGTTGTATTACGTATTTTTTCATTAAAAGAATGACAGATAATTCCATTGGTTCCTAAATAACCACATTGCCTATTACCAATTAAATCTTGAATAATTGAGGAAACAGTGGTCTTTCCATTAGTACCTGTTACTCCAATTAATATTAAATCGTCATGATAATTATAGAATTTCTTACAAACATTAATTAATTCTTCATTAGTATCTTTAACATAGATAACGGGAACATTAACATTTATTTTTTTACTAGCGATTATCGCTACTGCTCCATTATTAATAGCATCATCAACATAATCATGTCGATCTGCATTAACACCTTTAACACAAACAAATAAATCCCCTTTTTGAACTTCCTTAGAATTAATTTTGATATCATTTATCACAATTTCTGGATAATCAGGATATAATTCATTTAATTTTTTCATATGTACCTCGCTGTAATTATTATATATTATTATTCAATTAATTGCAAAATGACAAAAAAATAAAAACTAAATTGTTTTTATTTTTTCTTTCTCAACTATTATTTCATTTTCAGTATCTAGATTAATAATTGGAACATGATAACCATTAGTTTCAAGTATTTCTTTTAATAAATTTATGTATTCTACTAAATATATTTCATTATGATAGTGATAAAAGGTATGTAAAGATAACAAGATTCCTTTTAAATACTCCATTGATACACAATCTCTAACTTGTACTTCATCAGACAAATCAGAATATCTTTCAATACCCATACCCAGTTTATGAGCATCATCACCAAAGATAGCATTTCCCATCTGTATACTGACAATTTTAGGTTTTATCACTTCTAGTCGCTTACTAAATAATAATGACACTCCTTTTTTTACATACATATTAAAAGCAGAATACTCATTATGAATACAAGATAAATCACATAATGATATATAATCCATTCCGTTAAAAAGCGCGGTTTCTTCACAAAGATACCTGTCATCATCATCAATTAAACCCTTTAATTTATTCCGAGATAACAAGTAACCAATTTTAAGAATACCATCTATACGATATGCATCGTAAATATTAAAATTAGTAATACGAATAGTATGTGAATAATAGTCCATATAAACTCCTAAATATGTTTAATAACAAAGTATTTCTTTTTACCTTTACGAATAATAGTAAAATTATCAACAATAGCATTTTCTTTTTTAATTATAAATTCTAAATCATTAATTCTTTCACCATTAATACTTATAGAATTATTAGAAACAAATTCACGAGCTTCTCTTTTACTAGAACATATACTAGTCTCCACTAATAAATCAATTATATTTTTATTAGTTTCTACTTCACTACTAGGTAGATTATTAAAAGCATCTAATAGTTCATCAGCAGTTAATTCTTTTATATTACCACTAAATAATGCTTCACTTATTCTTAGTGCTTTCTCATACTCTTCCTTACCATGAACATCAGTAACTACTTCACGAGCTAATGCTTTATGAGCAAGACGAAGATGTGGCTCTTCTTTATTAGATTTTTCTAGTTCTTCTATTTCTTCCTTACTTAACATAGTTAATTTCTTTAAATGATCAATAACAATTGCATCATCAGTATTAAGTAAATATTGATATAAGAAATATGGACTAGTTTTTTCTTTATCTAACCAAACAGCATTACCTTCACTTTTACCAATCTTGTTGCCTTGTTCATCTAATACTAATGGCATAGTCATACCATATACTTCTTTACCAAGTGTTCTTCTAATTAATTCGATACCAGAGGTTATATTACCCCATTGATCACTTCCAGCTACTTGAAGGGTTACATTTCTTGTTTCATATAGATATTTAAAATCAAGTGCTTGTAGAATCATATAAGAAAACTCAGTAAATGATAATCCATTATCTAATTGTTTTTTAACTTTGTCTTTATCTAGCATATAATTAACAGTAAAATGTTTACCATAATCTCTTAAGAATTCAAGTACATTAATATTTTTTATCCAATCATAGTTATTTACTGTTTCACAACCAGTTATTTTTTCTACTTGAGCTTTTAATTTTTGATAATTATTATTTATTGTTTCATAGGATTCAAGTGTTCTTTCTCCTTTTCCTCTTGGGTCACCAATTAAAGCTGTTGCACCACCAACAAGTAGTATAGCATGATGTCCTGCTTTAACTAATCTTCTTGCAGTTACTAAGGAAGAATAATGTCCAATATGTAAACTATCAGCTGTAGGATCTGTTCCCCAATAAAAATTAACACATCCTTTATTTAATATCTTCTCTATTTCAGGATTACTCACATCTTGGATTAATCCTCTCCAAACTAAATCTTCATATAATTTCATTATTTCTCCTCCTTTTCATGGCAATGACATTCTGGTCCACAATTGCAATCATCACCACATATACATTCTTCACCATTTTTACAATCACATTTTTCATTAACTATTTCTATGGCATGACTTGTACCTATTCTTGATGCTCCGGCTTCAATAAATTTTATAGCATCACTACTACTTTTTATACCACCACTTGCTTTAATTTCTAAAATATCATTTTTATGCTTTTTAATTAATTCTATATCATGTATAGAAGCACCTTTTTTATCAAATCCTGTGCTTGTTTTAATGAAATTAACGAATGTCTCATTGCATATTTCTGTCATCTTTATTATCTCATCATCAGTTAACAAACAAGTTTCGATAATTACCTTTAATACTTTGCCATCAATAGAATCACGAATCATTTCTATTTCATCTTTAACATAATCATAATCCTTATTTTTTAATGCATTAATATTAATAACCATATCAATTTCTTTAGCACCATTATTTATAGCATCAATCACTTCATATTGCTTCACTTCTTTAGTTTGGTAACCATTTGGAAATCCAATTACTGTACAAACTTCCGTTGTACTACCTTTTAAATACTCACTCGCTGCTTTCACATAATAAGGACTAACACAAACTGTTGGAAAATGATACTTTTTAGCATCATCACATAATTTTATTATATCATCAGCCGTTGCTACCTTAGATAAATTTGTTGAATCAATATATTCGCTTATATTCATAATTCCTCCTTAAATAAAAAAATTCCTATACATAGGAACGATTAACGTGGTACCATCCTAATTCATAGAAATTCTATCTCAATATCTTAACGCGATTAACGCTTTAACTCCATCAATGTAATTTAATTATTAAATCTATTAGTTTTCACCAACCACTAATTCTCTAAATAAGATATTAATAATCTTTTTTGACTTCTTTGTTAAATATAGCATTATATTAACATAATTTATGTAGTATAGCAATAGTTTTTCTTGAAGTAATTAAATTATAAAAAAAGTAATGCTAATGCACTACTTTCTAATTAATATTTTTTAGTTTTAATTATCTTTGATTTTGATTTTCTTTTTGTTCATTAAATAATACAATTACTTCTGGCTCAGCTTCTCTTATACAAATTTTATTCTTATACATTACTACTTCGCCAACTAGTACTTCTTCTTTTTCTCTTTGAATAAATACTCTAAAAGTAGCTGGACTACCATTTCCAAATTCATGCATTAACATTTCTAAATCTTTATTAATAAAAATTCTTGTTTGTGGAATACTATATGAAATTATACCATTTTCTCTATTTAATGATTCAGTTATGTCTTTATCAACAATTTGACTAACTATTCCATTAATTGCACTAATTATTTTATTAGTAAGTTCTTCAGCAGGTATTCCCCTAGCGAAACCACTAAATTTAGGATCAGTAATCTCAATTAATCTATTATCATAAAGAACTGATTGCCTTGGCATACTTACATGGAATGTGTTGTTTCCTTCAATTAAAGCCGTATCATTAATAGTTGTAATACTATCAATACACATTTCAGAATGAATAATACCATTAACAATATTTTCAATAGCCTCATCACGTAAATAATAAGGTAATTCACGTAATTTTTTATTAAGCAATGCCCATATTAGAAAAACAATTTCATCATTTTGTCGACCTTGAGATAAAACATTTTTTGCCTTTCTTACAAATTCCATATCAAATTTGCTACCTCTTAATTCCTCAATAGCTCTAATTAATTCTGTATGCATTAACTCGCTATAATCCATTTCCCCCTCCTCATGGATGCATATTATAACACAAAACAAAAAAAAAGTAAAGAAAAAGTAGAGTTGCCTCTACTCTATTATTAACGATTTTGTGTATTATAACTTCCACTAATGTTATTTAAACCATTTTGTACTAATCTCTTTGTGATTTCACCACCAACTGATCCATTAGCACGACTTGTAGCATCAGGTCCTAAATTAACACCAAATTCAGAAGCTATTTCATATTTCATATTTTCAATAGCTTGTTTAGCACCAGGTACTCTCATTCTTAAAGAATCTTTATTCATTTTTTTCACCTCCACACTTATAGATTGTGAAGATTATTTAATAACATACATTTATTCCCTTGGTAATTTTTTCCTTTTATAATAAATCTGAATATTCTTCTTTTTGATTACTTATATTGATTACTAATAGATTATTGATAATTTTATCTATCATTTCCTCATAATTAAATTTTTGTTCTTCTTCAAGGCACTTATCAAGTCTTGGATTAATTACAGGATGACGTGGTACAAAGACTGTACAACAATCCTCATATGGCAAAATACTAATGTTATAGGTATCAATTTTTTCACTAATAGCGATTATTTCTAATTTATCAAGACAAGCAACTGGTCTTATGACTGGAAGATTTGTAACATTATTAATTACTTCCATACTAGTAAGTGTTTGACTAGCAACTTGTCCAATACTTTCACCATTAATAATTACGTGTGCACCTAATTTTTTTACTAATTTATCCATAATACGATACATCATTCTACGCATAATAGTAATAACATATGTATTATCACAGTTTTTATATATTGCTTCCTGAATCTCTGTAAATGGTACAACATAAAGATTAATGTTGTTAGTATATTCTAATAATTTTTTTGATAAATTAACAACTTTTTCTCTTGCTTCTAAACTAGTATGTGGTATTGCCTCAAAATAAACACAATCAAGTTTTATTCCTCTTTTTAAAGCCAAATAACCCGCAACTGGAGAATCAATTCCACCGGATAACATTAGTAAACCTTTACCTTGTGTTCCAGATGGATATCCACCAGCACCCTCATAATTTTTAAAATAAATATAGGTATAATCATTTCTTATTTCAATATGAAAAGTTATCTCTGGATCATGAACATCAACTTTAATATTATTTTTATTTTTTAATATTAATCCCCCTATTTTCTTTGAAAAATCAGTACTTAAAATTGGAAAAGATTTATCACTTCTTTTGGTATCTACTTTAAATGTATTAAAAGTTATAGTTGGCAAAATATTAAGTATTTCTTCTTCAATTAAATTAATATCCGTTTTAACTTTATAAGCAACAGTATATGCGTGTATACCAAATACCTTATTAATTTTTTCTAATATCTTATTTAAATCAGATTCATGAAATTCAATATACATTCTTGAAAGATCTTTATATATGTATATATCTAATCCCTTTAATTTATTTAATAAATTGTTATATAACGTATTAATAAATAATCGACGATTATCTTTTTTAGTTGTCAATTCTCCATATTTAATTAATATCACACGATTCATTTCTATTTTTTCCATCTTTTAATTCCTTATACTTTGTAATTTTTTAATTTTTTCTTTTAATTTTTCAATAAAAAAATCTATTTCATTTTCTTTAGTTAAATGCGATAAACTAATTCTTATTGATGTTTTAGCTTTTTCTAAATCACCAGTTAATGTATAAACTGGAATAGAAATATCATCAACAGAACATGCTGTTTTAGTTGATATATATATTTCGTTTTCTTCAAGAGCATGTAATATAGTCTCTGGTTTAACATCTTTTACACTAATATTAATAATATGTGGAATTGAATAGCTATTACTATTTAGACTTATGCCATCAATATCTTTTAGATTATTAATTATTTTTTTATTTAAATCAGCAACATATTTAATATTATATTCCAAATCATCAGTTATAAGTCTTAAAGCTTTGGCGCACGCTACCATAAGCGACAATGGTGGAGTTCCAGCACGATAAATAGTTTGACTCTTACCACCATGAATAATTGGCATAAGTTCAATATTTTCTTTTTTTACTAATACTCCTATACCTTTAGGACCATATATTTTATGAGCAGAAAAACTATATAAATCAATATTTTCAAGATTAATATTTTTCTTGCCAACTGCTTGTGTTCCATCGACATGATAAATTACTCGTGGATATTTTTTTAAAATCTCACCAATTTTACATACATCTTCTTGAATACCTGTTTCACTATTTACTTCACAAATACTAACTATTATAGTATCATCATCAATTAGTTTTTCTAAATCATTTAAATCTACTTGACCATTATTATCTAATTTAACATACTTAATATGATAACCGTTATTCTCTAAATAATTAACACTTTCCAATATACTTGAATGCTCAAATTTGGTTGTAATAATAGTTTTACCACGATCCTTATATTTATTAATAACACCAAATATTGCAAGATTATTAGATTCACTAGCTCCACTAGTAAATATTATTTCTTCATCCTTAACTTTTAAAATACTTGCTACCTGAGAAACTGCAGCATCCATAAGTTTCTTAGCCTTAACACCCTCACTATGTAAAGAATTAGGGTTACCAATATATTCTAAAGAAGTTCTTTCAAAACTTTCTAATACTCTTTTATCAATTGGTGTTGTTGCCGAATAATCTAAATATACCATGTTTCCTCCAAACAAAATAAGTATATCAATATTTTCTTTATTAATCAATAAAAGAAAAAAAGAGCTTAGCTCTTTTGTCTTGTTTCTCGATAATCAAAAGTTTGTTTTCTACCAAAATCATAAATCACGTTTACGTCTTGATTACGAAGTGGATTAAAATGACTAACTGAAACAGCATAACCAATATCACTAGAAGGAGATGACAGCATCTCAAATACTTCTTTAGGTACTTCTGCAACTATCGGATATATTTTATCATCATGTATAGTAGGAATTGCCGAATCAAAAACATAAAACTTATCTTCATATTCAACTAAATTATAAGCATGACCTTCTAATTTTCCATCTTTCATAATACCACTAGCTTTATAAAAGGAATGGATACATAAAAGCTTTAAAAGATTTTGAGCAAGCATAGCTCTTTCTACGCACATAGCAGCATTTTTTCCTTTAAGATTAGCAACCGCACCAATATCATAATGATAGCCCTCAATCATATCAATATCAGGATAATTTTTCATTCGTTCACTAATATTTTGATAGTCTCCAAAATAAGTTTGAATAGTTTCAAAGACAATTTCCATTAATTCTTCAAAATTACCCGGTTTTCTTTCTTTCAATAATTTAGATAGTATTTCATAGGCATCTCTTACATTACCGATAACGCACGGAACAATATCACCTATACCATTTTGAACAAGAACTCGTTCTTCGATAAATTCCCCATTAAAAGATGAATCAATCCCTCCAAATTTGAGACCATTCATATGATTTATACCAATATATCTACTCATTATTTTTCACCTTTACATATTTTATTAACTTTTGAATATAATTCATTATCAATTACTTTGATTGTTTTTAATACTAAATTATAGCCTTCCTTATATTCACCATCATAATACATTTTTTCTACCTTACTTAGGTTTTTATCAATCTCTTTTTGATCACGATATTTATTACCATATACCAATAATAATTCCGTGAAATAGGCATATTTAATCATTTCATCTACCATTTTATATAGTTTGACAGTTAAATCCCTTGCAGTCTCAACACGCATATTAAGATTTTTTATAACAATAGGTTTATTATTAATTTCTTTCTCTAATTCAGAGATAGCATCAATTGCCTCTTCCTCATATACAAAATAATTATCATATATAACTGGTAAAGCGTAATTTCTAATTCGATTTTTACATTTTTTTACCAAATTTTGCATCTCTTTAAGCTCTGTATGAGCTCTTTTTTCATCATCATAGAAACTTCCTAATGTTCTTAAAGCATTATCAAAATCATCAGACACATTATTAATTTTCTCTAATAATTCATTAATCGTTATAATATGTTTTTGATAACATGAATCTTTCTTTTTAATATCTCTATTTAATTTCTTATATTCTTTTATAACACCAGAAAGTTTTAAATTAAGTTCTTCTATTATTTCTAAATCTTTTTCATTTAAATGATACATTGCCTTAATATCATCAAGTTCTGCATATATATCTTTGACTATTTTCTCTAATCTTTCTTTTTTTTCCACAAAAGTTGTTGATAAAAGATCAAATCTATTTTTTGCATCACGTTCTATCTCTAACTCTTTAAATAAACCATCTAAATATTCAAGAATAGCTCTTAAATCAAATAAACTATCCGTAATATTTAATACTTTTGCTCTCGTTAAAATATCATTTTCTCTTTTTTCGATACTACTAATATTATTTTCAAAATCTAAATACCCTAAACCAAAGCCTTCCTCTTCCATTTTTTTATATTCGATATTAAGATCTTCTATTCTACCTGGGATTAAGTCATTTAAAAGTAATAAAATATCAGGTACTTCTTTTATTACAACATCTAGATTATCAATCATTGTATCAATCGACTTAACAACTAAAACTACTTCATTATAAAGTTTTTCTTCCATTACTTTATCAAAATCATTAAATCTTTTCGTTATATTTTCAAATTGTAGTTTAATTGTTTCATTCATATCACCAAACATTGTCTCTTTTTCTTTATATGTTTGTTCTAAGAAACGATACTTAGTCTTTAGTTTAGTTACAATATTACGATATTTTTCTTCATAGGAAGATATTTCATCAACCTCATCTAAAATATTATTTAAAGATGATTCTGCTTCATCAAGCATTAATTCTATATCCGAATATTTATCATAAAATTCTTTAATACTTTTCTTTTCAACAATGGTATCTAAGTCAACAATCATATCATTAATCATTTTTAATTTTACTTCATGTACTTCTTCATATCGAAGTTTGAATTCCGTTACTTTTTCTTCCAATTGCTCACTTTTAGCGATATCTTCAATTTTAGATAATTCAACTAATACCGGTAAACTATCCAAATTATTTTTCTTAACTTCAAGTTCATTTACTTCGGAGATTATTTTTTGTTTTTCTCTTTTACGAATTAGAATAATGGTGATTATTGATAAAACAATAAAAACAATAAATGCAATAATTATTATTAAATATTCCATTTTCATCATATCACCTTCTCATTATAATAATATCACAATTGCTTGGAAAAATATAGTAAAAGTTGAAATATTTTCGATTATGTGATATAATATACGCGTTTTTGTGATATCATCACTTATAACGGGGGGAAAAAATATGAACTTTCAAATTGAAGGATTACAACAGTTTAGTGAAGAGCAAAAAGCATTAAAAGAATTATTAACTGCAATTATTTATGGACAAGATACAAAGGAAAAAAGAGAAAAATACAATTTACTTTATCAACAAACAAATAAAATTATTGAAAATTATTTAGGAAATGTATCAATTGCACAACTTGATGAAGTATTAGAATCATTATTTCCTAATAAAGAAAATTCTATTGAAGAAAGAGATGCATTTAATTTTTGCTTATTAATTCAAGCACTATTATTTACTGGTTTAAAATCAGATCCAGAAAAAATATCTGATGTAAGATTTGATGAAGAATACCAATTACTGTTATTTAAAATGAATGAGTGGTTTTTTACTAATCATGATACAGATAGTCATGATAAGAGTTACGCTATAAATGATTTGGTTGCTAAAGCAGGTCATAGTATTGCAATTAGAAATCATTTAGCAGGTTTCGATGATTATAATGATTTTTTTGCTAATGATGAAACTAATAGATTACAAACACCACAAGTTGCATTAGCAGTACTTCTAAATTTCCTTAATGATATTCTTACAACAGTAATACTATACATTAGACTAGGTATGAAAAAATTACCAAACTTTATGTTAATTCAAATTGCAGCGATTGTGGCAATGATAAATAAATATCAATTTAATATTGATTTAGAAAGCCTAATTAATGATCAATTCAAATTTAATATTGCTGAAACACTTTTGGGTGATACTAGACCTGAAGCTAATGAAGAACTAAAAAATAAAATTATAGAAATGATAAGTGGTTATGCTGATATTCTAATGGAATATTGTAATAGTCTACAAAATAATAAATAAAAAAAGATTGACTTAATCAAAAAATATCTATATAATAAACATGCATATTCTTATTGACAGCCCAATTTATTTTGTATTATAAAGTGTTCTTTAAGGTTAGTAGTAACTTTGGCTATCAAGTGAAACTATTAAAAAGAACTCCCTATAATATGCATAAATGTCAATTATATGTAATAATAATTGAAGGAGGATAGAGTTATGGCAAGGTATACAGGACCTATTTACAAAAAAAGTAGAACTGTAGGTTTTTCAACATTAGAAAACGGTAAAGATTTAGTAAGACGTCCA
>JAEEGL014701117.1_pt1 | contig 16801 bp, 7 predicted proteins | sample 9134231 | NCBI WGS metagenome assembly JAEEGL01 (sample SAMN16246548, study PRJNA631951) | gut metagenome | biome: gut microbiome; feature: rumen; material: fiber-attached | host: Bos | place: Iran: Karaj | collected 2018-10
ACCTATTGGATATTTATCATATTCTTTTTTTAATATATTTATTGAAAGTTCTGTTTCTTCTAATAAAGGTTTTAAATTATCATTTTGACTAAATCTTCTTTGTTTTTTTATTTGAAAATTTGGAGATGATGTTGTTATTATTTTATTAGAAAAAAATTCATAGTTTTTTGAAAAATTTTCTGAATATTGTATAAATTGAGCAGGAGGACTTTTTATTTGGTTTTCTGATTTTTGTAATATTGATTCTTTTATGTTTGGTTTTACTGTTTTATATTTTTTCGGAGAACGAATTTTGTGCATTTTTTTTTTTTTATTGTTTTTTTTAGGCTTATTTAATTTTTATAAGGATTTTTTAAGGAAGTTTATGTTATTTTATTTTTATTTTTTTTGATATGTTTTAAATTTTGTGTTTTAAAAAAAGAAAATTTAAAAAATTATATTTTTCATTTATAAAAAGTTTTTTTTTAATTTTTGCTTTTTATAAAATCACATTTTTTTTTAAATTATTCTTTTTTTAATATTATTTTTATTTAGTTATTTTATCTATTATTTGCTCAATATTTTCTTCATTAATTTCAAATCCTACGGTGACTCCATTTTTTTTTTCTTCTTCTTTATTTGTAAACATTAAAATTGTTTTATTATCTTCAACTTTATAAATATTATAATCTTTAGGTGTTCTAAAAGGCATTTTTAATATACAATAATAAATATTATAACCTTTTTTTGAAAGATTTGAAATTAATAATGATTGAAAATTTGATATTGATATATATATATTTCAACTTTGACAAAATTCTGCTATTATTTTAATTGATTTTCCATTTGGTTTTCCTATTGGAGAATAATTTATATATTTTATATTTTCCATTTATTTTTTAATTATTTTTTATTAAAAACATTGAAAAAATATTAATAAAGATATTAAAAAATAAAATAAATGAAATTTAATTTTTTATTACAAAACTTTGAAATAATAATTTCTATAATAAAAGAAAAAATATAATATTTAATTAAAAAAATAAATTAAAAAACAAAATAATAAAATTAATCATTCCCAGATTCTTCAATAATCTGAGTGATAAATTTATGATAAACATTAATTAAAAAAAAATGAAAAGTAGATTCTAATTTATCTAACTTTAAAAAATCATCACCTTCAAAACCTTTTTCAAACTCATCAATAATTTCTTCTCTTTTTTTACAAATTAATTTAACTTTACTAGGTAAAGCATCTTCAAACATAGTTTTTTTAATAGCTTCATTCATACTTTTTTTAGTATTATCAATATAATTAAAATGTAAATTTAAAACTAAACCATAATCACTAACTCTTTCAGTAGATAATAATTCATATAAAACATTTTGAGTTAAATTAATTTGTCTTTTATCAATTCCTTTTATTTTAGAAATTCCTTTTAAAAAATTTTTATTTAATTTTGTATTTTGATATAAGTTAATATCTAATGATAAATTTAATCTAAATTTTGGAGCATCTTGACTTAAATTTACTAATAAATCCCATAATTCATTTTTTTCTTTCATTATTTCTATTTTTGCTTTTGATTTACTTCCTTTTTCATTTTTTTCTAAATTTAAATTTAATTGATCAGGGTCATAATTCCAATATTTACAAAATATAATAAATACTTCTTCTAATAATGAATTATCTATATTATTTACTTCATTTTTATTCTGATTTAATGAATTTATTAAAGGATGAGAATCTGAAGAATCTTTTATTTCTGAATTTAAATTTTGAACGCTTAATTTATCTTCTTCTTCATTTTCATTTATATTTAAATTTGGAGAATGTTCTTCGTTTTTTTTACTTGATTCCATATTAAACATAAATGATTCATGTTTATTTTTAAATTCATGAATTATTGAAGAAAAATTTTTTAATATTTTAAATAAATATACTATAAAGAAGAGTATTATTATTACTATTCCTAAGTCATAAAATAAATAATATTTTTTTAAGATGTATCTAAGTTTTTTTTTAAAAAAATCCTTTAAAATATTATTTGAACCATTATCAACTACATTTAAAAGTAAAAGAGTAAAGTCTGTTATATATGATATATTATAATAATCTCCATGTAAATATTTATTTAAAGAAAAAGAATCACTTAAAGAATTATTTAATTGTTCATAACCATAAAACTTTAAATAACATTTTTTTGGAAAAGATAAATTTGAAATAATATATTTTTCAGGATTATTATCTATTTTACTTTTTAAATCTAAAAAATCTTTTTTTTTAAAATGTTTTAATTCATTATAATTTAAACAATATAAAGGAACACAATTACAATGAGGATAATCTCTTTTAGAAGTTAAATTTTTTTTTTCATTTATTTTTATATCATGTGAAATTTTATAAATATACATTTCTTTTTCTGATAAACAATTAATAGGGTCATCAATATTATAAAAGAAATCAAAAAAAGCAGAATAATTAAAATAACCACAAATTTTATTTATTAAAGTTGTATTTGTAAATCCAGAAATAAGGAAATTTTGATCATTTTTTAAATTTTTAATATTTTGTAAAAATTTTCCAAAAAAAAAAAAAGAACTAAAAACACTAACATCAGCTTTAAAAGATTCAATAATATTATAATATTCATTTAAATTATTAAATTGTTCTAAATCAAAAGTATCATAATTTATACCATCTAAAAAAAAAGAAGAATTTAATCTTTTCATTCCTAATTTAAAATACATTGAATAAATTTCACTTTGAGATAAACTATTAATTTTACTTCCTGAAATAGTATAAGTTCTATTATCTGAAAATTGTTTTAATTCTTCATTAATATCATCATTTTCCATTGTGAAAATAAAATAATCAAAATTATTAAATTTAGCTAAACTTTGTTCAAAAGAAACTATATTATTTGTTATAAATTTTTTATTATTATATTCAAAATAATATTGAATTGTTAAGAAATGATATTGAGATAATGTTGATTCGATTATACTATTATAATTTTCTATACTTAATTTTGATTTTTTTTCGTTTACATTTTTTCTAAAAGATAAATCTTTATAATAAAACCAATTAATTCTATAAAAATCTTCATTTTCTTCAAAAGATAAATTTAAATTATTATCTAAAGTAATATAAGGTTCAGTATAAATATTATTTACATTAAAATTTGAACTTCTTCCTAAAATTTTTTTTCCAGAAGGAAAATTAAAAAAAAAATGATCAACAACATTTAAAGAATCATTAAATTCATAAGTAATTAAAAAACTATCTCTTATAATATTATTATAAGGTTTACTTTCAAAAATAATATAAGGGAAAAAAATATAATAAATTTTAGCTAATTCATTTAAATTATTATTAGAGATAGTATCATTATCTAAATATTTATTAATTTGATTTTCATCAATAGAAAATCTAAATTCATCATTATCTAAATCTTCATATGAAAGTTTAGAAATATTTAAAAAAGTTTTATTTGCTAAAATATGATGTCTTACCATTTCTTTTAAATAAACTTTAGTAAAAATAATATTTGAAAGTTTATCTTCAAATTCATAAAATACTCTATCACTTGCCATTTTAATTTCCATTTCTGTTTCTTTATCTATTATTATTTTTAAAACTTCATTATGAAATCCTAGGTAATAATCTTCATAAAATATTTTACCATAATAAAAATGATGCATGAATATAAAGGATAGAACTATTAATGCTAATATTGGTAATAAAAAGATTACTATTTCCGTTGGGAAATTTAATGAAAGTAAAAATGAATTCTTTTTATTTTTTATACATTTATAAAAAGCAGTACATATATTTTTTGAATATTGAATTAGGAAAAAAGTTTTTTTTCTTTGAAGTTTTTCTTCATTATTATTATTTTTATTAATTTTTTTTTCTTTATTATTTCTATTTTGTATATTTCCAAAATTAATTTGAATATGAGGAGAAAGAGGAGAAATATTTATTCCAGAATGCATAATATTAAAAAAAATAAAAAGCTTTAATTTAAAAAAAAAATTAAAAAAAATGAAAGATAGTTTTAATTATGCATTAAAAGATGTAGAAAAAATATGTAAAGATTATATAGGATTTCAAGAAGGGAATATGGGAAGTTTTTGGAATGAAGAAAATGATAAAAAAACAAATTATATTAGTTTTTTTGAAGATCAAAATCTTGCCTTAGATAAAATTTCTGAAAAAATAAATAGAACATTATTAAATAAAATAACTGAGAAATTAAAAACTATTTTTGGAACTTCTACTTTTAAATTTACTGTATTTTCTATTTTAATTAAAAGGAAAATTAGTACAAGAAATGACAAAAATTTTTTTTTGAATTGTTGTCCTGTTATTATTGGAGAAAATATTATTGATGGATATTATATTTATCATTCAGTTATTAAAAACCCAAATTATAGTAATTTTGAGTTTTATTTAAGTGTTATTGTTTCGGGAATTAAAAATTAATTAAAATTTGTTTTTCATCATTTTTTTTTTTGAAAATGAAATTAATTTAATTTAATAAAAAAATATTATTAATTATTATTATATTAAAAGTTAGAGTAGTTTCTTTAGGAAAATTAATAAAATTTTTTTTTTGTTTTTATTAAGTTATATATTTATTTTCTATCTACAAATTAATATTTAAAAAAAAATTTATATTTCATCTTTTTTTTTCAAATGAAGCTCTGAGAATTAAATATAAACAAAATAAAATAAAAATAATAAATTTCAATTAAATTAATAAATTTGTATCATTTATTAGACAAAAAATATTCAATTACATTTTATATAATATATATTTCTAGAAAAATTAATTATTAGAAAAAAAATTTATTATAACACTAACAGATATAAATTTACTTTTTTATTAATTAACAATTATTTTCATTAATATATTTATTCTGATAAAAAAAAATATTAAATTTCTTTTATTTTTTGATTATTTTGAAATAATATATTTTATTTAAACTTTAATTAAACTTTTTCATTTTCTCTATACGATGAATTTAAAATCAAAGAAATGTTTAATTTAAAAAATTCAAAAAAATAAATTTAATAGAATAATTATTATATATTATCATCATTGAACTACATTTATTTAAATACAAAGGAATATTTATATAAAAAAATAAAATAAATAAATTATTTCATTGATAAAATTCTTTCATTCTTAAAAGATTATTATAAAAATCTTCATCTTTTATTACATATTTATGAGGAAAAATAACAAGAAAATTAGAAAAACTACAAAAATTTTTTTTAGTTTGTTCAATGAAAATAGTAATTAAACCATATAAAAATATATAAACAACAATAAAACAAAATAAAATAATATTTAAAGAATTAATCATTTTATTTCTTTTAATTTTTTTAATTTTTAAAAGAAGAAGATTAGAATATTTTTCTCCAAAATAAAAATAATTTAATAAATAAGTTTCAATATCACATAAAATTAATAAAGCAGAATTAAATAAATTTAAATCAAAAGTATCATTATCATATTGACTTTGTGAAAAAAGACTTAAAACTTGTTTATTTAAATTATTTTGATAAACTAAACTTTGTTGTAAACCTTGAATTAAAATAGAATTCCAAAAAGTAGAACAATGTTTATAATTAATATTAGTATTAAATTTAATTAATAATTCACACATATTTCCATAATATAATTTAGCTAATTCACCTTCAGGAGATTTTATATTTGAATTTATTTTTTTTATTAATTTTAAGTATAAAGTATTATCTTCAATATATGGATCATCATCTTTAAAAATAGAATAATCAAAATTAATATTTGATATATTTAATAAAGTTACATTTTGATTATTTAATAAACAAATTTCTTTTGTTTTTAAGATTTTTAAACATTTTTCTTTTTCTTTTATAAATATTATATATGTTATTATATCTTTTTTTATATTTATATATTTTAAATATGTATTTATTGTTACACTTTCTATTTTTGATGATAAATTATCAAAAGATAAATAATCATTTCTTTTTATTATATAAACTGGATAAATTATTGTATAAAATATCATAAATAAAATTAATATTCCACAATATTTTATTGAGGAAAAAAGTTCTAGAAAAATATAATATTTAATTATTATATTTTTCTTTTGTTTTTTTTGAATTTGGATTATATGTAATTTTTTTCTTTTTTCTTTTTCACGTTCTTTTGTTTCTTTTTTTATTTTTATATCTTTTACTGTATTATTTAAATTTGATTTTACCCAATTTTTCCTTTTTTTTTCTAAACTCGTTTTTTCTTCTTCTTCATTATTTTTTTTATTATTATTTTTTTCATTTATATCATTTTCAGAATCTTTTTTTTCTTCTTCAATATCATTATTTAATTTTTTCCTAATTTCTTCTAAATATTTAATATAATGATCAAATTCTTTTGTTTGAAAATTTACCATTTTTTCAATTAAACGTTTTTTTGCTTTATATCTTTTTGAAATAAGATAAACAAAAAATAGAAAAAAAACAATAAACAATAAAACATGAAATATAATATATAAGAAATTAATAGAATAGCTTTTTTTATTGTTAATGATTTCTTTTATTTGCTCATAACTTAATCCATTAAGATTAGAAAAAGAATAATTAAAAGAAGATTCAATAATATTTGTTAATAAAAATTCTAAACTCTCATTTTTTTCATTGAAATATTTATGAGTTTTATTAATAAAATTTAAAGAATTAGAAATAAGAAAATATAAAACATTTATTTTATCAATATCATAAGTAATAATATTATTTAAATTTAAAACATAATAATCAATTAATTGTAAGTGAGAAATAATATTATTATATTCTTCTTTAAAAATTCCAACTTCATTAATTTCAATTAATAAATCATCAATAATAGTTTTAATCATAGTTAATGTATTATTAAAATAATTTTCATTAAATATTTCTTCAGTTAAAAATCCTTTTTTTGTTAATTGGAAATTATAAAAAGAAATAAATAAAGAAGCTGTATTTTGTTTAGTTTCATTGAAAAAATAATTTTGTCTTAAAAATTCATCAATATTTAAAAAATTATTTTTCAAAGATTTTGTATTATAAATAATAATTAAAAGAGAAAATAAAGAAAAAATAAAAGTTGATATTCTTAAATAATTTACATTTTGAGGAGTTTTTTTATTTAAAACATATTGTTTAATTAAATTATAAGAAATTTGATTTTGTAAAAAATTAGAATTATTTTGTCCTATATTACTTAAATATCTTTTTAATTTAATATGATGATGATTATTTATTTTTTTTTTTGAATCTTCTTTTAAATTATTTTTACTATCAATTTTAGTTATTTGTCTTTTATATTCTTTTGTTTTTACTCTTAAAACTTTTGGAACTTCTTCTTCAAAATGAGTTTCATATAATTTTTTCTTTTTATTCTTATTATTATTTAAATCATGTATATTTAAATCTATTGTTATATCTTTTTGAAGAAAAACTTTATAAAATGAATATTTATTATTAAAATAAGAACAATGAAATACTCTAAAATATATACTATTACTTTTTTCATCACAAGTATTTTTTATTTCATTAAAAAAATCATTAAATAAAATTATATCATTATTTTCTTTTTCAGCATTTTTAAAAGTTTGAGTGTTTTTAACAATAGTTTCTTTTTTATTAATATCATTAAAAAAATTATATAAATAATGGAAATTATCATTTGAAAAAGTTTTTAACTTTCCATTTATTTTAATATGTTCATAAATTTTTTCTAATTTATTTTTAATACTTATAGTAGTAATAACATTACTAAAAATATTTCCTCTATATTCAGTAATTTCATTTTGAATAATATATTTTTGTTTTTTATATTCAATCAATTGTAAAAATTCAGGAATTAAAGTAGAAATATGATTTCCAATAATAGAAGGTCTTAAATTATAAGGATAAATCCAAAAATTATTTTGATTTTTTTTAAATTCATATTCATTAATTGATATATTTGTCATTGAATCTATTTTAAATTCACTATCTAAAAATAATAAAAATTGATTTGAATTTTCTTTTGTTAAAGCAACTATAAAAATTAATCCACTTGAAAAAGAAGGAAGTGATTTTATATATCCATTAACATTAAATAAAGTATCTTTTATTTGAATTGGAATATTTTTTTCTTCTTTAAATACATTTTTTAAATTTGAATATTCTATTGAATCTTGAATTAATTTATCATGAAAATTTGAAAGACATTTAGGAACTAAATCTTCAAGATATAAATTTAATAATTGCTTTTCATTATTTATAAAAAAAATTCTTGGAAAATTAACTGTATAATATAATAATTTTCCTTTATTATTAAAACCATCAAATAAAAGAATACATGATTTTTCCATATTAAATAATTGATGATATTTATTATCTTTTTCTATTATTTTTTTTTCTTTAATCATATGAAAATTTTTACTTAATTTATTTAATAAATCATCGTCTTGAATAATATTATCTAAATACATAATAAAATCTTGTTCTATTTCATCACAAAAAGGATTTAAATTTATTATTTCATTCCAAAGATTTAAAATTTCTTTTCTTAAAAGTAATATTTTATTTCCGATGTTTAAAAATTTTTCTGTTGAATTTTCTGTAGTTGATCTTAAAAAATTAAAGTAATCTGCTTGAGCTTGAGTAGCATCAAATATTTTAATTCTTAATTTTTCAGAATATTTATTAAATAAAATCACTTTAGTTATTTCTATATGTTTTATTGAGTCTTTATTTTTAATATTATTTTGTAATAATCTATCTTTCATATATTCTGTTATATCTTGCATTAAAGTAAATTTTAAAAAATTATTTTTATATCCTCCTATTTTTTTTTTTGAACAAAGGTAAATAGTATATGTTGGATTTTTTATATTATTTACTAAAAAATAACAAAATAATATAAGTATATCATCTTTTAAATTTGCTGATTTTTCCATAAAATAACGATAAATTGTGTATATTATAGAATTCATTTTTAATAAAACACTATTTTTTCCAAAATATTTTTTCATATATTTATTATAAATTAAAGATTGATATAATTCTTCTTCTTCTTTATGATTAATTAAATAATCTTCAAAAGAATTAATTATTCCATGAATGAAAATTTTAGAATCATGATTATTATTTTGAATTAAGGAATTAAAATTATAAATGAAGATTTCAATATTTTTTAAATTTTCACATTCAAAAATATTACTTTGAAATAAATAATATTCAATTTTATAAAGTTGAAAAAAATAAAGAAAAATAAAAATAAAAGTCCAACCAATAATAATAAAAACAACAACATCAACAATAGTAGTAAAAAAAGTCATTAATAAAATAAATGATAACCAAGAAAACCATAAAAATCCATTTGTCATTAATAAATTAATATAATGATTATAAAAGTAAACATTATTATTTAAATAAAAATATAATATGAAACCATAAATAATATGTATTATCTTAACATATATTCTCATTGATTTACTATGACCATAATAATAATTTTGAATAAAACCTAAAAAATAAATTATTAAAGATAAAGAAAAACAAATTAATTCAAAATATGTATTTGTCCTTTTTAATGTTCCTACAGTTTTTATTCCTCCAATTTCATTAAAATGAATTGTTATTGTGAATGAATAAAAAATAAGAAAAATAAAATTAATTAATGATATAATTAAAAGAAATAAATGAATTGAATCAGAATAACATTCTAAATCTAAATAAATATGTTTATTATTTTTACAAATTATTATTATTCCTAAAATATTTATTAAAGGACATATTAAATAATTTACTAAAAGACAATGTAAAAAACCTAGAAATTGAATAAGATAAACATTAAATTTTTTTAAGTAATTTATTTTTAAATAAAATAATAAAATTATTAGTAGAAAAGAATAAAAAAAAGCAGAAGATAATAAAATGATATAATTTTTTTTTGAATTAATACATAAATGAGGAAAAACAAAATATCTAATTGAATATAATATATTTATAAAAAAATCATTTTTTATTTTTTGAGTGTCTCCTCCAATTACTGAATGTTGCATTAATTGAACAAAAAATAAAATTCTTATAAAAAAAAGTAAAAGTGAGTTATGAGTTTTATGTCTTAAAATTATATAAAAAAATTTGTAAATACTATGAATTTTTGGTCTTGAGAAAATATCTATATATGGAAATGTTTCTTTCATTTCTGATTTTTCTATTATTTTACTTTCTATCATATTTTCTCAATTTTTTTTATTTATTTTCAAAATAATATATTTTTATTTTTTTTACTTTTCATTATATGAAAAAATATTTTAATGAGATTTATTTATATAAAAGGGAATTGTTGAAAAAAAGGATTTTAATCTTTTTATTTTTTATATAATATGATTTAATTAAAATAAGTTAAAAAAAATGGGGAAATACTTTGGATGTTTTGTTTGTTTTTATATCATATTGAAGATATTTCCATTAATAATAAATATTGGTTTATCATTTTTATTTACAAAAAAAAATTTTAGAGATGATGGTAATTTTAAGGATTTATATGAAAATTGGAATAAAAAACCAATAATGGATATTTCAATTGAAGATTCTTATGAAGGTGAAAAAATAATATTTGGAAAAACACCAGATAATACAAATTTATTTAAATGGAAAGGTTCATCATTTAAAGTTAAAAGAGGGGAATACAATTATTTTGATTCTTTTTCAAAAAAAAAAGAACAAAATTTTTGTGGGACTGATTCAAATGGAAATAAACTATATTTTGATGAATGTCCTATTAATTATATTGAATTTTCCCCTAAAAAAGAACCTTTTTTATCAAGGGAAGATTATGATATTCAAACAATTACTTTAGATGCAATTACTTATATTCATTATTCTAATAAATTTATAAATGGTAAAATATTAATTGATTTTGATATTAGTGATTATATTGGTCCTTGTAGTGATAAAAAGAAAAATAATATTTGTTCTTTTTATTCTAATTGTAAACAAGAAAAAAAATGTAATTCTGATGAAAAAATTATTGATAATTCATATGTTAAATTAGATTATCATCCTTTAATTTTATTTGAACAATTAAATGAATATAATAACGAAGAGAAAAATAATTATGATTATATGGAAGAAATAAATTTATATGGAAGAACATATATTGCTTCAAATGAAGTAGAAAATTATAATAGAAAAGTAAAAATAATTGAAAATATAAAAAAAATGAAAAATACTGTTTCAAAAAAGGATTTTATAATATATTTACTACCATTAATTTCTTTATTTTTCCAATTAATATTTTTAATATTATTATGTGCAAAAGAAAAGAGTAAAATAATTATATCAGATATTATTTCTTTAATTGTAATTATTTTTCATTTTCTCTTAATATTACTTGAAGTAATTAATCCAAATAATTTCAAATATATTTATCATCATATAGCAGACTTTTATTCAAAAGAATATTTATTTATATATCTCAAATATTCAATTTTATTTTTAGATTCAACTAATCTTTTGGTTTTACTCGTTTTATTAAATTATGAAATAAATAAAGAAAACAATTTAGGATTTCATAATATATGTAAATTTGATGACAATAAAAATTCACAAGAAGATGGAATTCCAGAAGAACAAATTCCTGCATATAATGAAACAGTAAATTGGTGTAGAAGTGAAAGTTGTTGTAATTGGAATAAAAAAGAAAATGAAAATGATTTTGATAATAATAAATATGAAGATATTGTTGCTTATTTTTTATCTTCTCCGCATTTAACACAGAAAGTAGAGAAATATCGTAGAAAATGGTTTGAAGATAAACCTGATTTGAAATTTGGAGAATTAAATGAAAGTAAGGATAAGATACAAAAAATAAATGAAAAGTTAGACAAAATTGATCAATAAAAAAAATAATTTAAATATTATAAAAAATAATAATAAGAAAAAGGATATTCTTTAAATTTTTTTATTTAAATTTTTGTTCAATTAAATTTAAGAAATTTCTAAGAATATTATCTAATCCGTTTGAATCAATGTTTTTTTTGAATTCTTCATCATAACTATTACATTTACATAATTTTTCATCTTCTTTATCTTCTTTAAATGAGAGTTTTTGTATTGTGTTATCATTCTTCTCATTATTCCCCTCCTTATTCCTATCATTATTCCCCTCCTTATTCCTATCATTATTCCCCTCCTTATTCCTATCATTATTCCCCTTATTCCTATCATTATTCCCCTCACAAAAATTTTTGTCGTTATATAAAAGTTTTAAAATATTTTTAAAAGCAAGTTTTCTTTTATAAAAATTATTTTGTATTTTACTATTTTTTTTTAAACTACAATAAAATAATTGAAAACCACAACAATGAAAACTTAAAAGTATTTTAATTAATATTCTACACCTATTATAATCACAAAAAGTACATCTAAAATTTCTTTTTTCATTCATACATAAAAACAAAAAAAAAAGCATTATGAAGTTTAAAACCCAATATATTATTAATGATATAATATAAATTAATTCATAAACACAATAATAATTCCATATTTTTGAATATATTAATTCTTCTGTTAAAGGGCTTTTAATATTAGAAATAATATTTGATGTAATTGAATTATATTTTTTTAAAGTTACAAAATGATAAGTAAGAGTCATTAATATTAATAGAATGTTTATTATATTCAATATAATTATGCGCAGATTATTATCTTTTCCTAAAATTATTAAAGTGAAAATAAAAGTTATTGGTAACAATATAAAAATGAATAATTTTAAAAATATTCCTTGATTTTTTTTATTATATAATTTTTTTAAATCAGAAGAAATTGATTCTTTTTCTAAAGAAATATAAGATGAATAATATAATCCAATATCTTTATCATCATTATCAGAAGATTCTAATTCATTATCTTTAATATAATCTTTAATTGAAATTATATCAATTAAAGTATTATAATTATCTCTATATTTGCATAATTTATAATTTATTTTATTACAATAATTTTCTAAATAATAACATATTCCACATTCTTTTATTCCTCCTACTCTTATATCTGTTATTATTTTTCCTTCAATATTTTCATTTGAAAAATAAATATTTTTTCCATTATTTAAAGGAATAGTTTTAATATTAAAATTAATATTTGAAGGTAAAGTATTTCCTATATATAAGTAATTAATTGGACAATCATCATTATCACTCACATATAATTTATTTCCATAACTATCAGTTCCACATAATTTATCATTTGTTTCACTCATTTGAATATAATTTGTATCTAATCTTTGTAATTTAAAAGTTTTCTTATCCCAATTATAAATTTCTTTTTTATCAATATTATCAATTGAATCAATTTTTGAAGAAGATTTATCTTTAATTTCAATACCTTTAATAGGGTTTAATTCCCAATTATCTGTTAAATAAGTAAAATTTTTTCCTTTATAAGGATTAATTATTAGAATTACTATTGAAAAAGAAAAGCATATGATAAAAAAAAAAATTGAAATACATCCTGGAATAATTACTGGTTTTTCTTCTTTGACCATAAAATAATTAGACATTGCATCATTTTCTCCAACATCATTTAGATCGATAGTATCAATATTATTATTCTGGTTCGACATTAATTAAAATTGAAGATATTAAATATCAATAATATAAAAAAAATTAATAAAAAAGAAACCCTTTTTTTAGCTCAATCCTTATTTTTTTTATATAATAATTATTAAATATCAATAATTAAAAATTTCAAAAAACTTGCAAATTGAATATAAAATGATATTAATAAAGAGAACAGAAATCCTAAGACTTTTAAAATAAAATATAAGTTAAAATGGTTTGAGAGAAATTAAATAAAGTTTTTTAGACATGGTTTTTTTTCTTTTTAATAACAAATTTAGTTTTAATTATACTCAATATAATGATGAGTTTTTTAAGATTTATATGAACATTGGGATAAAAAATAATAATAGAAATTTCAAATAAATACTCTTTTGAAGGTGAAAATAATGATGATAAAGAATTATATATTTGGAAAGAAAATCAATTTAAAGTTAAAAGAGGAGAATACAATTATTTTGATTCTTTTTCAAAAAAAATCTTTCTGGAACATTCAAATGAAAAAAATAATTTTTTGATGAATTCTTTGTTTATATTATAAAAATGAAAATCCTTATATTTCGTAAATATGATATTAACATTGATAATTCAATTTTTCTAAGGAAGAGGGAAATATTTTATGTGATTTTCATATAAGTGAGTAATAATTTGTTAAATAATAAATTTTTTTTTTTAGAACATCAATTATTGAATATATTCTTTTAATTTAATAATTTTTTCAATTTTAATTTCTTTAGAATATAAATTAAGAGTTTTAGGGAAAAAGTTCTGGATAATATATTTAAAATATAATTATCTTTTGGTTAGTGAAAATTATTTCATAAAAAGTTCTTTTATCATAACTAATTAATAAATAATATTAGTAAGTTCTTTTACATTTATGATTTTAATATATATGTCTTTAAATGATGAAATAATGAAGATTCAACATATGGTTGTAATAAACTTTATAATTTAAAAAAACAATGAAGAAAAGAAGTAATAATCACTGTGAAAAAGAGACAAATAAAATATTTGAAGAAAAAAAAATAAAATTTGAAGATAATATAGAGAAAAAAATAATGGTATAAATAATATTAATAATTTAGATGCTTCTCTTTGTGAAAATTACCTTATTCTCTCGTTCATGTCCGGTGTTTTTTTCCAAATTTTTTCAAAAATTGGGAGATAAGTTGCTTTCATGTCCAGACATTTCTCATTTTTAGAGGGATAAATTAAATCGGGTCCTTGGAAAATTTCAGTTTTAGGGTAGTAAGTTAAGTCATGTCAGGAAAATTTAGTTTGTTTTCCAGTGAAATTGTCCAGATATGAACTTGAGGAATGAGACTTTTGAAAAACTCTAACCTGGACATGAACTGAGGTGGACATGAATGTGAGGAATATGGTATCATATTATTCATCTTTATTTTTTTTTGTTTAGAACATAATTTTGATGTTATTTATTAATAAATAATTTTATTGAAAGTAAGAATAAAAGAAAGATTAAAATACAATTGACTTTATAGAAGTATTTATAAAACAATTAATAAAATAAGTGAAAAACAAGATATATTTAATTTTGTATAACAAAATGTTCTATTTATTAATTTTAATGACTTTTCATCCCGAAAATATTTATGAAAAATAAATATTATAAATCATAGATTTCAAATATGGTGAAATAAATTATTAATTGATTTATTTTAATTTTCAAATAATTATTAATTATTATGAAGATATTTAATTTTAGATAAAGTAACTTAATTATTTAAATTAATTTAAATAATTTTTAATATTTCTATAAAAAAGGTATAAATATTAGATTAAAACTAATAATAAAAATCAAAACATAATGTTATTTTAAACTCATTAAAACAATTTATTGAATATTTAAATATATTTTTTATTAATTATAATATATTTTAATTGAAAATTATGATTTTTAGATAATATAAAATGTAAAATTCAAAAAAATATAATAATATAAGAATTAAAGATTCAATGATTTAATATTTTAAAATAAGTTCTAAATAAAAGTTTATTTCTTCCAAAGATAAAAATATAGCAGATCAGCCGCGATAGCTCAGCTGGCAGAGCGTCAGACTGAAGATCTGAAGGTCGCTGGTTCAACCCCGGCTCGCGGCAATTAATTTTTTTTTATTTTATTATATATTAAATTTTTGGAATATAATAAGAAAGATGAATAAGATGATACTTTTAAGATTTGTGGAATATTAATATGAGTAAGATGCTTGGGTTTCTTCTTTTTTTTTATATAATTAATATAAAATATGAGGAGGCTTCCCAGACTAAAGTAATTAACTAACTAAATAACAATTAATTTTTTTATAATTAATAAAATTACTTATAACTAATAATAATAAATTAAAAATAACATTAAATTTACCAGATTTAGATGCTTTTTTATATGGTAATTGTTAAGATTAAAAGAAGAATATGATTGTATGTATATTTAATGAAAAATTAAAATTGTATGATAAAGTAGAAAGTAATTAAAGAAGTGTTAGGAACTGAAGATATTCAATCTAATGTTTATAGTAAAAAATTATAACAATCAGAAAAAGAAGGATATAATATTAATGATAAATTTACATATATATTTAAACATAGAATATATATTTGTTATGTAGATAGTGTTTTACTTTTACTTAAATTTATGTGTCATAGAGGATATTTTAACAGAGAAAAATAAATTTAAATAATAACTACAAAATTCTTTTTATAAAAACTTAATAAAAAAATTAAAAAAAAAATTTATATATAATAAAAAAAATGACAATATTATCCTTTATATTTTTATCCCTTCTTTTCCTAATATCTATTTTTCTCGTGTTTATATTTTCAGCTCATCAAGAATATCAAGAAAAAAAGACAAATTCTTTTTTTTATCCTCAAATATATAATAAAAACGGTGAATTTAAATATGACTTTCTTCCAATAAATAATGAAAAACCTTTAGACAACATTTTTTTATCATTAGTATTTCCGGCTTATAATGAAAAAGACCGTTTAGAAAAAGCAATAGAAAGAACAATAAAATATTTTAATTCCTTGAAAATAAATTATGAAATAATAATAGTAAATGACGGTTCAAAAGATAATACTTTTGAAATAATAAAAAAAATAATAGAAAAGAATCCAAATAATAATATCATAGGAGTAAATTATA
>JAEEGL012419450.1_pt1 | contig 16800 bp, 39 predicted proteins | sample 9134231 | NCBI WGS metagenome assembly JAEEGL01 (sample SAMN16246548, study PRJNA631951) | gut metagenome | biome: gut microbiome; feature: rumen; material: fiber-attached | host: Bos | place: Iran: Karaj | collected 2018-10
AATAAAACAAAAGAATAAATAATAATAAATAATTAATTAATTAATTAATAATAATAGTATACTATACTACTATGGTATGGGTAGGGGTAGGGGCCCAGGGGGAGGGGGATAGGGGGCATCTATCCGTGGCAAGGGCGGGACAGCAACTGATGGAATAAATAGTTACAAAAGAAAAACATTGACAAGCCATACAACCTATGGTATAATAGAAGTGGTGCTTTGCGATAAGGTAAGCGACGACATTTGTTAAAAAGATAACAATCTTTTTTATAAAAAAGTTCTTGACAAAACAAAGATTATGTGTTACTATAATGCCAGAAAGAACAAAGGAGATACCACCATGAATCACATCATTTACATCGACAGAACCTTCGACAGCAACATGAATACCATTGAAACTCAGTGCAAGAGTAAAGTGTATGGGACATTCTCCACACACTACCCCAGCGGTGTCAAGAAAATGGCCCGCGTATGGAACAAAAGACTCAATAGAATGGTAGCTATTAGATTAGATCATGATCTTGTTAGTATCATTGACTAAAGACAATACATTAACTTATAATGATAAACAAATAAAAGATAATAACTATTAGTGACTTATACACATCTAATAGTTATTATCTTTTATTTGTTTATCATTATAAGTTGTAATCCTATAGTAATAGCTATGTTTCAAATAAATTGAAATCTTTTAAAGGCATAGTAAACTTAATAACATCTTTAATTATTGTCTATGTCGTTTCTTCTCTTCCCTATAATTTATAATAAGAGACATACTAATCAAATAAAAATAAATGCTATGGAGGAATGTAGATTTTATCTTTAATATCATTTTTCTTTGAATTTGGGCAACACTATAATGCCTTGTCCTCTTCCTCTTGTGTAGACGCTAACCAATGCTATGTACCATTACATCTTTTATCACAACCACAGTTGATTAATAAAATGTATTTAAAATTAATTGGTAATTTCTATATTAATTTTATATCTCTATTATAAGGAAACCACAAAACAAAGTTATTAAAATAAGGTAAATAAGATTGTAAATTTGTTGTTAAATCATCAGGCATTATCTTCATTGTAATTGATCCAGTAACTTCACAAGTTGGATCTAAATCTTTTATTATCTTTGCTTGTTCAATACTTCCAACACAAAATTTATGAATTCCAAAATCATAATATTTCTATATCTTTTCTCGCCCCATTATTTGATTATTTTGCTATAATAATAATGTGCTCACATTTGGAATTCTATCATTTAAATAAACAATCTATTTAAAATACTCTTTAGCATCTGTTGGTAACTTATTGTATAAAGGTAATTTAATAGAATTAATAGAAGTTAAACTTCCTTGACAGTAAAAGTGTTTAGCACCAAAATAGTCCTATTGAAAAGGAACAAAATACACAGAATGTAATAAACCCGCTAAATCATTTTTAAAAAAAATTCTATAAAAATCTATTAAGTCAGTATCAAAGTTATACGGTAAATCAAAAGGCTTCAATTATTCCACTCCTTTTTATATTCTAATTATTATTATAAAATAAAAAAATTTTTTTGTCAAATGTATTGACAGATTAGCGCAATCATGCTATAATACAATCACAGGTTGAAGGAAACCACACTCGGGTAGCAGAGGGGAAAGACTAACTAAATAGTAACAAAACAAAAACAAAAAGTTACTAAAAAAAGTTGTTGACAAAATGCCTTTCTTGTGTTATATTATAATCACAAAGAGAAAAGAAAAGGAGAACAAAAGCAATGATTAACATTCGTAGCATCCTCAAGTTGAAAGAAAATGATGGTCTTACTCTCAAGGCTGGCAAGGCTATCACTTATAAGTCTGGTTGGCAAGTTGCCACAGAAGGCATCGAAACCACCAGCGCACGCGAAGCCATGAACGCGGTCAAGGCGTACAATGGCAACTGCGGCATCTGGTACGCCGGCGGCGTGTACTATGTGGACAAGAGCCACAGAGTCAACACCAAACGCGAAGCCATGGAAATCGGCAGAGCCTGCAAGCAGATTTCCGTTCTGGGCTGGCGCAAAATGGTTTTAGCGTATTGCTAAAACCATTTATTTTTTTTGAAAAAACGCTTGACAAGTTAATCTATCTATGCTATAATACAATCACAGGTTGAGTGAAACCGCACTCGGGCAGGAGAGGGGAAGGACTGACTTTAAGTTACAAAGTGGTAACAAAAACTTTTTTTTATTTTTTTTAAAAAAGGGCTTGACAAATCGCCCGGGCTTTGCTATAATACAATCAGAAAGAACAAGGGAGGACAAAAAAATGACTTACTACTTCGACATGGACGGCGTTCTGGCTGACTTCCACTCCACCTATACCGAGCGCGCACAGGCTTTGAGCCGCGACTACCTCGCCAATCTCGCCCCGTTCGTTGAGAATGTCAAGACTGTCCGCAATCTTATCGCTCACGGCGAAAAGGTTTACATCTTGACCAAGGCCGCCAATGAAGATGCTAAGGCTGGCAAGATTGATTGGCTGGCAAAGTACATTCCGGAAATCGTAGCCGAACAGTTCATTTGCATCGTAGGCTCTGGCCGCAAGGTTGACTACATCCGCGAAGCTGGAATCCTTGTTGATGATGACATCAAGAACATTCGGCAGTGGGTCAAGGGTGGCTTTGAGGGCTATCTGGTAGAGACCAAAGGCGCCGCGGTTATCTTTTAACCGCGGGCTTTTTGCCTTTGCCCGGGCGAAATCGCCAGCCCCGAAAGCCCCCGAACTTCGCCACGCTAAAGTGGTGAAGTAAAAAATGCGAATGATTGTTAAATAAATAACAATAAAAAATGTCCCGAAACTACTTGACAATAACTTTGATTATGTGTTATAATACAATTACCAAGAGGAAAAGAGGCAAATAACCATGACAGTTAGATTTGCAACACCCGCCGACGCTATCCGCATTATTAGAGCTATACAGAATAAGCGCATGGACTACAACACGCCGCAAGATGTGCGGGAAGATGTAAACGCGGGGCGGCTGATTATAGCAGAGGAAAACGGCAAATTATTGGGATCTGTTGCTATCGTGTATAAAGCACATCGCGGCTATTATGCTATTATGAGAATGTGCGTGTATGCTAAAACCAGCACGGGCAAAGGTGTGGCAAGCACTTTAATTGATTATGTGTTAGCTCTTGGCCTTGGCACGTATGGGGCAACACCTTGGAATGATAACCCGGCTATGATCCACATTCTTGTAAAAAGAGGTTTTGAGTATCAATACACCTTCAAAAAAAAGTATGATTTTTATAAAAAAAATGCTTGACAAAAGCCCGGGCTTGTGTTATAATAAAGCCACAAAAAGAAAAGAAAAGGAGATAAAAAAAATGATGACTAAACCCGAACCTATCTACAGAGTGATGACTGGTAAGCTCAAGACTGAATGCGAACTTTTTTCCACCTTTGAAGATGCTTTTATCTTTATGAGACAGTTTATGGAAGCTGATGGAAACAAAGTTTTCTGTGGCGAGACAAAACCCGGCTCTCGTGTTTATAAGTGGATGGACTGGTCTGACGAACTTCCGAAGTTTGTTTCTAAAACAATCGGCATTGCTAATCAGAAAGATATTGATGCCTATTGGAAAGAACAGGCAGAAATTGAAAGAGCAAAGCGGACTGCTGAATGGCTTGAAAGAATTAGAACGATAGTTAAAGAAAATGAACGAGCCAGAATTGAAAAGGAAAGCAGAACCGGTTTAGCAATAACTTGGATAGACTAAGGATGAAAAATCCTTAGTCTTTTTTGAAAAAAGGGCTTGACAAATCGCCCGGGCAATGCTATAATACAATCACAGGCGGAGGGACGCCCCACCCGGGGAGCGGAGGGGAGAGACTGATTTAAAAGTAACAAAATAGTAACAAAAACTTTTTTAGAAAAATTGAAAAAAACTCTTGACATTTGCCCGGGCTTGTGGTATTATAATACCAGAAAGAGGGAAGGAAAACCCAAACAAACCAGAAAGGAAGAAAAAAAATGGAGTTTTACAGCATGGAACAGTTTGAGATGATGGCCGACATTCTTGAAGATTATCAGGAATGGCTGGACTTTGAAGCCGACATGGCTACCAATCCCTACGGTGATTAAACCGTAGGGATTGAAAAAAAATGCTTGACAAATAGATTAAAACCTGTTATAATGTAATCACAAAAGAGAAAAGGAGATAAAAAAATGTACATCGTTACCGCTTATAAGATTTGGGAAGAGTTTGAAGACTACACCGATGCTGAAACCTATTTCTATGCTTTGAAGTATGGCGGATACAAATACGTAGAACTGAAAAAGAAAACCACTACCGATAAATACGAATACTTTGAAAGTATCAAAATTTTCGTAAAATAATGAAAAAAGGGGCTTGACAAAACAAGCCCCTTGTGTTATAATAAAGCCACAAAAGGAAAAGGAGATAAAAGAAAATGAAAATGATTCAGAACATCGAATGTGGCAACATCTTTCCCTACACCCTTGAAGGATTAATCGAAATGAGAGAAGAAGCCCGCGAACTTTACGACATTGAAGATCCCACTAATGCGGTGAGCATTTCCGAATACTACCAAATAATCACGCTGTAAAAGCGTGATTTTTTTTGAAAAAGTACTTGACAAATTGCCCGGGCGATGTTATAATACAATCACAGGTTGAGGGAAACCGCACTCGGGCAGGAGAGGGGAGAGAGTATCCAAAAGGTAACAAAAGAATGACAAAAAATTTCTAAAAAAAACTCTTGACATTTGCCCGGGCTTGTGATATCATAATACCAGAAAGAGAAAAGAAAAAGAAAAAAGGAGATAACTAAAATGTACATGATTCTTGCTACTGACACCGAAGAAACCATTGCTTCCACCAGATTTGAGGATGTAGCTAAAGCAATTGCTAATTCACTGCCTATTAAATGCATTATCCGGTATGCTGACATGGGCACTACAGTCTATTACAGAGCACCCGGCACTAACTTCTTTTCTGCTAATGAAAAACAGGAAGTGGCTTAAAAAGTCACTTCTTTTTTTTTTTTTTTGGTATTGACAAATGCCCAAACTTGTGATATTATAATACCAGAAAGAGAAAAGAAAAAGGAGAAAAAAAATGAACGCTAATGAAATCAAAGAAAGAATTGAAAAGCTGGAGCGCTGGTGCTGGTTTGAACAGATGGCAGACTTTATGAACTGGACAGAATACCGCAAAGCACAAGCTGAAATCAAAGAACTGAAAAAAAAGTTAGAGGAAATTGAAAAAAAGGCTTGACAACTGAAAGCCAATAGTGTATAATGAAATCACAAAAGGAAAAGAAAAGGAGATAAAAAAATGAGTTACTTCATGGGAAATGGTCGTGCTGATACTTGCCGCAATGGTGAAGCCTACAAGGGTAAGGCGGTTGAGATGGTGATTGATGTGCTGGAAGTCCGCGATGGCTTCGAACTTCGTAAGGCAAGCGATAGCACCGGGACGGCGGCAAAGTTCCGCATCTTCTGGGATGGTGAGTGCATCAGCACCATCTACAATGAAAAGGAAGCGCGGGCGCTGTTCAATGACTTCGCCCCCGCTCCGAAGCGCAAGGCGGGACGCCCTAAGAAGAACGCGGCATGAAAGCCGCGTCTCTTTTTGCCCGGGCACTTTAGCACAGTAAATCATTAAAGTTTTTGGGCGACCTTCCCCTCCTCTCCCGGGTAGGTGGTCTCTTTCCACGGTCTTATAATACCACATTCTGCCCGTGTTGTCAATAGTTTTTTGAAAAAAACTTTTTTGATTTTTTTGAAAAAAGTGCTTGACAAAACGCCCGGGCTTTGCTATAATACAATCAGAAAGAACAAGGGAGGACAAAAAAATGTTCGATATCAATGTTATCAATGACTGGTACGCAGAGCAGGAACTAAACTGGGAAGAAAACCCGGTTGAAGAATGGCCGGATAATCTGTGGGACGATTAAAAAAGTCCCACAAAAAAATAAAAAAAATACTTGACAAGTCGCCAAAAGTATGTTATACTGTAGCCACAAAAGGAAAAGAAAAGGAGATAAAAAAATGACTTACGAAGAAATGTATGATTGCCTGTATGCTAACCTTGATGTGAGCAAGGAAGCGCTTGACCTTGCATTTGCTGTGGGTGGATGTAATGAAGAAACCGCCGAACGGATTCTGTTTTATTATACCGGCTGGCGTTCTTTTGAGGGCTGGCTTGGTGAATCAGAAGAGGATTAAAAAAGTCCTCTTCACCGCCCGGGCAAAAAGTTACAAAAGAAAGTCATTGACAAACCGGAAAAAGTATGGTATTATAATACCAGAAAGAGAAAAGGAGATAAAAAAAATGAAAAACTATGATAACATGAGCTGTGCTGAACTGCGGCGGCAACTGAATCAAATTGACAATGACCTGCGGAACTTCCCCACTATGAGCCAAGTCGAGAAAGACCGCCTGACCTATGAGCGAATGAAAATCAATGGCATTCTGCTTCACAAGATTGCGAAAATTCTTGATGAATGTGATGAAAAGGCTTGACAAGTAAAACAAAGTGTGCTATAATAAAGGCACAAAGAAAGAAAAGGAGATAAAAACAATGAAAGTAAGAGAGTTAATTGACATTCTTAGTCAGTATGGCATGGATGATGACGTGAGAGCTATTAGTTACGAGGATCGCGCAATAATTGAAATTGGCAATTACAGACCCAGCGCAGGCCCTCATGGTGATAAGTATCCCTTCTTTATCCCGTATGATGAAATCACTACTATCTAAAAAAATTAAAAAAGGGGCTTGACAAAACAAGCCCCGTATGATATAATAAAATCACAAAGAAAGAAAAGGAGAATAAAAAAATGAAAAAGTTTGAAACTAAAATCACTCGTGATAATGCCGATGTAAAGTGCGTTGTTGAAGCGATGGATAAAGAGCACGCCGCCCGCCGCTTCTTTGAGATTCTCGGAGAGCATGGCCTGAAAATCAAGGAACTGTAAAAGGTTCCTTGATTTTCGCCCGGGCGATTTACCTCAAAAATTTTAAGTAAAAAAATTAAAAAAAATGCTTGACAAATGCCCGGGCTTGTGTTATTATAATACCAGAAAGAACAAAGGAGATAAAAAAAATGAACATGAATGAGAAAATCAAAGAACTTGAAGCCAACGGATATAACAAGCATGACACCTATGAAGTGGATGAAGCCGCGGACGGTGGATGGGTTATCACAGTTTACACCAGCCTGTGGGGTTTTGAAGAGTATCTGTATGATGTAAATGGAAACCCTGTTGAAGCAACAGAGATTAGCCTGTGCGGCAAGCCCCAAAAAATTTATTAAATTGGGGCTTGACAAGTAAAATAAAGTATGCTATAATCTAATCACAAAGAAAAGAAAAGGAGAAATAAAAAAATGATTACTGCTACTGAATTGAGAAATCGTATGCCCGCCGCCCGTGTTCTTCCTGATGGACTCATTAACATGGAAACCGCAGTTGAAGAGATTCTCCCGATGATTGAAAAAGAAATCCTTGGAATCGCTGGGCATGGCGGCCATAGTATCCTAATTAAAAAGAGTGAAATCATACATTATGAACTGAGCGGCTTCTGTGTCGCTTCTCACAATAAACTGATGGACGGTATCACCGAAGCTCTGCGGAAAGCAAAGTTCTCTGTAAGTATTCCAAATAGTTACAGCTCAATTCACATTGATTGGTAACAGGAGATTAAAAATCTCCTGTTTTTTTACTGCCGAAAATACTTCAAAAATTTTAAGTAAAAACCGCAAAAAACCTCTTGACAAATCGCCCGGGCAATGCTATAATGTAATCACAGGTTGAGGGAAACCGCACTCGGGCAGGAGGGGGGAAGGACTGACTTTTAGTTACAAAATAGTAACAAATAATTTCAAAAGAAAGTTATTGACATAATACAGTTGACGTGCTATAATGATACCAGAAGTTAGGAAAGAGAGGAAATAAAAAATGTATCAGACTGCTATTGCCGCCGCCCTTGTTATTATCTCTATTATTGCACTTGCCGCAATTTATTTGAAAAATCTTTAAAAAAATACTTGACAGGCCCGGGCACTTGTGCTATAATACAATCAGAAAGAGGGAAGGAAAACCCAAACAAACCAGAAAGGAAAAAAAGAAATGCCGCCCATTGATATCACTAACATTAGCTATCATGTTTTGAATGACCGCAGGGGAAGAATGGAACAGATTAGAGCCGTTGGAATGGGAGCCCCAATTGCAGTAGTTACCGAATCCGATAACAATAATCGACAGATTACAAAGACACTTACCTCTACTGGTGTAATCGTGATTAGAAATGTAGAAAACATGATAATCACTATGTACCTTGCAGAAGTGTATCAGGCAGTCAGAATTTTTAGAACGTGTTATGGAAATGTAAGACTTCCAGACGACATTTATAATAAGATAACTCTCAACAACATTATGTTTCCCGCTGTATAAAAACAGCGGGAAAATTTTTTTCAAAAAAGGCTTGACAAGCCCGGGCGTTTATGTTATAATGTAATCACAAAAGGAAAAGAAAAGGAGATAAAAAAATGAAAAAGATGTTTATTTACGATGTGGCTGGTTGGCTGTTCTGGGATACCGAGGCTTTTGGTGAGGGCTGGAAAGCCGCAAAGGAAAAAGCCACCGCTCTCCACTGTGCGATTTATCGCACTGTTCGCAAGGGTGAGACCGAGCGCCGGGAAGTGTTCTTCAAGGCGGGATGCTTCAACGATATAAAGTATGCCGATATCCACGAGGTAATGATTTTCTAAGGGATTAAACATCCCTTAGAAAATTTGATTTTTATAAAAAAAAATGTTATAATTTATTTGTAAATAAAATAAAGGAGGCCGAAAAGTTATGGACTTAATGCTTGCCCGGGCACTTTTAGCAATCGCAAAGTATTGTGCTTCTTGTGATGATTGTGAAAAATGTGTCTTACATGATTTCTGCGGGAAAATGCCATTAGAGTGGTAATAAACGCGGCGACCGTACCCAATCGGGGCGGTTCGAACTTTCGCACGGTAAAGCGTTGAAGAATTTTTCGGCATTTTAGTCGGGCAAAATTTTTAATACTTTTTGCCCGAAACCTATTGACAAATAAATACTCTTGTGCTATACTATAATTGTTCCAAGAGGAAAACAAAAAAATAAAAAGGAGAATAAAAAAATGTATAATGTGCGGTTTGTTGACACTGTCCACGGCGAAATTGAGGAAAATTTTGAGACCTATGATGAAGCGATGGAATACTGGAATGACTATGCAGATACCGAGTCTTGTGTCGCTGGTGTTCTGATGGATCTGGATAACTGTGAAATTCTTTGGAATTTTGATGATAGGGAGGCAGAATAAATGAAAAAGATTCTTGCTTTTATCCTTGTCCTTGTCCTTGTTTTGTCTCTCGCGGGAACAGCATGGGCTGATTTTAATATGAGCCTATTCGATACAAAGTATAGTTTTAATTATGCTTATGTGGGTTTACCTAATGGTAAAACAATCGAGGGCGAAGTCAAGAGCTGGAAAGACTGGGATGATTCAGACATGTTACAGGTGACTTTTGTAGACGGGTCAACTTATTATTCCCATTCGTCTAACATTGTACTGATTTCAAAATAATAATAAAAAAGGGCTTGACAAACAAGCCCTTTTGTGCTATTATAATACCAGAAAGAGAAAAGGAGACAAAAAAATGACTACTGACAGAGAACACCTCATCGACCGCATGACTCACATTTACGGGCTTGAAAATCCTATTGTGATTGAGTTTTGCCGTTACTGTGAAGACTGGGCCGATAATGATTGGAATAACAAAATATTAAAGTGGCTTGTAGACGCCCACGCAGAAAACCCTGTCTTTAAGGAAGATATTTAATCTTCCTTAATTGCCCGGGCAAAAGTTACAAAAGAAAAACATTGACAAATAAAGCAAAGTATGTTATTATAATACCAGAAAGAGAAAAGGAGATAAAAAAATGACTACTTACAGAGAACACCTCATTAATCGCTTAATCGCTATCTATGGCCTTGAAAATCCTATCGTAATTGAATTTTGCCGCTACTGTGAAAACTGGGCAGATAGTGAAGAGAATGATAATTTGTTGACAGATTACGTAGAAACTCATGAAAAATATCCCGCGTTTAAGGAAGATGCTTAATCTTCCTTAAACGCCCGGGCGGCAAAAAAAGTTACAAAAAAAAGACATTGACAGATAATTAAAAGTATGTTATACTACAAGTACAAAAAGAAAAGGAGAATAAAAAAACAATGAATAAAGTTCTTACAAAAGTCAATAAATGGTTTTCCCCTGTGAGTGATTGGTGGTTTTTCCATTGGGAAGAAGTGTTATTGATTGGTTCAATAATCCTTTTTGCGGTTGGTATGGTTATCATTGCTTTGTGGTCAAATGGGGCTTTCTATGATGAAGTAGAAAACTATGACTTCACCGCGCAAGTGTACGATAAAGACCATTATACTACACACTCAGTAAGCTATATTACTTCTGGTAAAACTCGCACTCCTGTATACCACACTCATCATCATTATAAAATAATGTGGGAAGACGGTGAAGAACGTGGAGTATTTGAAATCGGGGAAAACCATTATGATTTAATTAAAATAGGTGATTTTGTAAATGTCCATTGCTCTGTGAGAGCAGACAAGCAAGGGGAATTACATTACTACTATAGTTTCAAGGGGTATTAAAATCCCTTGAAATTTTTTTGAAAAAGTGCTTGACAAAAGCCCGGGCTTGTGCTATACTATAATCAGAAAGAGGGAAGGAAAACCCGAGAAAAACCAGAAAGGAAAGAAAAAAATGGAATTGATGATTTATGCTGGCGGTTGGGATTGTAATGAATCTATTGTCCACGAATGGATAGCCAATGGGACTGCACCCGATGTTATTTATACCTCTTTGGAAGAAGCGTCGGAACATGTTTATTATGACGCTAATCTTTGCCCTGATGATACTGTTTGGGTTTTGTTCCCCGATGGACACATCGAACAGTTAGAAGATTGGTAAAAAAAATGTAAAAAGGGCTTGACAAACTTCAAGCCCTATGCTATAATAAAAGCACAAAGAAAGAAAAGGAGAATAAAAAAATGAACAATGAAGTAATTAAAGCAATGAATAAGAAGCCCCGCGAAGAAAGCGATCTTGAAAAATGGTGGAGAAAAAACAGTTATAAAGTTTGGCGCATCGTGTTTTTCCCCATTTGGGCTTATGTGTGGAGCAGAGACAAAATTAAAACTTACCTCAATTCCCACACTGAATGGAGCGAAAGCAGAGCAAATGAAATTCTTAATTATTACATTCCCCGCTGCGCTCACTGGAATAACGAAGATAAAACCTTTTATTATTTTAATAATGGGTATGGGTGGTCAATGTATTTTGCTAAAAAGCATTTGAAATTTAAAGACCGTAGATTCTGGAAACTTTATGCAAGCTGGCGTATTCGTGATTATCTTATCAAGAATTTTGAACTGGAAGGGTTTACCAAAGAAATCGGTAATTGCTATGACAGCTGGACTGAAATCACTTTCAGGATGAAAACAGAGGATTAAAAAAATCCTCTGTTTTTTTTTGAAAAAGGGCTTGACAAATCGCCCGGGCTATGGTATATTATAGTCACAGGCGGAAGGACGCCACACTCGGGTAGTAGAGGGGGAGGCTTTTTTTATTTGGAGAATGTGGGGGAGGTTGCCCGGGCAGTGGCAAAAGAAAAACAAAAAGTTACAAAAAAAAGTCATTGACAAATGCCCGGGCCTGTGGTATTATAATACCAGAAAGAGAAAAGAAAAGGAGATAAAAAAAATGTACTTTGTTCTCGATACCATCAGTAACAAAACCGTAGCAATGACTGCTTTTAAGGATGCCGCTGAAATTATCGCGGCAAACTTCCCGGCAAAGTGTGTTATCCGCTATGCCGCTGAAATAGTTAGCGGATATTCTAAAGATAGCATGTTCTTTGAGAATGAGCAGGAAATGAAAAAAGGGGCTTGACAAAACAAGCCCTTTATGATAGAATACCAATAGAAAAAGAAAAGGAGATAGAAAAAAATGATGTATGATATTTATCCCTGCGATCTTGACCCCTTTGGGGAGTGCCCGAAACGCTGTCAGGACTGCGCCCATTGTGTGGGCTGGTTCGACCGCGAAGCGGATGAGAATGAGGAAGAGTAAAGACTTCCTCATCCGCCCGGGCGGCGGAAAAAGTTACAAAAAAAAGTCATTGACAAATCGTCAAATGTATGCTATTATAATACAAGAAAGAAAAAGAAAGGAACTAAAAAAAATGACTATCAGAGATTTAATCAATGAGTTATCAAAGTATGATGAAAATTTGCAGGTGGAAGTCCAGTACAGAGATGGCGGTGGCTATTATGAGGGTACAGATAACCCCTGTGTCGAATTGGAAAAGAGATACAATTACGACACACAGACAATAGAAAATTTTATAGTTTTATAAAAAAGGTCTTGACAAGACGCAAATCCTGTGATATAATAAAGATACAATAAAGGAGATGAAAACAATGAAAGCACGACCGCCGCCCGCAAGGGCATGAGATTGGATTACTAATAATTAGATAGTAGTGTATAGGAGAATAACTAATGAACAGAATTAGAGACGAGACGTAAAACCTTATAATGATAGTATAATGATGGAATAGAATGATAGTAATAAAATAGAATAAAAGCAAATATCAAGGGGCGGCTCGGTTGGAGGCTGGAAGTGGCCGAAAAAATTTTTCAAAAAAATTTGAAAAACCCCTTGACAAATGCCCGGGCATTTGCTATAATACAATCACAAAGAGAAAACAAGGAGGAAAATAAAATGATGATTAATGATTACTGGGAAGCCCACGAAACCGAATGGCTGGCGGAACAGGAGTGCATGGAGTGGCTCCTGTTCGAGGCCGACATGGCCACAGATCCCTACCGGGTAGATTAAACCCGGTAGGGAAAAATACTTGACAGATCCAAAAGTGTATGGTATAATTAAGGTACAAAAACAAAGGAGAATAAGAAAATGAGGACTTGCAAAAACTGCGGTTGCTATCTTCCTGACAATTGGACAACTTGCCCCGCATGTTTCACCAATGAAAATCAACAGCAAGAAATAAAAGAGATTGTTTATAAAGAAACTAAACAGCGTGAATCTCTTTCCTTTAATGTTTGCCGTGTAGATGTCCTTCGTAAGAATAATACTAAATCTTCTAACTTTTTTGCTTCTTATGATAATGCTATTAAATTTGCTCGTCTCATGGCTTGTGATTCTTTTGTTGCTATTGTTCTTGTAGTTGATCTCCGTAGTGAAAGAATAATTGAAAAATTTTCTCGTAAAGGGTATTGACAAATCTAAAAGTGTATGATATAATTAAGGCACAAAGAGAAAAGGAGATAATAAAAATGTACGAATACACTATCCGCTATTTAGAAAACGGTGAAGAGGATTTCCTGTATGGGTATTCTCGTCAGGACTTAGCAAGACGCTATCCTGAAATCCCGACTGACACTTACGTCATTATCTGCCGCGAGTACATCGACTGATGACTCGCGGTTTTCTATTCATTTTTTTAGAATGGTTATTCATTGTATAAGCATACATTATAAATGAATTTTATACACCCTATTTTCGGCGCGCCGCCCCTGACCGATGCGGCGCGTTTTTCCATTATACCACACGGCAGCAATTTTGTCAAGTATTTTTTATTCGTCAAAATGCACAAAAATTTTTCCTGAAATGAATAATGAATAATTATCCAGGAGGAATGAATAAAAATTTTTTTCAAAAAGGCTTGACAAAAGCCCGGGCGTTTGCTATAATGAGTACAGAAAACAAGAGAGGGGAACAAAAAAATGTACTCTATCAATTATACTAAAATCATCACCTGCAAGAAGTCCGGAGATACTGCACAGCAGACTGTTGCTTTTTATCATACTGGACGGACTGAAAGACATGACGATCGCCCGTGGTATGAGGGAAGCGACATTGAGGAAATAGCCGCAAGCGTCAAGTCTAACGGTTTTAGCCTTGCCGATGGCCGCACGAATCACGGCGACACTCTTGAAGAAAAGTGGAATGACTTCCGCAACCGTACCGCTTCCAATCTTTTCATTTATGTAACAAATGATTTTATCGGCTATTACATGACGATCGAAGAGTTTGAAGAGTTTGTAAAAATGTGGTGCTACATTAGCACAGAATCCGCAAAAAATGGCGGACGCTCCAAAATCCGGTGCAAGCATGAAAGCCAGAAAATGCGTAACTGGCTGGCTCACAGAGCGGTTTAAGAAAACCGCTCTAAAATGAAAAAAGTTCTTGACAAATCCGAATCTATAGTGTATAATCCTAAGTGTAAAGGGGTTAAGGAAAGCCCCAAAAGAAAGGAGAAAAAAACAATGTTTTTTGAAATCGTTGAAATCACTGAAACCGCATGGGGTGATGATGATATTATCCGCGGCCGCTTTGATACTCTGGCCGAAGCCGAAGCCTTTATCGCTGAAACTTATGGCGATGATGTAGGCGATATTTATGTGCAGGACTCCACCGGAGAAGTTGTCTGGGGCTAAAAAAAGTTCTTGACAAATCCGGATCTATAGTGTATAATCCTAAGTGTAAAGAAGAGATACGAAAGGAAGTAAAGAAAATGAAAAAGTTCGTTTATCAGGTAGCAGGTTTTGAGTATGTCGGCTTTGAGGCTTTCGGAGACGCATGGAAGCAGGCCAGAGCCAAGGCCACCGAACTTCACGCAGGCATTTATCGTCTGGTTATCAAGGGCGAAATCGTCAAGCAGGAAGTGCTGGTAAATGGTGGGTGCTTTCTTTCCGTGGCGTATGCCAAGCCCGAGCAGGTGCTCATCTTCTAAGGGACTTGAATAAAGTCCCATTTTTTTTGACTATTTATGCATTGTATAATCATTCATTTTGAATGAAACTTTATGCATTCGGCGCGCCGCCCCTGACCGATGCGGCGCGTTTCCAGTATAACACACGCCGGGCAAAAAATCAATAGGCAAAATGCACAAAATTTTTGGTGCTGGGAAATCCCGAAAAACCCTTTGTGCAAAATGACGAAATGCTCAAAATTTGAAAAAAACTCTTGCAATCTACGTTATAGTGTGGTATTATAACAGTGTCAGGAGGGGTTGACTTGTCCCCCTCAAAACCGGCCCGGGCGGTCTCCGGGGCGCGCAAGCGGCATTGGAAATCTTTAAGAAAGGAGATAAAGATGCTGTATTGTGTGAAAGCGTTCGGCGTTGACTTCTATGTCAACCATGACGACGCTCTCCGGATTCAGGGTTATGCCGCTCTCTGTGAGGGCACGGCGACTCTGGCAGAGGCTATTAGCGGTGACTGCTTCATCGCTATGTACCTCGGAGAGGACATCGACTGAGCAAGACTCCGGGTTTTCGGCACCTGTGAACAGAAGCCGAAAAAAACTCTTGACAAGCAACCTTACATTTGATATAATGTAAACACAAAAGAAAAAGATATGGAGGTACTTAAAATGTATTACTTCTTTTATGATGGCACCAATTTTGACAGCGGCGTGTTTGACACTCTTGAAGGCGCGGAAGCCGCATGGCCTGAAATTGAGCGTGAAGTAGCTGATCAGTTTGGCTACTGCGACCCCGACCGCCTGTTTCTGGCAGAATGTGAGGAATAAAAAATTTCTCACATTCTAAAAAAAGTGTTGACAAACCGACAGATACCTGCTATAATATAGACAGTCAAGAGGGGTGAGAAAATCCCCCACCTGGCTCGGCGGTTCAAGAGGGTTTATCCTTAAAGCCCTTCCCCAGTGGCGGTTCCCGTGAGTAGCCCCGCCTTCGGCCTTCGGGCAAACAAAAGCTAACACCCCACGCAGGCGGTGGAGTTAAAAGACAGCCGCTGGTTAAAAACTTCCAGAGTCAACAAAAAAAGTTAAAAAAAGTCTTGACAATAGCACCAAGCGGTGCTATAATAGAGACACAAAGGGGGAAGCAAAAACCCAATCCCCCCCTCCCCCAGCCGAGTGACTGGCGTCGATACAGCCAGCGGGTCGCTACCAGCCCGAAATCCACGGAGCGCGCGGTATGCGAAATAATCCCCCTCCCCGATGGGAAAATCGGGGACAGCCCAATGGAGCCAGCAATAAATCGCCCGTGAGCGTCGTTAGACTGGCAAAAGCCAAGGAGCCGCACGCCGAAGTCCTACTGTGCGGGATATAAATGTGGAGGCAACATGCGGGGAGCTTCTGGAACCCCCAGGCTGGTAGGATGGAAACAACGGGACGGGAACAAAAAGCCCGCCCCATTTTTATTACTCTTTGTATAATGCAACTTTATACATCAAAAGCGTATAAAGCTGCATTTTCGGCGGCCCGCAAACCAGCGCTGCGGGCCGTTTTGCGCTTTAACACGTTAAAGCGATAAATTGTTAGCGATTTAGCGCGTTAAAGTGCTACCACGTTAAATCCCGAAACCTACTGGGGTAGTAGACTTTAATACGCTAAATCGTTAAACCTACATACCCAGTAGGTATATATACTTTAATACATTAAATCGCTAATATATTAAAACCTATATAACCAGTAGGAGATTACAAAATAGTAACAAAAAATAAAATATATAATTAGTATTGACATGCGCCGGATATAGTGATATACTAATACTGTAAGCAAGAGAGAACAAATTAAATTCAGGGAGGTTACAAAATTATGACAATTTCTAACATTTCTCGTTTTGCTCCGACTAATGTGAAGAACCGCGGGGACGCTCGTGAATGGGCTGTCTGCTCTCATATGGGCGTAGAGCGTAG
>JAEEGL013800799.1_pt1 | contig 16800 bp, 18 predicted proteins | sample 9134231 | NCBI WGS metagenome assembly JAEEGL01 (sample SAMN16246548, study PRJNA631951) | gut metagenome | biome: gut microbiome; feature: rumen; material: fiber-attached | host: Bos | place: Iran: Karaj | collected 2018-10
ACCCGAAGTCCGCCTCGGCGGCCTAAGGTGGGGGAGATGATTGGGGTTAAGTCGTAACAAGGCATCGGTACGAGAACGTGTCGATGGATTACCTCCTTTCTTGAGAAGGATTTGATGCGCTTATCTCCCGCAAGGGAGTAAGTAGCTAGGTCGGTTACGGTTATGTCGAGTAAGCTTAGGACATAACACATCTTTTTAAGACGTAACGATAGCTTAACAACACGACTTTCGATGAAAATTGCACAACTAAGTTGTTAAACCAAACCGCCTGAAGGGCGGTTTTTTGGTTTTAGCTAATATTGTGGTCGTAATTTAGTCGGGCTGGTTTATCGTTTTGTTTAGTAGGTTTTGGTTTGTTGATTGCTGAATATGCTTTTTGGCAAAAATAAATACTTGTCGCATAGCATCTGCGATTTCTGGTGATTCAATAATGGTCGACATACCATCTTTGGAGTAGTTAATGAAGGCAATATTGTCGCCAAATATATTAATTTCTATCGGGGAATCGTATTCTTCTTTAGGCAATAATGTTCTTGTGAATAAGAATTTGCTAGAGAGTTCCTCATTGCCCATCTGAGCGAATTCTGATGGGCTGATACTTTCGGCATGAATTTTGGCTGCGACTCGGGCCTTTTTGAATTCGTCGAGTTTTTTGTTGTTCAAAGAGTTGTCGTATCGGCTACGTATAAAATAGTAGGTTTCTTTTGTAGCTAGAATTTTATCCCAGATTATTTGGATGCCTTCTTCACCGTAAAAAGTGGTAGCACCAGGGGTGTTTTGGTGCTCGTTGTAGTAGTTTATCAGGGAAGGAAGGTTGGCTTCGAGGTTTTTGGCGTGGCGGGCAGCGCTGCGAAGGCGCTTTTCGGCGATAGGTTCAAGCACGGATGGGTGATTTGGCACGTAAGCGGAGATTTTTCCGCGGTCTTTTTGGGAAATAATACCAAGGGATTCGAGTTTTTCGGTCGCAGAATAGACGGTGGTGCGGTTTTCGGAGATAGCACTAGCAATCTCGGCCGGTGTTTTTTGCCCGTTTTGAATCAAATATAGATAAATTTTGGCCTGTAGCTCTGAAAGGCCAGCCTGGGTCAAAATCTCGATGTCCATAAGGTTATTTTAGCATAAGTGTTTTGATTTGCCGATGTTTTTGCGACTGCTTTGATCAGGAAGCTTTATTGACTTTGTAACCGATTTGCCTGTTTTTTTGGCGCATTAGTTCGGTGTAGCCTTCTTTTTTCTTTGGCGGAGTATCTTTGCACCACTTTGCAGCAAGGCTGTCGACGCTCTGGACTAATTGTTTGAATCCTCTTGCAGTGCCATATTTTTCTTGATTAAACCACTTTGTATTGTGGTTAAACTTCGAATCGGATCCAATTTTGTTGGCGCGGATAGAATTACCGACGCTGATGAGGCGGGCAATTTTGCCGGATGGGGTATCTGCGCGGTCGTTAAGAGCAGCTAGATCAACAGAAACCGTACCGATAGGATTTATTGGGCTACGTTTTGAATCGTTTCTTGGAGCATTAGGGGCGTGTCCTTCACGGTCTATCCTAATGGCGCTTACTTTGTTCATCGTTGAAATGTCGTAGTCTTTAGTATTTTTATAGTCTGGGCGGAAAGGACTTGGCAGTGCAAATGGATTTTCTGGATCCGTAATGATACTAATCTGGGCCTCGGCACCATTGGTAGAGCTGCCATATTCAATTTCAGGGTCAAAGCTCATAGAGCCTTCCGTGCGGGTACGAATTAGCACATAGCCGTGATCTGGCGAATAGAAGTTGTATAGAGTGCGCCAGCGGTTATATTCTGGGTGAAGGATATATTCGGCATAGGCGCCTTTCTTTTGTGTGGATACGTCGCTAAGGGTGCCATTGATGATTTCAAGAGATTTGGCCTCGTATTTGAGGGCTTCGATGGCGGATTTGTAGTCGAAAGAGGCTTCGCCGAAGCGGTCCAGGTTTGCTTTGGCAGTATTTCCATTGGCAATTTCGCGGAAAACAGTAATGGCGTCGGTTAATCTTTCGTTGGCAGCCCTAGAGTACTGTTTGGCAAATTCGCCGTCCTCAATTCCGTTGTAGATTTTTGCAATACCGTGAATTGATTCGCGACAAGAGGTGATTTCATCTAAAATACTCTCTTTTTCTTCGTTGTTGAATCTTTCTGTTTGGACGATATCCAGGAGGGAATCGCCAAAATCGTCGCTGAAGTCGGTGGCAACGAAGTTCGCTAGCAATTTTTTGCGAATTTGGTCTGGTTGGCCTTCAAATGACGTGCATAACTTCTCGAAACGGTCACTACTAGAGATGGCCATAAATTTAAGGATTTGAAGCTGAGAGTCTAGTGGTGCGTCATAGAATTCAGAGGAGGCCATGTGAAGCGCAACTTGAATTGGGGCAATTACCCCTGGGTAGTGCGCAGCATTGAGAAGCGCTAGGGCTTCTTCCTCAGGCATATTGTCGAATTCTTGGTTTTTGTTATCCCTATCAACAAGGGAAACGATTTCGTGATTCGAATTTAAGAGGCCAACGACATCTGGGGAAATTTTCGTGAGCATAAAGTTCTTATCTGCGAGAGGAAATTCGTTACGCAATGCTGGTTGTTGGTCTTTTTCCAGAGAAAGATAAAATCTTTTTAGATCAGAACCGGGTCCATCGATGGCGTCATCCACCATATTGTAGGCAACTGTGGCTTCCGATTTAATTAGTGGGGAAGTATTTGGGTCGTCCCGAAGGGTTTTGAAAGATTCGTTGATTTTTTCTAGGAGTGGCCTGTTCCAATCGTCGCTGCTGTGCTCGGTAAGACAAAGATAAGTTGGGATTAGTTGTAGCTGTTTTATGGGGTTTGAATCTGTTAAAATTTGGCTGAATGCATTTTGATCTTTATCTTCGAAAGAGTATTGGTAAACCATTTCTTTGTAGAGGCTGTTTTCGCAGTAATTTTTAGGTTCGGATTTATTTTGCCTTGCGAGCAAGGTAAGCTCTAGATAGTCTTCGATTGAACCACAATGCTCCTTGGCGCTACTGCCGGTTTCGAGGGCTTTTTCGATGTTGTAACGCTTTTGTTTGTCTGGTTCTTGATTGAATTTCTCAATAAGGCATGCGGTAAAGAGCTTGTTAGTTTCGACCATTTCTTCGGTTAGGTTTCTCTGGGATTCTCGGTCGTAATTTGCGAGCTCTCTTAGGGTTTGGTTAGTTTGGTCGCTGTGAGCCGCTAGAGACCAGATGTTTTCTGTAGAAGAGGCTTGGTCGGCAAAGCTTTCGGCGAAGTCCACAATAGAGACCTGTTGCTGGTCGGATAGCTTATCAATAGTAAGCTTCGGCAGAATATTACTGGCCATTTCACTAGTCGGGGCATTTTGTTCGGTATTTAGTGTTAGTTTTTCTGGGCTGCGCATAGCTTTTCCTTAAGGTAATTGTAGCATATACCTTAGTGTTTTAGATAGATTTAGCATGAGAATTATAGGGTCCAACTATTAGTATCTAGGTCATATTTAGGTATGTATTTATGGTTTTGTCGAATATGTTTCGACAAAATATATGGCATTTTACCCCTGTAAAATCATAATTAGCCATAGTCTAATTGACAAAATGCTCATGTTTTGTTATAATAGTGGCAACAATCAAACAAATGTTATGAAACATTCAGGAGATTGCGTAAGAGTTAATATCATGGAGGGTGAGCAGAGAAGTAGAAGTACTTCTTCCAAACCGATATTAAAGAACATTTAATATGCATTTTATTATATCCTGAATCTTTGGGTGGGCACATCCAGGGTGGGATAACCTCAGCTTGTAATGCACGGGCTGAGCCGGGTGGGATAAGCTATTTGACCAGCTTATCTCCCCAGCTCTGCTCGTGTGACCGATATGGCTTCACAGGAGCAGAACCTTAACAAATTTCCCGACCCCGGGGAGAAACGGGTACGCCTATAAAGGCGGGAAGGAGGGCAGCTATATGGCTAACCTCTCTAATCTCGATGTGAATTTCCCTCGCATCCTTTCCATAGATGCAGAATCAAATGGCCTGTGGGGGCAGGCTTTTGCAATTGGGGCCGTTCTCTATAATGAGAACGGCAAGGAAGTTGCCCGCTTTGTGGGACGTTGTCCCATCGAGGAGGAGGTTAACTCCTGGGTATACAAAAATGTCCTTCCGCAGATGGAAGACATTCCGGAAACTTTCAATAATTACGTACAGCTTCTCCGGGCCTTTATGGACTGGAGAAAGGCTTTAAAGGACGAGGGTACTGTAGAACTCGTCCACATGGGCGTCCCGGTGGAGTCCCAGCTTTTCATTGACGCCCATAAGTACGGAATCATCGGCGACTGGGATGGTCCGTATCCCCTCGTCGATTGTTCTTCTATTCCGGAAATATGGGATTCCGTAGATGGCTATAATGCCAAATACGGGATCGAGCCGGACGCGGCCGCATTCGCAGGTGGGACTCATAATCCGCTCTACGACGCGGCTGCCGCTGCAGTAGCATATGTCCACTGGTTGAAGAATCACTAGTGGCATGAGACAGTTTTTGGCCTGTCTATAAACAAAACCAAAAAAATGCTTTGCTCAATTTTAGGGGGTGGGTCATTGACTCGCCCCTTTACCATATTAAGACTAGATGAATATGAATTATGGAATAGTTTGTGCTCATCTCGCCTTAGGGTGGGAAGAATATTAACAATTCGATGACAGTATTTTCTGCTAATGCGGGCTTGTTTTGGCTATTCTCGTACAGAGTGGACGAAACAAGCCTGCATTTGAGCCGGCGAATAAAAATGTGTTTGCCGGGGAACGGCAGAAAGGAGTACGTATGATGGCTGAATTAACGCCCGAAGCTAGAAGAAGGGCCAGCTCGGCATTTTCTTGCTTTTTGCGGGAGCTTGCGAAGGTTGGGGTAATCTCAGATCTTCATGCCCGCAGAAGCGGGAGAGTTTATTGGGGTGGTAAAACCCACGACTGGGAATCAAAAACCCAGGAAGAGGCCATATCCAATATCGGAGGGAGCGGCGTAAGCTTAACCTTCGAATATGAAGGAAAAAAGTTTTCGGAGTATTTTTCGGATGGTGATTATTTTGAAAGTGATCACTATGATCAATTCTTCTATGAGCATTATAAAATGCTTGTAGAAGAAATGAAGTCCACAGGGGAATATTATTTCCCTGGGACAATGGTCCCATACTGGGCTTTGCCCAGTTACGGGATTACTATTATTAAGGACGAAGAAGGGAGGAGTTTCATTGCGGATCCTAAGCGCGTAATCGCGCCTATAGAGTCCGAAGAAAACGGGTTTTCTTTCGGCAAAGATGTGACGGGGGACATCTATGCGGTATGGGGCTGTAGTAATAGCGCAGTGATTCCGTCTGGGACGTCCATCAAAGTTTATAAAAGTCACCTCTTGTTGGGTGACAATGAAGTCATCACGAAGGACGGAAGGAAGGTTCTCGTGAAGAACGCTTCCGAGATTGGCGACCATGAGGTCTGCTCTGCAGACTTCGACGCCAATGATGACGGGGTGTGGTATTATATCCCACACTTAAGAAGTGAGAAATTGCTGCAGTTTTATGCAACATATAATTTCAAAAGAAGGGCCGAGTTTCTCCTCAGAAAATTCGCGAGGGAGCGCGATGAGCGTGAAAAGCGCGAGACGAAGCGAGCTAAAGAACTCGCTGATCTCGATGATTTTGTCAAATCGTCGGACGATATATTAATCGATGTGTTCTTCCAGGATGATAATGGGAGGGATACTGAAGAAAAAGACGTAAATATTTATAAGGGGTCGCATTTTTGCGGCATATATGACGCCGAAGAATCGATGAATTGTCATCGGTTATATGGTGTAAGGGTGAAGGGTTGGCGTGGACGCGCTGACCAGGGGATGCTTATCAATATCCCTGTCGCTCGCTCGATGTTAAGGAATGGTATCCTCCACCTTGAAGTTCCCAGTTCGGCCATGGGGAGAATTCTCGGAAGGGGAGGAGAAACTATCCGGGCAACGAAAGACGCTCTTCGGAAGAAGGGTCTTTCGGAATTGAAGGATATTAAACTCCATCCTGTTGTCGAATAAAATGCTCACATTTTGCCCTCGAGGGAAACCTCGGGGGCTTTTTCTTGCCCAAGAATCGGTGTTATAATGGGGGCATGGAAGATACGCGCAATCTGATTGATGAATATAAGGGCATGACAAATGAACAAGTTTTTGATTCACTTTCGAAGCGTCGCAACGCGCTAGAAATTGCGATTGAAAATGTTGAACACGATTTTAATATTGGCACGATTGTGCGTTCTGCTAATTCATTTAATGTGAGTAAAGTTCATATTATTGGGCGCAAAAAATATAATCGCCGTGGCGCGATGTGTACTGATAAGTACCTCGAGATCGTGCATCACGCCACGATTGAAGATTTTTTGGCCACGCAACAGGGGAGGGAACTAGTGGCGATCGAGAATAACACACCGCGCGCACTGCCTTTAAATGATAAAAAATTTGTACAGGAAACGACGCTGATTTTTGGCTCGGAGGGGGATGGAATTTCTTCGGAACTTTTAGAAAAGGCGCACGATGTCCGCTTTATTGAAAGCTTTGGCTCGACGCGCTCGGTAAACGTGGGAGTAGCCGCAGGAATTGCGATGTATGAGTGGACGCGTCAAAGGGTGCTTTGATTCGCTTAACGCACGTTGGCCGTGGCTAAAAATCGCCCTGCCCATCGTGATTCTTTTAGTTTTAATTTGGCGGCTATCTAGTGTTTTGTCGCCGGTGGGCGATACGGATTTGGTGCGGATGGCGCCAATGCAGATGCATGTAGAGGTGCCGGAGCGGCCGGCGCGCAGTTTTGAAGGGAAAAAACTGGTGGCCCTCACCTTTGATGATGGGCCGAGTCCGGCTACTACGCCGCGGCTACTTGATATTTTAAAGGAGCAGCAGGTGCCGGCGACCTTTTTTGAACTGGGGTCTTTGGTAAAACGTAACGCCTGGATTACGCAGCGCGCGCTAAAAGAGGGGCACGAAATCGCTAGCCACACGATGTGGCATCAAAACCTGGCGCGGCTTTCGGCCAGCGCAGTACAAAGCGATGTGGGCGAGGCTAATGCGGCATTTAAAGAGGCGATTGGCTACGTGCCGGAGCTGGTGCGGCCGCCGTACGGCTCGATCAACAGTGAAACTTGGAAGAATTTTGGCGGGGCGACGATGATTTCGTGGTCTGTGGATACGCTAGATTGGAAGTATCGCAACACGGATTCGATTCTTTCAAACCTGGTTAACCAAATTGGTGATGGCGGGATTGTATTGATGCACGACATCCACGCAACTTCGGTGGATGCGGTGCCGGCGGTAATTTCAAAACTTCGCGAGATGGGCTACGAGTTTGTGACGGTATCAGAACTCATTAAAATGCGCGGCGCCAGTGTGGAGCCGAGCAAAATGTATGCCAAGTTTGCGCCTTAAAAGAAGAGGTTAAGAATTGCGCCCAGAATAAGGGTGTGAAGGTTGGCGGTGATGAGAAAACCAACAATAATAGCGAGGACCCCGACTAGTTTGATGCGGTTGTAAGAGGAAACGCCGTTTGCGAGGTTGTCGCCGATTTGGCGATGAAAAATCACAATTAACCCACCAGAGATTAATATTACTAGCCCACCAATAAACCAACCAAGGTCAAAAGTCCAGTTCATAGGGCTATTATAGCAGAATTTTGTAGCGCTTATATGATATAATCGAAACATAAGCATAATTGGAAAGGATAATAATGGAACAAGAGAAAAAACCAGCCGAATGCAGCTGCGAAAAAGGCCAGTGCAAGTGCTGTAAATGCGGCAAGGGGTTAAAGATTGCCGTGGTCGTTGCTACGATTTTGGCTCTCGCGGGTGCCGGATTCGGTGTTTATGGGATGTTTTTTAAGAAAGATGCCCAGCCTGCGCCTGCCACTGAACCAGAGGCGAAGATTGAGGAAAGCAAAGAGTATTATCTTGGTTCCGTTTCGAGTGCGCAAAGATATTTGAATCGGATCTTTGGTTTGCCAAGAGCTGTAAATCTAAGCCATTTATCTTCTGGTGATACTTTGACCGAAAAGGACAAAGCCATATTAATCATTGCCGCCTCAGAACATTCTTATGTTGAGAACGTAGATTGCCAGACGGCTAGTTATATTACTTTAGAGGAATATAGCGCTCTATATAAGAAGTTATTCGGTCAAGAATTTAAATACGATTCTAACGAAAACTACACACTGGATGAGGGAAATTTCAGGGGTAGATTCTCCGACAAGCCTGGTTGTTTATGCTGTGAGTCTAGCGGGGTAGAGAACAGCTATTATGAAATGGATAGTAATTTGGCTAACTCGGCGGAAAATCTCATTGTTGAGAAAGTGACCGAGAGCTCAATCTATGGTAAGGCCTATGTCCTTTATGATGGCGAATTTGGTATGCCAAACGAGCCACAACTAAGTGGTGAGTTTGAGATTAAATATGCCAAGAACGATAACGGATACTATATTACCGATATCGATTACAAAAGATTATAATCCTAGGTATTCTTAGTTAAAAAAAGCGATTTCTACCCCTGTTGCTACGGAAAGTAGCAAAAAAAGTGGTAAAATGTAAATAAAGTTTGCTGGTTTTTGTTTACAAAATGCGTAAAATTGGGCATCAGAAAGGAAAAAACTATGAATTTCAACGAAAAATTCAAAGCACTCCGCAAGGAGTATAACTACACCCAAGAAGAGCTCGCTGAGGAACTGAACGTTTCGCGCCAGGCTATTACTAAATGGGAAAGTGGTGAAGGCATCCCTGATGTCGAGAACCTTAAAACTATCAGCCGTCTGTTCAATACGACGATCGACGAGCTGGTGAAAGAGGAAAAGGCGGTCAAATTTAGCGAGCGTCGTTATAAAACGATGAAGGAACTCGCGATTGACCACACCAAGCATTTTGATATTAAACTGGCGCCGGCAGAGGAACTCAGTATCGTTCCATCTGGGGACGAGAAGGTTCGCGTGGAGCTGATTTCGGCCAGCGTCGAGAAACTATTAGATGTCGCTAAGATCAAGTTCGATAACCGTTACGACCGGCTCGATATCAACGTTAAGAGCAAGCGCGCGGGGCGGGATTTGTCGGTGAATCTGTATTTGCCAGAGAAGTACATCGAGGAAATTGAGCTTAATGCGGAGCTTCGTAGCCTCAACGTGACGAATTTGGACGTCAATAAGCTAGAATACGACGGCAAATTGAAATTTTTGAACGTGGCGGGCTCGAAGGGCAAGATTGTGCTTAATACTTCTAAGAGCGACGTAGAGGCGAAATATGACGCGTTTAACGGCATTTTAGAGGTGAATATGCTACATTCTACCGCGCGGGTGGAAATTCCGGCCGGCACCAAGTACCAGGCGGTGAATAAAGGCTTTAAAAATACCTTTGTGGATGCAGTAAATACTAAGGATGCGGCTAACATTATTGAGTTGAATGGCGCTGCCAGTAAGCTGATTGTGGTGGAGAAATAAGCTGTTAAAGAGGCCCTTCGGGGCCTCTTTTTGGCGGGTTTCTATTGACTTTTTATAAAGCTTGTGTTATAATAGAAATATGAGGGGCGTTTTTTAATGTCTCTTTGTAACGTCGGCGGGATTTTAGAAAAAGGAGGTAGGAATATGAAGAACCCGTACGAGAGTTTCACTTTCCAGGAATATCTGGAGCAGGAAATAGTCACGAGTAGAGTCGTGGAGCGTCTTGGTGAGGGCCTGGTTGGGAGGTCCGCGCCTATAGTTGTGAACTGCATCCTCGAGTTGGCAAAGCGCGGGGAATACGGTACGATCAGCAATTCCATTATGGAGGCTATCAAAAACAATATTTTCAACAGTAACTCCGCCGCTTTCACGTCGTCAATCTTGACGACTCTGGTGACGATTAAGAAAGAAGATCCGTTTTCGGTATTTGGTGACGTTATCGCCGCCTTAGTATCGATAAAGTAATTAAAGAATGCCCTTGGCCTATTGGCCGAGGGCTTTTTCTTTTTATGCATGATACAATTAGAATATGAGGCAACTAATGGAGGAAAAGAAATGATTATTGTGGGTTGCGTAATTGAGCAAGATGGCAAATATTTGCTCGTGCAAGAAGCGCGAAAATTTGTCGGCAAATGGAACTTGCCGGCCGGGCATCTTGACCCAAATGAGACGATTTTTGACGCTGCGAAGCGCGAAGTTAAAGAGGAAAGCGGGGTTGATGTAGAATTAACCGGCGTTTGCCAGATCGGTAACCGTGTATTAGCTGATGATATCTTTGCTTCGGTGATTTTTACGGCCAAAGTGGCGGGCGGGGAACCGCACTTTGATGGTGACGAGATCATGGATGTTAAATGGTTTTCTTATGACGAGATTGTGGCCATGAAAGATCAGCTACGGAATAGCGATTTGTTGCTTGGCTCGATCGATAATGCCAGGAATGGGATTGTGGCGCCTCTGGAAATCGTGAAGATATATGAGTAAAATTCCTGGTAGGTCGGCGCTCTGAGAGCTCGCGAGGCGAGCTCTTTCGCTTGCCGCCCTTCCACCAAATCGAAGAGGCTAATGCCTCTTTTTTTTGTGCTACGCACAAAAAACAGCCTGACGGCTGCCTCGATTTGGTGGTGGGGATATGTGGACTTGAACCACAGACCTCGTCATTATCAGTGACGCGCTCTAACCAGCTGAGCTATATCCCCGAATTGTTAATGGTGGTATAAAACCTGGTACGTCTTCCTTCCGACATTCGTCGGAAGTTTGCCGTTCCATGAATTGCCACAGGCAATTCATGGTGGAGTAACAGGGATTCAAACCCTGGACCTCTGCCTTGCAAAGGCAGCGCTCTAATCAGCTGAGCTATTACCCCAACTCCCCATATTTTACCAAAGATGGGTATTTTTTGCAAGGGAAAAAGGAAAAATCGCTCCGTGTAGGGGGCGATTTTTCAGGTCATACAACTTTAAGTAGCCTCGCAGTTTAATCTACTTAAATTATGCTTATTTTATATCATGGCGCGCATATTGTCAACATTTTTTATCCACAACCTGTGAAAAAAGTGTTCGGGTTCGATAAAAATATTACAACATATTTTTAAACAAAAACGTATTGACAAAACTAAAGCGGTATGGTATAATTTAAAGCATAAGCCTGTGAAGGTGAGTTTTATTAATGTATATGGGTGGGCAGAAGGAGTTTCAGATGTCTGGAACTAAAGCTGGTGGCATGAAAGCTGCCGCTACCAACAAGGCTAAATACGGTAAAGAATTTTACGCTCGTATCGGCCAAAAGGGTGGCCAAAACGGTCACACCGGTGGTTTTGCCGCTAACCCAGCACTTGCTCGTATCGCTGGTGCTAAGGGTGGACGTATTTCACGTCGCGGTCCTGCCAAAAAAGAGGCTTAATTTAATCTGCCTAGAAAAATATAGCGTAACCCACAAGGGAAGCGCTATATTTTTTGTTCGCAAAACGGGCAATGATATTTGCCATCAGGGGTGGTAAAGCGGGTGAGACCGCATTTTTTACACTTAGATTTGGCGTGGAGCCAGTCGCGGTAGGTGTCTAGTTGATCCTCTATAAAATCTTCGTCAACAGGGATGGAATACTTGGCGGCTAGCTCTTTGGCTTTAGCCCAGGCATCGGATTCCATACGGAGGCGCTCAATATCGGTCTTAAACGTGCGGTGGCCAAGCAGGGCATGCGAAAGTTCATGCAAAAGCAGGAGCTCGGCTTGCGGTTCTTCGGCGCCTAGAACAATTGTCTTAGGTGGCCTGAACAAAAATTTATCGCCGCCGGGCTTGAAATTATAGCCTGGAAAATCGTTTTTTAACTTATTTAAGAGGGAATTAAGCATAAGTTAGTTGAATAAATTTTTTATACAATTTGATTATAGCACGGGCAAATCCGACGAGTCTAAAATTTGGGGTGGATTTTTAAGGGAAGGTATGCTAAAATATAAGGAGTTTTTGGGTCCATTCAGAAGCTAGCTAACTAGTTGGTTTCTGAATGGGCCTGAAAGAAAGGAAATATTAAATGGCAACAACTGCCAAAAAAGTTACAATGGACGAACTTCTCGCAAGTGATGAGAGTTCATTCAAAAAAGTTATTGCAGGGGACACCGTAAAAGGTACTGTTATCTCTGTAAAAAAGCACGAGATTTTGATTGATCTTGGTGCTCAAGGTGTTGGTCTTGTACCACGCCGCGAAGCTTCGTTTGCTCGCAACTTGAACGTTGGCGACGAGGTTTCTGCCTCTGTTATCGAGGCCGAGATGGATGATGGCTACGTACTATTGTCTCTCAGGAAAGCCGTAAAGGACAAAGGCTGGGATGAAATCCAGGCCAAACTCGACAACGCCGAGACGGTTGAAGTCACTCCGTTTGACGCTAACCGCGGTGGTTTGCTCGTAGAATACGAAGGCATCCGTGGCTTCTTGCCAGTGTCTCAACTTTCTGCCGAACACTACCCACGCGTTGGTTCTGCCGATAAGGACGAAATTTTGCAACGCCTTAACTCTTTGGTTGGCAAATCTATCAAAGTTCGCATCCTTGACGCTATTAAGAAAGAAAACAAGCTTATCTTCTCTGAGAAGGAAGCCGTCAAAGATGGCCTCGCTGAGCGCTTTGCAGAGCTCAAAGTTGGCGACACCGTTAAAGGTATCGTTACTGGCGTGGTTGACTTTGGCGTATTCGTAAACGTTGATGGTATCGAAGGTTTGATCCACATTTCCGAGATCTCTTGGGAACGTGTCAACAATCCTTCCGACTATGTCAAAGTTGGCGAAACTGTTGAAGCTAAGATTATCGCTATCGATAAAGAACGCCTCAGCCTCTCGATGAAGCAACTCGTCGAAGATCCATGGATCTCCGAAGTTGAAGGCCTCAAAAAAGGCTCCAAAGTCGAGGGTACCGTTACCCGCATCACCCCATTTGGTGCATTTGTTCAGATTTCACCAGCTGTTGAAGCTTTGGTACACGTATCTGAGCTCGGTGAGGGTTCCGATGTAGACCCAGAGAAAGTCTTTACCTTGAACGAGCGTAAAGATTTCAAGGTGCTCGACATCGACAAAGAAGGTCGCAAGATCTCCCTTTCAATTGCTAAGAAATAAGCATTCAATTAAGCGCTTGGGGTTAAACTCAAGCGCTTTTTTGTGCTATAATGGTGGCAAGGAGATTTTTTAATGAAGAAAAAAGAATACCAAGAACGTCCGTGGCTTAAGTACTATGATGAAGAAGGCCTCCCGGCCAATTTAGAATATCCAGATTGTTCAATGGTTGATATGGTGCTGCAAAGCGCCGAAAGATGGCCAGACAACATGGCCTATTCCTACTATGGGCACAAGGTTACCTTTAAGAATTTTGTAAAGAAAATTGAAAAAGCTGCGCGTGCACTCAAAAATTACGGGGTGAAAGAGGGTGATCGCGTGACGATTTGTATGCCAAACACGCCAGAGGGAATCACGATGGTTTACGCCGTGAATATGATTGGTGCTGTGTGTAATATGGTGCACCCGCTTTCCTCTGAAAAAGAGCTTGAATATTACATCAAGGTGGCCGATTCGAAATATGTGCTCGTAATCGATGCAGTTTTTGATAAGATTTATCGTTTGCGCGACACGGCACAGCTCGAGCGCATTATCGTAGTGCGTCCATCTGATGGTCTTGGTTTTCTTAAGAAGAAACTTTACACTACGCTTCACGTTAAAAAGGTGCGTTTGCCAGTTAACGATAGCCGCGTGGTTTTGTGGGAAGATTTTATCGCCAACTCCTATTTTTACCAAGGTAATTATCACGAAGAGCGTGGTGCGAACGACCCAGCTATTATCATGTATTCCGGTGGTACGACTGGTGCGCCAAAAGCGGTGCTACTTTCAAACCTCAATATTAACGCCGAATCGATGTGTGATTGCACTGTGATTCGTCAATGTACACCTGGTGCTACGGTGCTTTCGATTTTGCCGCTATTCCACTGTTTTGGTCTTGGCGTTTGTATCCATACGCCTCTCATTCGTGGCATGGGCTGTATTCTGATTCCGGCCTTTTCGCATAAGCAATTCGCCGAGATTATTAAGAAAAACGAGCCGCGCTTCATTGTGGGCGTGCCAACGCTGTTTGAGGCACTCACCAATACCAAGCTTAAAAAAGACGATTTGAAATCGGTTGAAGCTGCAATTTGTGGTGGTGATGCTTTAAACCAAACGCTTCGCGATAAGGTTAACAAATGTCTTAAGGATCACGGCTCTTCGGCCAAGATTCGCGTAGGCTATGGCCTTACCGAGGGTTCTGGTGCAGTTTGTTTGTCGCCTGAGAATTCGTTTAAGGACGGCATCATTGGTGCACCAATGCCAGATATGTACTTCAAGATTGTGAAAAAAGATACCTTCACTGAGGTGCCAGCTGGTGAGGTAGGTGAGATTTGTATCTCTGGCCCGCTCGTGATGATGGGCTATCTCAATGATGAAGCTGAGACCGCGCAAACGTTGCGTGTCCACGAGGATGGCAAGCTTTGGCTCCATACTGGCGATATGGGCTATCTTGCAGACGATGGCTTCATCTACTTTGCCCAAAGGTTGAAACGCATTATTATTTCGTCTGGTTACAATATTTACCCAACTCACCTCGAGTCGATTATCAACTCGCACGAAGCTGTGCTAACTTCTACCGTGATTGGCATCGATCACCACTACAAAGGCCAAGTGCCAAAGGCTTTCGTGGTGTTAAAGCCTGGCTATAAGGCCGGTAAAAAGGTTGAACGCGAGATTCGCGCCCTCCTTGAGAGAAACGTGCCACTCTATGCTTTGCCAGTGGCTTATGAATTCCGCGACAAGTTGCCACAAACCTTAGTTGGCAAGGTGGCGTTTAAGAAGCTTGAAGAAGAAGAGAAAAAGAAATAAAACCTATTTCACGATACCGTGATAGCTGAGTTTTCTGCGGAGCCTAAATAGGAAAGGTTTTTGCTTTAGATACTTGTTTTTTCGCCAGTTTGGGAAGTATTTTTTGAGCATTTCGCGAGTGCGTTTAAAACCCGGGCGACCCTCTTTAAATTTTTTGAAATCTTTAGCCGAGTCTAGCAGTAAGTTCCAAATAAAGAAGTATTCGAGGTCGTCATGGTAGGTTTTGAGGGCGTTCTTGGCTTTGAAGCGCTGATAAACACCTTCTAGCGCAGCGAAAATATCGAAGTACTCGCCAGTCCAGGTGGACTTGTGGAGTACGGAGTTGTCGTTTTCAAGGTAAAAGTAAAGCGGTTCGTCTACGGATGCAAAATTGTTAGTGTAGAGAATTAAGGCAGACATTAGCTCCATATCTTCGTGGATGATACCGTTTTTAAACTGGAATTCGTTTTCGAGCCACCAGCTGCGACGAATCAAAAATTGCCATGGGCCAGAGCCGTAACGCACAAAGCGATGCTTATAATCTTTTTCGTTAGGGTTGATAGCTTGAAGATATTGGGTATGGCCATTCTTAAAAATGCGCTTAGCGCCAAGCATGGTGAGATCGGCGTGGGCTTTTTCGGCAGTCTTAAAAAGTTTTTGGACGGCGGTTTGATCTACGTAGTCATCGGCATCCACGAACCACATATATTTGCCGTGGGCCTTGGTGACGCCAAAGTTGCGAGCAGCGGCGGCACCATTGGCGTTGACGCTGTAATAGCGAATGGTATCTGGATAATCTGTGAGATATTTCAAAATAATAGCAGTTGATTCGTCTGTGGAGTTGTTTTCGATAAGCAAAATCTCGTATTCGTTTTGGTGGTTACTAAGAAATGTTTGGCCAAGTAGGGAATCAAGGCAGCGCTGAAGAAACTTTTCGGCGTTGTGAACTGGGACGATAATCGAGACTAACATTAACTATATTGTAGCATAGCAGCGGGTGGATGTTGAATGGTGAGCTGATGTGGGGGTTGTAATCAGGCCAAAAGCTTGTTAAAAAAATGGTGAAATAATGTGGTGAGGAAAGGAACATTATGATTGATATCTCAAAAACTAAACACATGCTTTTACGGAAGTGGTTTCCGGTTAAAGAAAGAAAACACGATGCAGGGATTACGAAGATTCCAAAAATTAATGAGTCTGAGATTTGGTGGACGGCTGTTGGTGAGAATGTTGGTATAGAAATAAATGGTAAGAGTAAATACTTTTCTCGTCCGGTGCTTGTTTTTAAAAAGTTAAGTCAGCTTGGTTTTATGGGGATTCCTCTAACATCCCAAAAACATAACGGTTCTTGGTACGTCGGATTTAGGTTTCAGAATAAGAGTGTTTGCGCCGTATTATCACAGGCGAAAGTGTTTAGTGCTGCAAGGCTTTATAACCGTTTAGGGCAAATTGCGGAAGATGATATGGAAAGAGTAAGACGTGGTTTTCAAAAGCTATTCGTTTCCGAATAAAAAATTTCCCCTAGCCACGTTGACTAGGGTGCGGGAAATCCCCGAATATGGTTTTATTGTAACGCGGATTGGCGAAGAAGTCAACCTCTGTGTGGGTTTGGCTCCGGCCAGGCGTCGGGCGCGGAGCGCCCTCTCTCGCGGCGTCGCCTCTGAAAAAGAAAGCCTAATGGGCTTTCTTTTTCGTTCGGCTCCTGGCGAGACGAACTGGCTAAAGCCAGTTCGCGCCTAGCCAGGGAAGAGTCCTAAGAATAAAAAAATTAGACCTTTCAGGTCTCATTTTTTTATTCTTGGCTCCCCCGGCCAGACTCGAACTGGCAACCTCGAAGTTAACAGCTTCTTGCTCCACCATTGAGCTACAGGGGATTGTGGGTTTATTATAGCACATTTTTAGTATTTGTGGTAAAATTAAGAGAGATATTTTTGCGTTTTTTGAACGCGT